>Ga0164295_10000496_pt1 | contig 33572 bp, 54 predicted proteins | sample GEODES006metaG_FD_111798 | JGI IMG/M metagenome (GOLD analysis project Ga0164295, IMG submission 111798) | Oligotrophic lake water microbial communities from Sparkling Lake, Wisconsin, USA - GEODES006 metaG | ecosystem: Environmental > Aquatic > Freshwater > Lake | place: USA: Sparkling Lake... | reverse complement strand
TAAACAATTTAATAATTTATATACTACATATGTGTATTCTGGTAACGCGCCTTTTTATGGAGGTGGGGTTGGGGGATTTTATGTAAATTATTCTGGATTTAGTCTTGCACAAAAAAATAAATTAAATTGGACAGGCATTACAAATAATTCATGGGAAATAGAATCAATGCCCGGGAAAGTAATGGGATTATCAGCCTATGGTAAAGTAATTGATTTACCTTCTCCTATGATGGTATATTCTTCAAAAACAAATGAATACGAGATACCTACCATAATTCCTAACAATGAGTTTAATTATTCGCATTTACATGAAATAGCACCTTATGTATCACCAGATCTTGAAATACAAAATCAAGAATGTAAATTTTCAGGAGAAGACATAGCAGCATGGACGCAATATTGTTTTGAAAAAATAATGTTAGAATATTTTTCAAAATTACCTAAACAAATCAAAAAGAAAAAACTTTGTTTAGGTGGCGGATGTGCATTAAACATACTACTTAATTCAAAATTAATTGAAGAAGGACTTTTTGAGGACATTCACATTCCCCCTGCACCAAATGATGACGGTTTGCATCAAGGCGCAGCATTACTAAAAGCGTGGCAATTAGAAAAAGAAATAATATTGCCAACTAATATTGGATGTATTGGTTTAGAATATTCGGACAATGACATAAAGAATGCTATTTTAGATAAACAAAATTTAAAGAATTTTAATAAAAACTTTTCTGTTAAGACTTTAAATTTTGAAGAAATAATAAATTACACTGGAATAAAGTTAAAAAACAATAATATAATAGGATGGTATCAAGGTAAAAGTGAATTTGGGCCTAGAGCTTTGGGGAATAGATCCATACTTGCAAATCCATGCTATGATAATAAACAACATTTAAACACTAAAGTTAAGAAAAGAGAAGAGTGGAGGCCATATGCGGCTGTAGTACTAGAAGAATATGTAGATGATTGGTTTACGACACCAAAAAAAGATTCTTACTACATGCTTTTTAGTGCTAAAGTTAAATCAAATAAATTAGGATTAATTCCTGCTGTAACTCATGTAGATAATTCCTGTAGAATACAAGTAGTTAACCGAGAACAAAATGAAAAGCTTTATCTTTTACTGAGGAAATTTTATGAGTTAACCGGTGTTCCCATTCTTCTTAATACTTCTTTTAATACTATTCCCAAAGAACCAATTGTTGAAACCCCAAGTGATGCCATTAATTCGTTTATGTATTCAAAAATGGATGCAGTTGTATTACATAATAATATAATAGAAAGACAGAATATTTCAACCGAAATAAATATTAAATACACATAAATACTACATTATGAATACAAATGAAATTATTGTGGAATCTGCTGCTAATGAACTAGCCAAAAGATTACCTTCTTTAAGAAAGCACAACTATGATACCATAGATAAGCTTATGCGTGATATTGCAAATAAGCATAGTATTACAGGAAAAGCTTTACATAATTTATTTTTAAAAAAATATAAAAAGACTCCTGATCATTGGCTCAAAAATAAACTAGATGAAACTGATACGGAGGATGATTTAAACATAGAAGATGAAGTAAATAAATTTGCTGATTGGGCATCGGATATTCTAAAATTAGAAAAAAAACCAAAGATTGAATTAAGTATGGATACTGAAGAAGCACAAACCAACCATCATACTGGTAGACATGTAAATGGTGAGAATAGTGTTTGGGTTTATGCTAATAACCGTAATTTAGTAGATATATTAAGAACGGTATTCCATGAATTGGTACACGTTCGCCAGGGTGAATTGAATATGATTAAGCCAGGATCTAGTTATCCAGGTAGCCCAATCGAAGCTCAAGCGGATATGCTTGCTGGGAAATTTATTAAGATATACGGCGAACAGAATCACCATATTTTCCAATGAAATCATTTGAATTCATAACTGAACAGAAATCAATCTCACAACATACCGAAGGTGGTTCACTAGAGGGTTATGTTATGCCTACTGACAAACCTAATATTAATAACTACTTACAAAGTCAAGGTGCAACACCTGAGTTAATAAACAATATCACTAACCGATATAAAACTTTAGCATTAATAAGAAACATGTATGTAGATGATGACTATCGTGGTCAAGGTATCGGTAATGATTTGGTAAGCAATGCAATTGACGATGCGGCTAATAACGGGGCAGATGCTATCTTATTAGTTTCGGATACGGACGAAGATAATCCATTTGACCTAACCAAATGGTATGCGGGTTTTGGGTTTGAAGTGGTAGGTACTGCTGGCAACAACCCTGTAATGATACTTGACTTATAAAGCATACTGTGTTATCATACACAGATGCTTAAATTACTTTTCCCATTACCAAAACAACTTACTATTGCACTAAGTGGTGGTGTAGATAGTGTTGCTATTACTGATTTTCTTACAAAAAATCATGAGGTCACTTGTGCGTTTTATCATCATGGAACAGAAAATTCTCAACGGGCATTTGAGTTCGTTGCCAAATTTTGTACCGAACGTGATCTTCCACTACTAGTTGGTATGCTTCATGAAAAGAAACCAAAAGAATTAAGTCAGGAAGAGTTTTGGCGAAACGAACGATATAAGTTTTTTGAACCACTGGGTCCTGTAATAACTGGGCACCACCTTGATGATTGCACCGAAACTTATCTTTGGTCTTGTATGCATGGTACTCCCAAAGTCATCCCAAAAACAAGAAATAATGTACTAAGGCCGTTTCTTTCTACTAGAAAGAGTGAGTTTATTAATTGGTGCAAACGTAAGAATATTAATTGGTGTGAAGATTTAAGCAATGATGATGTTCAATATACACGAAATTATATTAGACATTTAATGATGCCCAATGCTCTTAAAGTAAATCCTGGACTACATACAGTAGTAAAACGTTTAGTTGAAAAGCAGGATTAAATCAAGTTATATGACATTAAAATTCTGTTGCCTTTAGTTTTAGGCACATGATGCAACACTGATGCGGGGAATAAAATAAACATATTTGATTTAGGCTTGATAAGCGTGTGATTTTCAAATATAATAGGAGCACAATCATCATCAACATCAATATAACATATCGCTGAGTAGCTAGGTGCCCATTGAAAATGCCTATGAGGTAATGCATAATCTCCTGATAAATATTCCATTCCCCATGCATTCAAACAGCGAAATTGTATATTAGCCTTATCTTTTTCATTGATTATATCATTGGCTGTTTTTGTAACCAAATCAATTAATGGAGTAAATTTTTCGTTATGCTCATGAGCAAAGTAAGATGTTACGTAACTAGCTCTTACATTAGAATTTAGAGATTCACCATTATCTTTTATTTTTTCTTCAAAAATAGCTTCTTTGGATAATTCTAATAAAGGTTTATATTCCGAAAAATCTGCGGTAAAAATGGTTGCAGTAGTTGGAACTGTTTTTTCTTCAAATATCATACCAATATTTATTTTCTAAGTTACTATGGATAAATTTACCTCACAAAACTCTTGACTCAATCCACATTAACATATATACTATCATACTTTAAAGGAGAACCTATGACTTCAAGAACTTTTAGCGCCGAAGCTAAGCTTAAACTTACACAAATTGTCAATGAAGGCATGGCAACCATGCATGAAATTGATGCCCTTACTGAAGGATTAGCTGACACAGTTAAAGCAGTGGCAGAAGAATTGGAAATCAAACCAAGCATTCTGAAAAAAGCAATTCGTATCGCACACAAGGCTAGCTTGGGACAAACTAACAAAGAACACGAAGATTTGAACGAAATCTTGGAAACTGTAGGAAAAACTCTTTGAGTTATGTAGATGCTATCTTAGACAGAGATTCGGATAGAATTTTTGTCGTAGAACGAACTCCCGAAGGTAAACGTACTTATCGTGAGTTTCCTACTAACTATACAATGTACTTTACCGACACAAAAGGTAAATATCGTAGTATTTACGGAGATGCTGTTAGCAAATTTTCAACTCGCAAACGTGCCGAGTTTGAAAAAGAACGTAGGATTCATTCAGGTAAAAAACTGTTTGAAAGTGACGTTAACGTCATATTTAGATGCTTAAGCGAAAACTACTTAAAGGTAGATGCACCCAAACTTCATACTTGCTTCTTTGATATTGAGGTTGATTTCGATCCTGAAAAGGGCTTTAGCCCCACAAGCGATCCTTTCAACCCAGTAACAGCTATTAGCTGTTACCTAGATTGGCTTGACCAATGCTTTACTCTAGTCATTGCTCCCAAGCATATGAGTCCCGAAACAGCACAAGAAATTGCGGGAGAATTTGACAACACTATTCTTTTTAATAATGAAAAGGATATGTTCGATGTTTTCTTTCAATTGATCGAAGATGCTGATGTACTCACTGGTTGGAACTCGGAAGGATACGACATACCTTACATGGTCAATCGTGTTACTAGGGTGATGAGTAAGGATGATACTCGTAAGTTTTGCTTGATGGGTCAACTTCCTAAGCCACGTGAATATGAAAGATTTGGTAAAAGTGAAACTACTTATGACTTAGTTGGTCGTGTTCACATGGACTATCTACAACTATACAAAAAGTATAATTATGAAAGTCGGCATAGCTATAAGCTAGACTTCATTGGTGAGATGGAAGTCGGTGAAAACAAAACTCAATATGAAGGTACTCTTGACCAATTGTACAATAAAGACTTCAAACGCTTTATCGAATATAATAGACAAGATACTATGTTGTTGGTTAAAATTCACAACAAATTAAAATTCTTAGAATTGGCAAATCAACTAGCGCATGAGAATACAGTACTGCTACCAACAGTAATGGGTTCTGTAGCAATGATTGAAATGGCAATTATGAATGAAGCCCACGAACGTGGATTGGTTGTTCCTGATAAAAAACGAAAGGTTGAAAATGCAGAAGATGTCCAACAAGCAGCAGGTGCCTATGTTGCTACTCCCAAAAGAGGTGTTCACGAATGGGTTGGGGCGGTCGATATTAACTCGCTCTACCCCTCAGCTATCCGCGCTCTTAACATGGCCCCAGAAACCATTGTCGCACAGGTCAGACAAACACTCACTGACCAATACATGTATGAAAAAGGTAGGCGGCTAGCTACTGAAAAAAAACGATACAAAGAAGGTGATGATGACGTAACAGGTAGTATTCTTTGGGAGAACTTGTTTGGTTCACTAGAATATACTGCTATTATGAACCAAGAACGTGGTACTATTCTTACAGTAGACTACGAAGATGGCCGTAGTGTAGAAATGAGTGCGGCAGAAATATGGAAATTGATCTTTGACAGTCATAAGCCATATATCATTAGTGCAAATGGTACTATCTATACTTACGAGAAAGAAGGAGTGATTCCCGGTCTACTCTCACGCTGGTACAGTGATCGTAAGGTCATGCAAAAGAAACTTAAAGAATCAACTACCGACGAAGATAAAGAGTATTGGGATAAACGTCAATTAGTGCGTAAGATTTTACTTAATAGTGCATATGGTGCACTTCTTAACGAACATTGTCGCTTCTATGATAAGCGTATCGGTCAATCTGTAACACTAAGCGGTCGTCAAATTGTTCGCCATATGATGAGTACCATCAATGAACTAGTTGAAGGTACATATTCACATGAAGGACAAGCAATTGTATATGGCGATACTGACAGTTGCTATTTCACAGCATATCCTATACTCAAAGAACAAATTGATAAAGGTGAGCTAGATTGGAATAAAGAGATGTGTATTGGGTTGTATGATAGCATAGCCGATCAAGCCAATGACTCATTCCCATCTTTCATGGAACGTGCGTTTCATGCTCCAAGAAAGAATGGTGAAATTATTAAAGCTGGTCGTGAATTGATCGGCGATCGTTCATTGTTTATCACTAAGAAACGTTATGCTATCAATATCTTTGACAAAGAAGGTAAACGCAAAGATGTTAATGGTAAAACAGGTGATATTAAGGCTATGGGTCTTGATTTAAAACGTGCTGATACCCCCAAATACATTCAAGAATTTTTGATGGATGTTCTTAAAAGAGTTCTTGCTGGTGAACAAAGAGCACAGATAATTGAACTCATTAAGGAATTTAAACGTCAGTTATCAGCACAGGATAGTTGGACTAAAGGATCGCCCAAGTCAGTTAACAAACTTACTATGTATGGCGACCTAGAAGCAAAAAGCAAAGTTGGTAAAGCTAATATGCCGGGTCACGTTAGAGCGGCTCTTAATTATAACTATTTGCGTAAAGTAAACAGTGATAATTACTCAATGAAAATTGTAGACGGTATGAAGGTAGTGGTTTGTAAACTTAAATCAAACCCATTAGGATTTACTTCAATAGCATATCCAACTGATGAACTAAGATTACCAAGTTGGTTCTGTGAGTTGCCATTTGATGACGCTGAAATGGAACGAACACTAGTAGATGAAAAGATTGAAAATTTATTAGGTGTGTTAGATTGGAATTTGCGTAGCGACACAAATACTAGTAATACATTTGATGATTTATTTTCTTTTGGTTAAATTGATGTTGCATTTCGCAATAAATTCCACTATAATATGCACTATAGTAACCTAAATAACAGATATAAAGGAAAAAATATGAAAGATAATTTACAAGACTTGATTGAACACACATCCAGCTTAGGCAATATTGAGCTTATCAAAATCACAGGAACAGATACAGAAACGCAAATTAGCGCCGTATCTGAAGATAAAAGTGTTATTATTAACGGAAAGTTTAATAGTCCTTCTGCTGATTTTATCGGAACGTTTGGTATGCCTAATCTTGGCAAACTCAAAACTATTCTTGGCTTTGATGACTATGATGAACATGCTGTCATTAATGTCACTAGACAGAATAAAGATGGTGAGGATGTTCCTACAGCAATTCATTTTGAAACAAAAACTAAAGATTTTGTTAATGATTATCGCCTAATGGCTAAGGCTATTATTGAAGAAAAAGTCAAGAGCCCTACATTTAAGGGTGCTACATGGAACATTAGTTTTGAACCTACAGTTTCAGGTATCTTGCGTTTGAAAAAACAACATCAGGCTAATAGCGAAGAAACAACTTTTGCTACTAAAACTGAAAATGGTGATCTTAGGATTTATTTTGGTGATCCATCTACCCACAGTGGAAATTTCGTTTTTTACTCTGGTGTAACTGGATCATTGGCTCGTTCTTTTATGTGGCCCGTTAAAGTTTTCTTGGCAATTATGGATCTGTCAGGCGATAAAATCGTCAAAATTTCTGACCAAGGTGTTGCTGAAATTACGGTTGACAGTGGAGTAGCTACTTATCAATATCTACTTCCGGGACAAGTTAAATGATTAGAATTAACCACTCAGGTGGTGTACCATTTTTTCAAAATGATACTTCATACAATTTACCAGGTGTTACCGGATCTGTTCAATGGAACGGCACGACTAAAAAATTTCAAGTAAGCAATGGTACTGGTTGGATGGATATTGAAAATTCAATAAATTTAAATGCTGATCATGATTATTTGATGGTTGTGAGATGGGCTAGAGAACAAATGCATGAAGAAAAAGAACTAGAAAGACTAGCAAAAGAAAATACTACTCTGAAAGATTTAGTTGACCAACTCAACTACACTAAAGAGCAGATTAAAGTAGTTACAACGCTCTTGAAAGCATAATGGAACAAATAAATCTATCATCCGCACACAATCCCGATTGGGCACTATTCTTGCCAGCAGTCAGTAGTTTTTACATTGCTGGCTTGGGTAAACAGCGCAATGGTGAAGAGTATTTTGAAGCTGCAAGAATCCCACCAGGGTTTGGTGGTGATGTAGAAAAACTTAATTTTCTTAATAGTAAAGAAGGAATGTACTATTACAAATGGGGATTGTATAGTGCGGGTCATGCTAACTTAGATACTACTAAAGTTGACTTCAACGAAAGTATTATCCGTGATCGTGAAAGTGGTACATTTATGCTAGGAGATAGCGGTGGTTTTCAAATTCTAAAAGGTCAATGGCCCGCAGATTGGAAAGATCCTAACTGTCCCAAGGCAATGATTAAGCGTAAAGCAGTTCTCACATGGATGGACACATACATGGACTATGGTATGTGTCTTGATATTCCTTCGCAATCTCTACGCACATTTCACTTAAAGGATCCAAAGACAGGTAAGTCTTTACATGGCATCAGTACTATTCAAGAGGCTATCGATGCTACACATATCAATAACGAATATTTTATTGAGAACCGTAATGGTAACTGCAAGTTCTTAAATGTTCTACAGGGTCTTACTCATACTCAAAGTGACCAGTGGTATGAAGAGATGAAAAAATATTGTGACCCAAATATCTATCCTGAAAATCATTTCAATGGTTGGGCATTTGGGGGACAAAATAAAATTGATATTCATCTTACTCTCAAACGTATCGTGGGTATCATCCATGATGGTCTTCTACAAGAAGGTAAGCATGATTTGATTCATTGTTTGGGTACTTCTATTTTAGAATATGCGGTACTTTTTACCGATATTCAACGAGCGGTTAGGAAGTATCATAACTCAAAACTTCAGATTACTTTTGACTGTGCTAGTCCATTTTTCAGTGCAGCTAAAGGACTAGCATATTTCAATACCAGTATTGAGCATAATAAAAAATGGTCCTATAGCATGGAAAAAACCGCAGAGAAAAAATCTTATGCTACAGATACTCGCAAATTTAGTGACGGTGTACTACAAGACGGTATCCATAAACTATTTACAGATAGTCCCGTAACTGATAGAATGCTTATGAAGGACTTATGCTACAGGGGTCAAGGATTCATTGGTCAGCATGGTAAAGAAACAAAAACTAGTTGGGATACATTAAGTTATACTCTACTTCAATCTCACAATGTATATCAACATATCTATGCTGTGCAAGAGGCTAACCGTAGATATGAACAAGGTATTATTCCAAAAATGATTATGAATGAAACTTTTGAGCGTATTCGTTTTAGTGAAATTGTAGATGAAATTTTCTCTCTCAAAGACCGTCAAAAGAGTCTAGACTTGATTGATCATTATAGCAGATTTTGGATGCAGATGCAAAGCGGTAGTCAAGGATTTAGTGGTAAGAAAACAGTAAATGCTATGACAATGTTTGATCAATTGTTTGCTACAGAAGAACTCAATACATATGAAGATGAAAACGAGCATACAGTGCTAGTTACAGATTAAAGGAAAGGTCGTTATGTTTGTACCACTCGTTACTGCTAGTGAACGTTACGCAATTTGTAAAAGTTGTGATGAATTCAACAATATTGTTAAAGTCTGTAAAAAATGCGGGTGTCTTATGCCCTTTAAAGTTACAATAGCACGTATTCGATGCCCGGCATCTAAATGGCTGGAATTTGACGGTGTGCCCAGTGCAACTACTGACTATAATATAGAGGATTAATAATCGGGAATCAACATGCCATATAAATCTCAAATTAGAAATTTACAAGAAACTTACAAAAATCTAGACAACGAGGTTTTTTCATTAATGAAAAATGAAAATAAAGACCAAGTAAAACTTCAAGACTTGATCAGTAAAAGGTCAAAAACCCAACTTGAAATTAGAAAATTGCAGAAACTTCAATGGGAAGAAGAACATGACCGAGTTAACTTTGAGGATGATAGATAATGGAACAAGCAGTACTCGCTAAACAAGAAAAGCGTAACCGTATTAAAGATCAAGCCAAACGCATGATTTGGGTTACGTTTCAAAAAGAAGGTATTCATTGCTATCCAGCAGCATCTATTGATGCTAATTTGGCAACAGGAGATGAATATGACGTAAGCTTTTTAGGAACTCCGCATCGTCACATTTTTCATTTTAATGTGGCGATTCAAGTATTTCATAACGACAGGGATATTGAATTTATTCAGTTTAAGCGATGGTTGGAGAATCTCTATCGCGGCACACTTGAACTAAATTTCAAAAGTTGTGAAATGATTAGTGATGACCTTTATCAGTCTATTGCTAATCGCTATCCCGACCGTGACATTCATATCACTGTATCAGAAGATGGTGAGAACGGCGCCACAATTTACTACAACACAACCAAACCTTATCAACAACTTGCTATTTAAAGGAAAATATAATGGCAAAATATAACTTTCAACCTAACGCCCGTGTTCATGCAATTTTCGACGACCTCGAAAAATATCGGGATTTTTGTGTGGAATATGGCTATCGTTTTAACGAAGCCGAACTCTATAGCACTAAAAGCTATGTATTTAGACAATATACCAAACTCTTGCAGGGCAAACCTATAAAGAATATGTGGGATGCTGATATGAAAGCAGCCTAATGCAAACTATAGTTCTAGTTACTGGAGGATTTGATCCAGTACACAGTGGACATATTAGTTATTTGAATCATGCCGAGCATCTAGGTGACCAATTAATTGTAGGTCTTAACAGCGATGCTTGGCTTGAACGCAAAAAGGGTCAAGCATTTATGCCATGGCACGAACGCATGACTATACTAGATAATCTACATATGGTTCACAATGTTATTAATTTTGATGATACTGATGGAACCGCGATTGATGCCATACGTAAAGTTAAAGAAATGTATCCTACAGATAAAATTATCTTTGCTAATGGTGGTGATCGTACTAAAGACAACATTCCTGAAATGGTATTTTCCGATATAGAATTTGTATTTGGTGTAGGCGGAGAAGATAAAAAGAATAGTAGTAGTTGGCTATTAGAAGAATGGAAATCTCCCAAAACAAAACGTCCTTGGGGATGGTATAGAGTTTTGGATGATAAAATTACTTATAAGGTCAAAGAACTAGTCATTGAACCTAAGAAACAATTATCAATGCAACGCCATACAAAGCGCAATGAACATTGGTATATATTAAAGGGTAAATGTGATATTGCAACAATTCATAATAATGATATACTACTAGTATCTAAAAAAGAAAACGAAACTTATATTATATCCCCTAATGTTTGGCATCAAGGTCAAAATAACTACGATGAATATTGTCATATTCTTGAAGTCCAATATGGAACACAATGCGTTGAAGAAGATACCGAGAGAAAATAATGCGTAAACTATTTTATATGGGCCTAGAGCCCTACAAAGCCCGATACACTTTACAGTTACAAGATTGGAATGAATCTGTATTCAAACGTCGAGGAATCGATTATGTAATTGTACCGGGTGAAACACTAACTACTGATCAAGCTATTGTTACTGGTCAGGTACTAGATGCACATGGTCGCACATATTTTGGTATGTCGCAACTAATGAATCTAGTTCGTATGATGAAGGCAGGAGAATGCACTAATGAAGATGTTATCTACTTTGAGGACATGTTTCAACCAGGAATCGAGAGCTTACCTTATATCCTCAATCAAATCGGTAGTGAGCATCAGCCTCGTATTTTTGTTCGCTGTCTTGCTCAGTCTATTGATCCAGATGATTTTGTTCATGTCTGGGGCATGTCAGAGTGGATGGGCCATTATGAAAAAATGGTTGATTCGTTCGTAGATGGTTTGCTTGCTACTAATGAAGAAATGGTCATGCACATGAAGGTAGCAGGTTGGAAGGCATCAATCTACAATATCAGTGGGCTTGCATTTGGTCTTGATGAAGTACAAAGCCGTGTTGAGAAAATTAAAAATTTCAAAGATCGTAGAATGCGTGTGGTATTCAGTTCACGATGGGATCAAGAAAAACAACCTGATTTGTATATGGATTTGATTGAAGCATATTATGCCTCACATCCAAATCACAATACTGAATTTGTTATATGTAGCGGCGGTAGTCTTAAATCAAACAATCAATCTTACATGAGTAGGACTCGCAAGTTTGAAGAAAAAGGTTGGCTAACGGTTTATGAAAACTTAGAAAAAAATGCTTATTATAATATTCTTAATGATAGTAGGGTTGTCTTTAATTGCGCCCTTCAAGATTGGGTTTCCAACACTGTCAGTGAAGCAGATGCTCTTGGGTGTAATGTTTTATTCCCTGCTTATCGGTCTTTCCCTGAAACTTTTTCTAATGACCATACAAGACTTTATATACCTTGGTCAATAGAAGATGCCCTAGCTAAACTAGAGAAATTGTTGACTAAACCTCACAGTAATATTGGTAAGATTAGTAAGTATAATGATGGTACTATTGACCGAATTTGTGACATTTTAGAAGGCAAAGGTGATAGTATGCTTAGAATGTCTACTGACTATAGAAAATATCTTAGAGAAAGTAAATATTGATAAATATTAATGTCACAAAAAGGTGACAAAATGTCAAAACAAAACCATCACAACGGAGGGTTATCAAATGTCGTATAATAAGACCAAAACAGATCCTGAACTAGGATTACTAGTACACGAATATCTAGAACGAATGGGAGTTGAAACTCCTGTTATTTCAAACGGTATTGACCGAAAAGAAAAAATTGATAAAATTGAGAATCATTTTCGTGAGATTATGGGAATTCTCGGCTTAGACTTAACCGATGATAGTCTAATAGAAACACCTAATCGTGTTGCTAAAATGTATGTAAATGAAATTTTTTGGGGACTCGATTTTGAAGCATTCCCAAAATGTACTACAGTAGACAATAAAATGCACTATAATGAAATGGTGGTTGAACGTAATATCAACGTTCAAAGTAACTGTGAACACCATTTTGTAGTTATAGATGGATTAGCGACTGTAGCATACGTACCAAAAAGAAAAGTATTGGGTCTCAGTAAAATCAACCGTATTGTAGAATACTTTAGCAAACGTCCACAAATTCAAGAACGATTGACTGAACAGATTTTCTATGCACTACAGTTTATCCTTGAAACAAATGATGTTGCGGTTATGATTGATGCTCAACATTACTGTGTCAAAAGCCGAGGTGTAGAAGATACTGGTAGTAGTACCGTTACTACTAGACTTGGTGGTGGGTTTAAATCTGATCCCGAAGTACGCAATGAATTTTATCAGATTGCAAGGATGCGATAATGTTGACGATATTGACATTACCTATAATTGTTGCTATAATATACTTTTCAATATTTAAAACCACAAGCAATAATAATTGCAATGGAAATTGCAATCAAGGACGCAACTGTACCTGTAAGGTATAACAATGGGTTTTAAAAAACCACTAGATTTAAATACTGTAGTTCACCAAATTAGTGCAGCTGGAAGAGAACTAAATAGTTCAGTTAATGATGGATTTACTCAATGGGAAATAAAAAAAGAGTTATATAATATTAAGTTTTTATTAGATGATATAATTGAACGATCTGGTAAGTTTACAGGTGAAGATGAATTCTTAAAAGAAGAATCTCAGAAAAAAATGATTGATATTTTAAAAAGGTAATAAAATGAAAGAATTTGTTCTTAAAGATATGCATCAATACACAGTTAGAGTTAAAAAAAATAGGTGTTTGAAACCACAAAGTTTGACTCATATTGAGTTTATCCAAGAAAGTAAAAATGATAAAGGTGAGGTTGTAGATACCTCAACCTATCAATTCTTCTTAACCGATGCCGAAATCAAAACTCTAGTAACCAATTTAGTTGATTAATATGGCAAAGTTTTATTCAACTAAAACATATGGCAATGACAGAGGATTGAGTTGCTGTTTTAGACAATGGCGCGCTACACATAGTCATTGTAGTACCCTACATGGATACAGCATTGGTATCAAATTGATATTTGAATGTGAAACATTGGATGACAAAAACTGGGGTATGGACTTTGGTGGCCTAAAAGAATTCAAGACTTGGGCCGATTATATGTTTGATCATACATTGGTCATTGCAAAAGATGATCCTTATTTAGAGTTCTTCCGTAAAATGAGTTGGATGGGTCATCCACCACAATCAGGGATGGCTAATCATTCTGAAGTTAAACCGCATGAGCGCGGTGCAATTTGTGACTTACGTATTGTAGAAGGCGTGGGTTGTGAAATGTTTGCTAAATTATGTTTTGACAAGATGGCTGAATTATTAGCTAGCGGTAATATGCGATATCCCATTAATCCTAATGTAAGAATTAAAAGCGCCGAGGTTTTTGAGCATGGAGCCAATTCAGCAATCTACGAGGGTTAGGCTTTGGCGGTTATGGAGCAAGGCATTGGGAGAAAAGTCTGGTGCTACAGATCAGGAAAGTGACCTAATAGCTTTGGTTAGAACTTGTATTGTGTTAACATATATCATTACAAATATGTTTATCATAGCAGGGATTATACGACATTGGTGAATACTTCAGGAATTTTAAATGAGTGATATCAGAGACCGTATGGCAGAATTAATGGAACCCATTGATCGCCAAATTATGATGTGTGACAATAGAGAAGATGTACTAATGTTAGCCTGTGCTATGTTAACTTCGGCAAGAGTTATATTTGATCAGGAATTAGGCAAAAAAGCCCGTATACAATTATTTAAAGATTATACAGATGAGTAAGATTAAAGTAAGCGAACTTTTTTATAGTATTCAAGGAGAAGGAAAATACACCGGTGTGCCAAGTATTTTTCTTCGTACATTTGGCTGTAATTTCACCTGCGATGGATTTGGCATGCCGCGTGGAGAAAAAAGTGTAGGAAGAATTCAAGTAGCATTTGCTCATGGAAATACTCCTTACAAAGACTATAAAGAACTGCCTCTTGTCAGTACGGGTTGCGATAGTTATGCCAGTTGGGATCCTGCGTTTAAAGAACTAAGTCCTGTACTTAGTACAAATGCCATTGTAGATAGGATCATGGAAATTCTCCCATATGGCCAATGGCGTGATGAACATTTGGTTATTACAGGTGGCGAACCTCTACTGGGTTGGCAACGACAATATCCTGATTTGTTAAATCATCTTAAAATGCATGATTTAAAAGAAATTACTTTTGAAACAAATGGTACTCAAAAACTAACTCCAGAATTTAAATTAGCACTGAAAGAATGGAGCAAATGGTACAATAGAGAAATCACATTTAGTGTTAGTGCTAAACTGCCTTGTAGCGGAGAAGCGTGGGATGATGCTATCAAACCCGAAATAGTCTGTGAATACGAACAATATGGCACATCCTATCTAAAATTTGTGATAGCCACAGAACAAGACTTTGCTGATGCTGAATGCGCTATTGCCGCATATCGTGCCGCAGGTTTTAAAGGCCATGTTTATCTAATGCCAGTAGGTGGTGTGGAAAGTGTATACTCTATGAATAATAAAAATGTAGCCATGTTAGCAATGAAACATGGATTACGATACAGCGATAGACTCCAGGTACCTTTATTCAAAAACGAATGGGGTACATAATGAAACTATATGAAAAACGAATTGGTTTTTTGATTAGTGACCAACATTTTATTCCACATGGTGGTATTGGTCAGTTTGCAAAAGGTTTTACTGAAATGTGTCAGCGTATCAACTGGAAAGTTGACATTGTTTTAGACAAAGCACCCACAAATGATTTTAGTAAACTTATAGAAAGTTTGGGTGCAAATATTATTTCACCAAAAGAACCTCTTAAGTATTCAGACCATACCGCTACATTTGCGTTTAGTGATACTATCAATTTTGAAAAAATTGTAAATTTTAGAAAAAGTATACTACAGGGATTTGAAACTAACATTTATGATATGTTGGTATGCAATACACAGGAAGCAATGACAGCGGCCTATGCTATGACTGTCAATCAATATATTCCTGTTGTATTCTATACACATTTGCATAGTATGATTTTCCGTGAAAGCCAAGGTAGTGATGTATTCTTAGACAGTTATCATAACTTCTATAACAAACATATGGAGTTTACTGATATTATTATCGGTACACAAAGCCAAAAGAATATTGATGAACTAACTAAGTACGGAGCAACAAACTGTCGTTTGTTACCTATGCCAATGAGCGAGCGTGGATTATTAGAAAGATACACTGGTGATCGTAAAGGCGTTCTATTTATTGGTCGTTGGGAAGAAGGTAAAAACCCTGAAGCATATATTCGGGTAATGAAGGAAGCTAAACTACCTTGCAAAGTGATGACTAATAGCAATGGTGCTAAGAAGTTTGAAAAAGCATTTAGTGAGTCAGGCATTCATGATTATGTGATTAAGGCAGGTATTACTGGAAAAGAAAAAGTAGATTTTATTCGTAGTAGTAGCGTATTCTTTATGCCAAGTTTGCGTGAGAATTATCCATTTGCATTTTTAGAATGTCTTGGTCATATGCCATGTGTAGTATTAGATACACAAGACTGGAGTGATAATTTTGTCAGTCAATATTATCATAAGGTAGATATAAAGAATGCTAGTGAATTGATTAAAACAATTTATGGTGGTGATCAACTACCATCAGCATTAGATTATGTAAAAAGCCTTGATAATGATGTAGCTAAAGGTTGGATTCAATTTTTAGATGATTTTGTAGGTAAGCGTAGCAATACTAATGCCGCTAAAATCAATACATATGACACTGTTAAATACCGTGATTATATTACTGATTTGAATCGCACACATTTGGCACGTGAAGATTTTGAAAGTGTGTTGTCTAATAAGAAAAAATTTATTAATATTATCTACACAGATAATGATACATACTTATCTAAAGACCCCTCTTTCAGACCAGTAGAGGAAGTAACAGGCTTAAGCCTATTTGAAGGATTATGAAAAAAGTATTAATAACAGGTAACTCAGGATATATTGGTAGTCATCTTACTACTATGTTAAAAGATGAATACGAAGTACATGGCCTTGATCGTGTTGAACCACAAGTAGCACCACATGCATTTTATCAATGTGACATTAACCGTCATTTTCAACTAGACGAAGAATTTGATGCAGTTATACATTTAGCCGCTCTAGTTAATGTAGGAGAAAGTGAAAAGCAACCTATTCAATATTACATTACTAACTTAAATGGTACGATGAATGTAATCAATAAAATAAAAACTAAAAACTTTATTTTCGCTAGCACTGGTGCTGCTGAATCATGTGAAAGTGCATACGGTGTTAGTAAACGTGCGGCAGAGGATGTAGTTAGGTCTTATTCTGAAATGAGTAGTATGGATTATACTATCTTTAGATTTTACAATGTAATTGGTAGTACAGTAGTTAAACCTACTAATCCAGATGGATTATTCTACAATTTAATTAAGGCTAGTGAAACAGGCAAATTTACTATATACGGTGGTGATTATAATACAGGCGATGGTACTTGTGTTCGTGATTATGTACATGTAAATGAGATTTGCAATTCTATTAAAACCGCTATTGAAAAGTCCTCTAATCAATTAGAGTGTTTAGGGCATGGTAAAGGTTATACAGTTAAAGAAATGGTAACTATATTTGAAAGTATTAATAACTGTAAAATTGATGTAACGATTGGGCCACGTAGAAAAGGTGATATAGAAGTTTCTGTGTTAAAGAATGTATCACCCTATATGAAAAGTTTATTTACTATTGGTCAACTACTAAAGATTTAAATTTCTTTAAGAACTGGAATAGGATCTATTCCAAGTTCGATAGCGCGGGCGATACGATGATTACCATTAATTATAAATCCACGCTTTGATACTACAGGAATGTGTTTCATTAAACTTTGATATGTAACATCATTCCTGCGAATACGATTCATTTTGTAATCGTCTATGCCCCAATCTTTAATTTTCTCATATGGTGTATTGCTAGGCCATCCTGATCTATCAGATATTTCTCTGTATTTGGCTGCCTCATCATCACTGATGTTCATCAATTTAAACTTACTATTGATATACTTATCCGAGTCTATAGTGTCACCTTGTGAATCAAGGTATTCTGCTACTACACTACCTTTTATAACATCTCCTGCTTGACCCCACTTTAATCCAAGCTTTCGTTGTACAAAGTCTATTAGTCCTTCAGATAATTCTTCCTTTAACCCTGCACTAACCCAAGGATCCGCAATTACTAGTGTATCCCCTCTCTGCATTACATTACTATAATCATGAGCGATAATATCATTACTAAATCCTAATTTAGTACCAGTGGCTATAACTGATTTAAGTGTTTTATAGAAATTAGCATATTGACGATATTGTGGATCTAATGGTCTACCTTCGTCAATACTATACATCATATCTATAATCATTTCATCATAGTCAGGATCTAATTCTTCTAATCGTTCCATAACTACCTGATCAAACTTTTCAACTCCCAATTGAATTGGTTGTTTAGTAGTTTCTATAAACTTTGGTAAGTGTGGGTTATTAGCATTTTTCTCGCAATAATTAAGAAATGCTAAGAATGGATTTTTAGCAGTAGAGATATCTCCATTCTCAGGTATTAATACTTTGATTACTGGACCTTCTTCTTTAGCAAAAACATGTGCGTCTGTACCATGACCGATATAACTATAGCCTAATTTATTCATATAATCATTAAGCATGTTGACATGTTTATTATAGTCAAACTCGGTTAATTCTTGCTCTTGAATTTTTCTAGCAACGATACCTTTATTCTTTATTAATTTCTCTTCATCCCAACGTATTGGATTAATCATTGGATACAAGTATTTGGTATCGTTGGCTCCGATATCAAACAGACTACCTTGCGGAACTAGATGTTGTTTTCTAAGTTTATCAAACTTTTCAGCATCTACTACTATTGGTTCCCCAATAGTTACTTGCCCAATTGCAACTGCAGGGCCATTACCAGTTCTAACAATACCAACAGTTCTACCAACATATGGCCTAAGACTGTCGGTTTTTCTAGATTCGTATTTCTTTTTACCGTCAACAATTAAACTAGCGTAGTCAGTATTGCCATCACTTCTGACATTGATACCAATAGTTGGTTTATTGTCTACTTCTTCTGTTACACTTTGTTCTCTAGGAATTAACAACTCAGGCATGCGATACTGACTAACATCAACTGGATAAGGTTTTAACGAATCCTTGTAAGCTTTAGCGTACTGTTCTCTTTCTACTGGATCTTTAGTACGATAGAAACGATTGGCAATAGCCATATCTCCTACTAAAGTACCTGGTACAATATCTATATTTTTGGGTTTATAGTAACTGATCTTTCTAGGATCTTTATTAGTCAAACTAAAAAAGGTTGATTCCCATTTATTAGGATGCAGTGCAAATGAATGAGTTAACCTTTCAGGAACCCATTCACCTAACTGGTCAGAACCACTATGAAACTTACCCAATTTGGTCAAGTGGATAGCTTGGTCCTGAACCGACTCTAATAACTCTCTAATACGCATTAATGCTTCAACAATAGAGTGCCTAATACACCGGGGTCATTTGCTGTTAAATCAGGCTCACCTGGGGCAACAATAACATTCCACTTCATGGATTTATTATTCTTGCCCTTAGTATTCCATTCATCGTAGCTTAATATGCTATTCTTGCTTATGCCATACTTATCAGCTAGTCGCTGTTTTAATTCAGGTAATTCATCAGGTATTACTTGCCATTGACCTTCAGGTCCTTTAACCAAGTTCTTTTTAGAATCCTTAACTAATAAATCATAAAACAAACTACTAGGAACGATACGACTATTCTTAGTTACATCTAAGTTTGGATCATTTCTCTTAATTTGTTTTTCTTGACCGGTACTTGCACCTTCACTCCAATTAATAATAAAGTTACTAGGCTTATTAGCCATTGCCGCCGATGCTACTTTAGTATAAGCATAAAACTTAACGTCAGGTAATGATTGAGCTAATTTAAATGCCATGTCCATATACTCAGGGCTAAAGAAGTCACCAGCATCATGCCAGCGAATACTTACTGAGTAACCACCTTTTTTACCTTTTGCTACTTCTTTACTAATTTCTTGTGTTAGTTGGTTAAAGAACTCACCAGGATGATTTAAGAGATATGTAAGTATACGACCATCACTTAACCACGGGCCAGCAAATTGAACCTTACCGCCCTTCATAGCAAAGCAATCTACTTTACAACTACCTGCACCTGGACATGTATTAACAATAATGATTTCATTAGTGTTTTCATCCAGTGCAACACCAACTAGAGCAGCGAATCCAATATTAAAGAATTGTTCTTGTGCTCCGTCACTATGTCTCATCTTCTCATTCTTTTTGAGAAGTTTCTCAGGCTTTTGAGCTAAACCTTTTTTGATAGCATCGGTATCATATTTTTTACCTTCAGCATTATAGTATCCAACTACTGAACTACGATGAATGTAGGGTAATTTATATTTGTCTGTTTTATTCTTTTCTTGATTACGAATACGGTCTAGATAATCTGTTAACTCTTGACCTTTCAATTCACGGGTGCTAGCAGGAAGTGCTGTTGCTTCTGCCATACTTAGTTTAATCATGTTTCCACAACAAGAGCATTTTTTGCCTACTTGTTTGAGTGAATGCTTTCCACTACAATGTTTACATTCAGAACCACATCCACAAGTTGGTTTACCTTTTCCTTCCGCCACACCCATTACGCCACTTTTTGATAATAAATCTTGTACTTCACTACCCATATTAGCGCCTGTCATAGCTGCTGCGGGAGTTTTTCCTGCATAAGCACCAAGTGCGCCGCCTGCTATGGCACCGATTATACCTTCGTCTACTTCAGATCCAGGTTCTTCCCCTTCAGCAGATTTGGCAATAAACTGCTGTGGAGTCATTATTTGGATGCCTTTGGCGGCACCTGGTAATTTTGGAGTAGCCCCTTCGTATAACTCTTTAAGGTTCATGATTGATTATTTCCTATTTCTCTGTATAAATTGTTCAGCCAACATAACTAATTCGTGCAATTCTTCTATACTTTCACAATGCCATCTACGCAAACTTTTGTTTATATTGCTATTTGGGTCACGGGCTGTTTTGGCACTTGTATTATGTTTCTTCATGCCCTTCATTCTTGCACAAAAACTCTTACGACGTTTAGCGTCCTTACTACCTTTTTTGAGTTTGCTTGGTTTAGTAGTTACTGCTGTTTGAATCTTGCTGCCTGGATGTTCTCTGCGATATACACTAACACTTTTCTTACTCATCCCACCCGCACGTTTATTATTGTGCTTTGCCCAAGTCTCGCCTTCTACCATATTTTTTTGACTATCTTGTACCCATTTCTGTATAGCCATTCTGATATTGGTTCTTGCCTTGTCCCAAGGTGGTGTTCCTTGGCCTTGAGTTGGCATAAGTTTGGGATCTACTGCTGATACGGTTATTGTACCTGGCTGACCATCAGCGTTTCCGTTCTGTTTATAATCTACCTTAACTAGTTGACCATTGGTCAATTTGTAGTAATCCGTCATTGGATCAAACAATTCATTCAAATTTTCTGTTTTTGGCTTTTTTCCAGCTTTCTTCATGGCGATAGCTATCGCAGCTTGTTGTGCTGGATTACTGGCTTCAGATAGAATCTCATTTATTCTCATGATGTTTCCATATATAGTTGACTTTATTGTGTGAGCGTGATACACTAACTATGTATTTATCACTTTGGACTTTTATCTTGACAAATCAATCTATCAAGCGTATCGGCTTTGCCTGCAAATTCTCAGAAATCAACAAGAAAGGAGAAATCGCTAGCGTTGAAGGTCTTAACACAGGTGGCACTACACTTACCTTTCTTAAAAAAGCAAAGCGTGAAGTAGCCGAACAAAAGATGTGGGATGTAATGGAAAAGAACATTACCAACACTCATAATTTGGTCAAACGTGTTGCTACACTAGATCCTGCTCTGCGAATGGTCAGACTGACTAGTGATATGATGACTGGATATACACATGGTGATTGGGAATACTTTTACCAACAAGGTGACGTTCGTAGGCGTATGGAACAATTGTTTGCTCCAATTGGTGAAACAGCAAGGGCAAATGATGTTAGGCTTTCTTTTCATCCAGGACAATTTACAGTTCTTGCTAGTGCTAGTGAAGAAATCATAAATAACTCTATAAAGGAATTTGAATATCATGTTGACATGGCTCGGAGTATGGGATACGGCAAGGAATTCCAAGACATTAAAATCAACGTACACATCTCGGGTAAACGCGGTCCACAAGGTATCAAGGACGTGGTTGGACGCTTATCCCCCGAAGCAAGAAATTCAATCACCATTGAAAACGACGAAATCTCATGGGGTATCGAGGCTAGCCTAGAGTTGGTAGATACCTGTGCTTTGGTCTTAGACATACATCATCATTGGGTAAAAACAGGCGAGTACATTAACGCAAATGATCCACGTATTCAAAAAATTATTGATAGCTGGCGCGGTGTTAGGCCTACTCTTCACTACTCTGTTAGCCGTGAGGACTATCTTGTTGACCATGCCCGAGACACACTACCCAATCATCATGCACTGATTGAGTCTGGTAGTAATAAACAAAAACTTAGGGCCCATTCCGAATATTATTGGAATGATGCTGTGAACGATTGGGCCTTGACTTTCTATGATAAATTTGATATCATGTGCGAGAGCAAGGCCAAGAACCTTGCTAGTTTTAAACTACTTGATAGGTACAAACAAAAGGTAAGTTATGTTTGATAAATTAAAGAAGCTGTTTCAGAAAAAACCCGAACCACAAGTTCAAGAACCCGTTAAGAAAGAACCCAAGCCTCGTGCTCCTAAGGAAGAAGTTAAACTTACTCCCAAAGAGTTGGCAACTAAAAATGGTGAACCATATATTCACGTTGTCAGTATGGAGATTGATTCAACTAACGTGAATAACGGAGCGTTTGAGCTGGATTGGAATGACAAGTTCATTCTAAATCTTATTAGAGCCGGCTACAAGAAAAAAGATGAGGATACCGAAGATGTTATCGTGGATCGGTGGTTTCAAACCGTGTGTCGCAATATTGCTTTAGAAGTCTACGAACAGCAACAGGCTGATCCCGACATGAGGGGCATGTCAGACATGCGTAACATCAGAACCAAAGATTTGGGCAACGGTCGTACGGAGGTCAGTTAAGGGAAAAATTTGACAAATATTGGTAAACACGCTACAATGTAGTTTCTTGTTCAACATCTGAAGTTTTTTATCATGACAAACATCTTTCAAAATACATATAATCCATTCGTTTCTGATATTGTACTGTCAGTGAACCAACACAAGCATTTGGTTCAACAGGTTGTCAACCAACTTGACAAGTTTTATAAACGAACTGATGTTAGGAAAATGGTGCTTAATGCGTTTACTGGTTCAGGTAAAACAACAGTTTCAATCAAAGCGTTGATTCCGGAATTCATTCGTACATTTTATCCACAAAAACGGGTAATTGGTTTCATGGCACCTCGCAAAGAAGTTGTCAAAGGAGCATACCGAAACGCATATAATGCACTTAACAATAAAACAGTTAACGGTGCAAAAATTAGGGTTTATTATCAAAAAGACCTTGATGACATACAAGAAAAAATTGCAGAAGGCAAGAGCGCCGCTCTAGACGGTGATGTTATTGTCATCTTTATGACCGCACAATATTTTAATAGCAATCATGCTTTCTTAGCTACAAGTGGTCTAGTAGACTTGATGATTGTGGATGAAGCACATATTATGTTCGGTACAATTAATGAAGAAGATACAAAAGCTGACAAAGGTCAGCGTATCAAAGATTTTGAAGCGGTGACTTTAGATAAGTTATCATTGATGACTAATACCGCAGTATTATTCTTAACTGCTACTCCGACTAACAGTCAACAGATGCATACTTATTTAGGAGAAACAAATAACATTTATCTCGACCCAATGCCCCGCGATGTATTGACTACGCCCTTTTATGATATGGTTTCATATTTAGATAATGAAGATACATTGTTCAAAGGGCTTGAGTATTTTAATTTGCAATGTCAACGAATCGGAGAATTAATTAAGCTAATTACACCCGATACTTGGAAAGAGGCTAAAGAAAATTTTATCCCAATGTATCCGGCAGTGTTAGCACGTATTGGACGACGCGGTGCAACTAATGGGCTTGATTTTGATGTGTACATCAATCAAATTCGTACAGTTTGCAAAAACTATGGATTCAAATTGTTTATATCTACAAGTGACAGTAAAGAATTTGACGGCGCTGCTATTAGCGATATGGATGAAGGAGTTCAGCGTGGATCTAAAGAACATGATAAACCCATTGTATTGGTGGTAATTGATAGCGGTTATGCAGGAGTTGATTTTGTCAAAATCAACAATGTTATCATTGGGCGTGATCCTTCAGGCACTATTCCTAATAATTATTCACAAACTGCAGGACGTGCGGCACGTATGAAGTTTAATTTTGTTAACCATGGAATTGCCGCAGATACCATTAATGGTTATGCTTGCTCTAACGAACAAAAACGTTTTGTTGCTCAATACTATATTGAACATAGTTCTTCTATTGTCCATGTTCCGGTAGATAGCAAACTACTCAATGGTGATGTAAAACAATTTATTGAAACTGATACTTTTCGCAAAGAAGAAGGTGCTGCATTCATTTTGAAAAAAGTGTTCAATGGAGGACCAGTACCCGATTTATATCTTTCACATAGCACCACTGTTCAAAATGACGCCTACAAGCAATTCAAGAAAGACCATTGTGAAGTTTGCAAAACAGGTAAAGATGGACATACAAATTGTTTTCATTCAGCATGGGAAGGATTTCAGAAAATTATGGGATGCAAAATCAGTGAAGCTGAAATGAAAATGCTTTGGCCAATGTGTTTAGATGTTCATCACCTCGATGGTAATCATTTCAACAATGATCCATTGAACTTGGTGACGATTTGTCCGAACGTGCATAGGCTTGTGACAATGAAAAATCAGGATTATAATAATCGGTATCCTGAATTGCATGCGGCATTGAAAAAAATTGCAAACAAAAAGGGAGGACGAGTACCCAATGCTATTGCATTTTCTTAAATAGTAATATATAATACACAAATGAAATACGCACTTATTGATACTGCAAATACCTTCTTTCGTGCTCGGCATATCGCTAGCCGCAATAGTACAGTGGAAGAGAAGGTGGGAATGGCTCTACATCTTACACTTGCAAGTGTAAATCAGGTAGTTAAAAAATTTAAAATTGATCACGTTGTATTTTGCACCGAAGGAAGGTCATGGAGGAAAGATTACTACAAGCCATATAAGGCAAATCGTAAACTTGATGAATCCGCTATGACTGAAGCGGACATTGAAGAAAACAGGATGTTTTGGGAAACATATGATATGTTTACCAAATTCTTGCGTGAAAAAACCAATGTCAGTGTACTCAGGCATGAACGGGCTGAGGCTGATGATATCATTGCCCGTTTTATTCATTTACATCCTGATGATACGCATTACATTATTTCTTCTGACACTGATTATATTCAACTTATTAATGAAAACGTCAGTCAATACAACGGTATTAGTAACCAACTTATCACTACCGAAGGATATCATGATGAAAAAGGAAGGTTGGTTCTAGATAAGAAAACAAAAGAACCCAAAGTATTAGGTGATCCACAATTTCATCTTTTTGAAAAATGTATGCGTGGTGATTCTACTGATAATGTATTCTCTGCCTATCCAGGTGTACGGACTAAAGGTAGTAAAAACAAAGTTGGATTAATTGAAGCATATGCTGACCGCACAAAACAAGGATTTTCATGGAATAATATGATGCTTCAACGTTGGGTAGATCATGAAGGTGTTGAACATCGTGTTAGGGATTGCTATGAACGCAATCGTACCCTAATTGACTTGACAGCACAGCCTGAAGATATTAAAGTTGAAGTGGATCAACGTATCAAGTCCGAAGTTCGTATAAATACTACTCCACAAGTTGGTGTGCATTTTATGCGATTCTGTGGAAAATATGAATTAACTAAAATTAGTGAGCAGGCTGAAACTTATGCCAAATGGCTCAACAATCCTTATAAAGGAAATATTTGTGAAGAACGGAGTTTAAATGAATAAGTCATTAATTGCTAAAACAGTAATTAAAAATCAATATTGGGTAGTTACCGATGGTGAGAAAAAAGTTGGTAACGTAACGGCTGAAGAGTCAGGGTATAATTTAAAACTAAATGGTAGTAATCATTTTTTTAAAACTACCAATGATATTAAAAAATATACACTAATTGAATTTGAATCTTTAAAGACAAAGATTAAATCAGATTTACCTTTTTATAATTTTCCAACTCCAGCCAAATTTTATAATTCTATTTTAGATATTAAACGTAAACTACATTTGTTTACCAAAACTAGAAAAAGCAAATGCTATTACGCAGCCGGTTGGTTTGTCATCAATCAACTTCAAGAAAATGAAGTTGTATTTTGTCCAAAGTATATTTTTATTCAGCGTTATAAATATTTAGGACCTTTCCTCTCAAAGGATGAGGCAGAGAGCTTGATAAATACCTTATGATTCAAATTAAAAGGTTTATCGAAAAGGTTTCATTAATGGAAAGTAAACATTCTAAAGATGTTGTAATTCCAATTAGTGAAGCTAGAATATTGCGTGATGAGTTAGCAAGTATCCTTGTTGATTTTTATAATAAAAGTAATGAGAAAAAAGATGTACCAGAAGATATTAAAATAGAAATTAAAGGTGGCAAGTTTAAATGAGTAGGACTAAACCAAAAGTATTAGTAGAGATAGTAGACAAAACTACATATAAGTGTGACCAAATTGTAGAAGCATTTGGTATTTGGGCCGTATTCTATGACAACCAACCTATAAATTTTAAATCTCAACATTACTTAGATAATGAAACCACACCTAAATATAAAAAAACAAGTTTTTCTAATCCGGGTCACGCTAGAAATTTATGTCGCAGATTGAATACACAGTTTAAAACAGACCTGTTTACTGTAGTGTTTATGAATTCAGGGACGTGCGTTTACCCAAATGACTCCGCGTAAATCGGTTAAACAATATATTACTGAAGCTGTATTAGCAGAAATACCTAAACACTTGTTTAATGACAGTGATTTAGATATAGAGCAAATTATATTTAAATGGTGGTTAACAGGTAGACAAGAAGGTCTTAGATTACGAGAAGAAGGATTATCTGCATTTTTACTAGCAGAAATTGAATACTATGAATATGACTTGCTGGCTCCTGTAGGTAAATGGCACGAATACTTATTGGATTTAAATAAAAAGATTAAGTGTCCTTATTATATAGATGCAAATAGAAAACATCCAACAGATAAACCACGCATTAAATTATTTGACAGTAAAATTGCAATGATGGTTAGTTTATACGGTACAATTCCAAATTATTTAGAATCTATAAAGGTGAAAAGATGACAGAAGAAGATAAAATTAAGAAACCAAAAATTACATTACCTACTAAAAAGAATCAGGCATACAATCAACCTAAAATTCCTAAGCCAAATACAAAAGGTTTTGGCGGGGCTAGTGTAGTACGCAGAACTGGTAGAGGTCGTTAATACCAAACACCTTCATTACGCATTCTTTTAATAAATGATAAGAATGTGCTACACACGCCATAACACCGTAAGTGTACTGTACTCAATAATCCGCGATCATTAATTTCAGGAAGGAAAATAATACTAGAATTATTTATGGGAATGGTTCCTGGAGTTATAATTTGCCCACCACTAGCAGTAGTTGGATTATTTTCATTAACATTATTAAACCAAAAATAATTTGGATATAGTTTGGTTGGTTGAGTAACTATCCATTCTTGCATTTCGGTATTGAGGGCATTAATCCAAAATCTTTTACTTTGTAGATATTTTGGAGTTACTTCAATGGTTGGCTGAGTAGTACCAAGGTACAATATACCATCTATTCTCCATACATCAACCATGCAGGAGTAACCAGCGTTGAATGCATTTGTAATCTGCTTTGGTGTATTTGCATTCTCGAAATTTTTACCATCGAAAATGCCTTGATAGGCTATGTATAACATCTAGTATTTATGATTATATTGGGCAAAAAGTTTTTAGAATCTGTCAACGGAATCTGTATCTCGCACGTTAATATATATGTAGATGCAAAATTCTACATTTCATTTTTTATAAAGGAAAACCAAATGAAAACAATCGCTACTTTGATCTCTGGTCTTTTTGCTGTTACCGCTTTTGCTTCTGAGCCTGTTAAGGCCCCTGCTGCTGCACCTGCTGCTGCTCCTACTGAGCTTAAGCTTCCTGCTAAGGCATCTGCTGCTGCACCTGCTAAAGTAGATGCAGTTACCAAACAGGATAAGAATGACGTTGTAAAGCCTGCAAAAAGTGAAGACAAGGCTCCTGCCAAAGCCGACGCAAAGGCTACTGCGCCAGCTACCACAGTCGCACCGGCAGCTAAGTAATTTTTGTTTTGATGATGATGATGACGGTACTACTATTGAAGACTTAGACTTACAATCAGGTTACCGTCGTCATATTTTCACACCAAAAAAGATAATAGAATATAAGTTTAATGATTATATTAAATTTAGATTATTGTTATCTAGGTACTTAGCACTTAGAAAGTACGACACGAAATGGGGATAATTATCCCCATTTTTAGCACTTAAAATGCTGCACCGCAATATTTAGGACTAAATACATTAGTAGAAACCATAAGTGACTACTAATAAACAAAAGGAAACATATAATGTTAACATTAATTAATAAATTTATTAATTTACTAGATCGTTTTACTTCACATCAAACAGATTTAGAACGATTCATTGCTGCCCACAACCCCCAACACGGCGGGGACGTTGATAACCTCATTAGACGGTTCACCTACGATACACGGAGCGCGTTATGAAATATATCCACAAATTTTATGAATGGTTAGAAGTTTGGAGCGAAGTTATTTATGAATATCGCAAACGTAATAACATTCATCACTATTATTGAACTATGAACCTGTTGAACTTCGTTATTGCATTATGCTATTTTTTACGGTTTGATCCCAAAAACTTTGAAGTGCATCCATAATGTAACCTGTTACAGATGAAGAATGGGAAATTTAAAATTTCCCTGAGAAATTTAAATAAGATAAATATTACATTATGATTAATCCCTTACTACCATGGTTCAAGCCCACAATGAATGCAGCATTTTTTATTGATGCATTTCAAGGTGTCAAGCGTGATTTAACTGATAAAATTATTACAGATCCCACACTAAATCGGGCTGCTCATAATTATATCAACAGTCAAACAGAATTTGCCAAGATGCTGACCGATAATGCAGTTGATCTTACTCATTATTCTATGGATTGTATCACAGCCAGATACTTTCCAAAGAAAGACTAATCCACTTTACGGATTGACATTACACACACATAGGAGAAATAAAATGTCAGACTACACACCAAAACTTCCCGAAGTTAAATTCAATAAGAACGGATATGAAATCCGCACAGAAATCCTCGATATGGCCAAAAGCCTTATGATGGAGGAATACCACGCTAAATTCCACGGTTGGGAAATCTCGGCACAGCGTGATGAAAAATCAGGACAAGTTGTTACTACAATTGGTATGCCACAGTTTCCAGGACTTGAGCAAGTACTAGCCACAGCAGAAAAAATGTACGGCTTTGTTAACGCAGGTGTCAAGAAGTAAGGGTTCATTACCCAACGCCCCCGAAAGGGGGTATTTTTTTGGCTTGACAATAAATGGTTTTGGGCATATAATTTATACATAGACAGTTAACTAACGGAGCAGAAAATGTTTGTTGTTTTTCACACTGAATTTCCGCATCAAGACAAGCGTTATTTCAAGACCAAGGCAGGTGCCAAGCGTAGTGCTACCTGTGCTAATCGGAACGTAGGTAAGTTTGTCTACAACTTTGTGGAAGAATCTTGGTTCGAACTCAAGTATGGCCCGGTTGGTACTAAGGTCGTCAAGAACCTGATGACTGGTAAGGATGTTGAGATTGCTGAGGATACTCCATGGTGTTGTAACCCCGCTAGCGAATCTTACTGGAGCATGTAATTACGCCAAAAGGTCCTGATCATGTGCAACCGTATTTTGGTTAAAACTTGACAATAATTGGATTCCTCTGTATAATAGATTCATACACTGAGAAAACGGAGAAACAAATGGCTTATATCAATCAGGAACGTAAAGCGAAATTGGCCCCCACAATCAAGGCAATCTTGACCAAGTATGGTGTCAAGGGTTCGCTAAGTGTTCGCAATCACAGTACCTTGGTTCTCACCCTGAAGTCGGGAAAAATTGATTTCATCGGCAACAGCAACCAAGTGTGTGGTAATGATTTTTACCAAGTTTCTCGTGGTTTCAAACCGAACACCTCGGGCTACTGTGATGTTAACCCGTACTGGTACAAGGATCACTATGATGGTGCTGCATTGTCTTTCCTCAAGGAAGTAATTGTAGCCATGAACGATGGCAACCACGACAATTCAGATATTCAATCTGACTATTTTGATGTGGGTTGGTACATTGATGTCAATGTTGGTAAGTGGGATAAGCCTTACATTGTTGAAGCCTAATCAGGCATACAAGGAGAACACCGTGGGTTACAAAGTTTTGGCAGACAAATTTCAGATGGACGAGATGCGTACCAAATACGGTCCCCGTAAGGGCCTTGAAGGTCCGTTCAATTTCTCAGGTCGAGTTCTGTACTATGATACGAAAGAGGGTCAGTACTATGACCCGCGAACGGACTTCTACGTAGAACAGGCCGAGATGGATCTGATTCACAATCAGTTGATTGCCAAACTTTAATAACAAAAGGATTTAGATATGCGAACTAAGTTTTATGTACGTTGCGCCGAGTGTCAAGAGCAACATTATGTGGATGAAGTAGAATTCCTCAATGTTGAGGAAGATTATATTGGCCGTGATATTATGCATTTTGTCTGTCCAAAAACATTGCAAGAAACTCAATCTCTAGTGTATAAAGAATGAACTACCTTATTAAACAATTTGCTATTGATTGTGCCGGTCAAAAAGAATGGGACTTTCCAAAAGATCCTAAATCTTATACCTTCACTCCTGATGAACTAACTAAGTTCGCCGAGTTAATTGTTCAGGAATGTTTAGCACAGGCTGACGCTCTCCGTGATGCTCTTGAATCAGACGGCGAAGATCAACAGGCATTAGGTGCTGATTGGGTAGGACTGGCAATTGCAAGACATTTTGGAGTTTAAAATGAACGAACGAATCCGAGAACTAGCGGAAGAGGCTGAATTTTCCGAAGTAGACCTGCACATCCAAGGTGATAATTTTCAAAGGTTCGCCGAGTTGATCATACAAAAGTGTATTAGTCAAATCGCACTAATTGGCGTAAGCAACTTTGAAAACGAAGATATTATGTGGACCGTTGAAACCGCTATAGCCAATATTGAAGAACATTTTGGAGTTAAATTATGAAATACTTAGTCGCTACTTTTATAGTTGTTGTTTTGCCCATTTTAATTGGATTAGGGCTTTACAGCATCAAAGACAAACAGTATGGGTATAGTAATGTGTGCAGTCATTTTCTGTATCCTGAAATCTGTGGAAAGGAGGATTAATCATGTTTGGACTATTTAAATTCTTACTGTTGATTGTAAAAAGTTTTCGACAACTGTTAGATCCCAACGTCAATCCCTTGCGTCATGCTCCCCCTTATATACGATATTTTGCTAGTGTGCTATTAGCCTGCTTTTGGTGTTTGGCATTTGGTTTATATATCGGTGAGCAGTTGACCATAGGCTATAACATGTTTGGACACATTGCTGTTGTCAGCATGGCTTTTGCTACTTGGACCGTGTTTAAACAGGTTGAACGAACTTATGGGCCTAGAGAAGGCACCGTAGATTTTTTGAGAATGCCAGACCGTAGCAGTCGCTGTGATGAGTTGACTGATCAAGAACGGCAAGCCAAGATCAATGAATGGAATAATCGTAATATTTGGAACGATCCTAAATTGGCTTATCGAGATCAACTAGCACAACAATTACCCAAAGATAGGCACCACGGATCTTAATGTTGTTAAGAACTATCCAAGCAGTATTATGGTCATTTCTAGGCATTAGGAAAACATCAGAATATCAAAAAGATGTTGCTGAACTCAATCCATTAGTAGTTATCGCCACAGGTATTGTAATGGCTATAGTGTTTGTAGTCACTTTGATAGTGTTGGTTCATTGGATAGTTTAATCTATCAAGGTTCAACAGCAATAAATAATATATAGTTTTTATCATTAAAAAGGGAATCAAAATGAAATATTCAATTATACTAGCAGCATTATGTCTTGCATCTACCAATGTTGTGGCACAGGATGTAGGTGCAGGTAAAACCAAATATGCCACCTGTGTAGCCTGTCATGGTGCTCAAGGACAGGGCGGCCTTGGTCCAAAACTACAAGGTCAAAAACCTGAAGTAATTGTACAAAAACTCACCGCCTACAAGAACAAGCAACAGGTTGGGCCCCAAAGCCAACTCATGTGGGGGCAGGCGGGTCAACTATCTGCCGCTGATATTGCCAATATTGCTGCCTATACCGCCACACTAAAGTAATATGAACGTACAAGTTAAAAATTATTGGCAACGACTTCCAGACTTTGCACTCAGTCACATTCTGCTGAGAATTCCCTTGGCTTTGGTGTTTATCAGTCAAGGACTCAGCAAGTTGCCATTTGATCCAGCCATGGGTGCCGGGTTTGGTCTTCCTGCACTAGTTTGGTGGTTTGTGGCCTATGGTGAATTATCCGCTGGAATTGGTTTACTGATAGGCGGGTTGGCCACTGTACCTCGCATACGGGATATTTCGACTGTTGCTGTCATGGGTGATATGATTACCCGTTTCAGCGGCATTGTAATGTGCTGTATTGCTACTGGTGTAATTTGGACTGTGATCAAGCCCGAAAACCTAGTAGTCTTTGCCATGACCGACTACCTACATTTTAGTTTGTGGGCAGGCGGATTGTATTTTGGTCTTAGGGGCAATTGGGCAGTGGCAGTAGATAAAAAGTGAATATAATCAAATATGAGGATCACCCGCTTTGGAAAACTGCTCAATTGATTAAAGAACATTTCGGAGTTGAATCGTGAACGAACGAATTATTGAAATGGCCAAACAATGTGGTGACTGGAGTGGCCAGACCATAGAAATGAATGATGTCGGAATTGCAAAGTTCGCTGAGTTGATTGTGCAAGAATGTATTGATATTGTTAATAGACACGAGTACAGTTATCATGAGGCTGATCCACTTTGGGAAACTGCACAACTGATTAAAGAACATTTTAGAGTTGAAGAATGATCAAATACCATTGTGAGCCCAAAACTAGATACTACGTGAATTTAGGCAAATTTATCGACCAAGTTGGTGGCAGCTGGGGCAATTTGATTAGCACTACCAGCTTGGGACGAGCAAGGTTTTATGCCAAGAAAGCCAAACTTAAATTTAGACAAATTGATGTCGTCCAACAAGGAAGGAAACCTTAATGAGCTTGACCGTAAACTTAATGGTGGATAAACCTGTCTCAGTCTATGACAACAACATTACTCATAACTTGAGCAAGATGGCATCTGAAGTCAAATTGTCTAATGGACTCTCACTATACGATGTGCTATGGCGTCCTGATGAACAACACGATCTAGTATATGCCAAGGATATTGCAGAATTGCTGGACGAAGGCTGGAACATACTGCTCAGTGAGCCTGATCGTTTTCGACAACTTAATCCAGAGAATGGTTGGGGCAAT
>Ga0164295_10000495_pt1 | contig 33595 bp, 28 predicted proteins | sample GEODES006metaG_FD_111798 | JGI IMG/M metagenome (GOLD analysis project Ga0164295, IMG submission 111798) | Oligotrophic lake water microbial communities from Sparkling Lake, Wisconsin, USA - GEODES006 metaG | ecosystem: Environmental > Aquatic > Freshwater > Lake | place: USA: Sparkling Lake... | reverse complement strand
TCTCCGGCATCAATCCGCACACCTGGCTCACGCAAACACTCACCGCGCTTGCAAATGGTCACCCCGCAAACAAGGTCGGCGAACTCATGCCATGGACCCACGTGAGCTGAAAACACCGCTTACTGATCAATGCAGGTTGGCATTACTTCAGTTCATGCGGATATTATCCAGAATGAACGAAAAACGCTCTACTGCGAAATGGCGGTAAGCGGTCATTCATTCATCTGGCGCTGTACCGGTAGCTTCGCTGGACGTTGCTGACAGTCTGGTATCGGTCTCGTGTTGCGATGCTCTAAACGCTCAGGTGACCGGCGCAAAACCGGTACAAGTCCACATCGACCTAAACCTTCGCCAGCGCGTGCGCGAAATCTGCGATCAGGTCCTGAGGTTCCTCGACTCCGACTGACACCCGAATCAACCCCGGCACAATGCCCGTGGCAATCTTGGTGGCATCATCGACATCAACATGCGTCATGCCGGCAGGATAAGAAGCGAGGCTTTCAGTGCCTCCCAAGCTAACCGCCAGCTTAACGAGTTGGAGCGCGTCAAGCAGCCGGAACGCTTCCTCTTCCCCTCCTTTCACGATTACAGAAAAAGTCGAGCCGGCACCCAAGCATTGGCGTTCAAACAATGCGCCCTGCTGCGTTGCTGGGTCCAGAAAGCCGAGGTAGCCAACGCTCTCCACCTTGGAGTGGCCGCGGAGGAACGACGCGACTTCGAGCGCGCTCGTCTCAGCCTTTTTCATACGCAATGACAGTGTCTCCAGGCTGCGCAACAGGAGCCAAGCCGTATGCGGGTCCGTCATTGTACCAAGTATCGTGCGAAAGCCGCGTACCGTCGCCATATCGGAATGGCTGCCAAGGCAGGACCCGGCGATCAAGTCGCTATGTCCCCCTACATACTTTGTTAAGGAGTAGACGGCGATGTCTGCTCCGTGTTCGAGCGGACGCTGCCAGAGCGGTCCCATCATCGTATTATCGACGATAACCTTTGGCCGGCCACCGTTCTGGTCCCGCAACTCTCCCGCCAGCCGCGCCAGCAGTGCCAGATCGACCAACTGGTTGGTCGGATTTGCGGGCGTCTCGGCGTAGACCATGGGCACGCGGTGTTGGTGTCCGGCCAAATCCGAAGCCTGGCGTAATGCCCTCCGCATCTCCGCCTCGTCAGCATCGGCGGAAAAGCTCACTGCACGGATGCCAAACTGAGGGAGGAGCTTCTCGAATAGATAGTCGCTACCGCCATAAACGGGGCTGGCAAAGGCGATTGCATCGCCGGGCCGTGCAAAACTCAGGATAGTCGTCGATATGGCCGCCATACCGCTCGCGAACACAAGGGCGTCCTCAGCCCGGTCCCAAAGGGTCAGCCGATCCTCCAGAATCTCTAGGGTCGGGTTATTAATACGCGAATAAATCAGGCCGGGATCTTCGCTCGGCTTCCGCTCACGGAGGCCATACGCGAGCTGCATGGAGCTTTTGCCCGCTGCCGCGCTCTCAAATGCGAATGTCGAGGTTTGAAAAATCGGACATTTGATCGACCCTTCCGAGAGCTTTGGGTCAAAACCATAGCTCATCATAAGCGTCGAAGGGCTAAGCTGATGTTCGCCAATTGTGGTACTGGTGCGCTTCATGTGACCTCCTCAGATAGAGCCGCTCTTGCGTGTTTGACGTGTTCAGGGATAGGCCCAGAGGCCAACCGACGCGCGATATCAGGCATCAAACATCTTCCCGGGATTCATGATACCAAGTGGATCAAGCGCGCGCTTGATGGTGGCCATCACGTCCACTGCATCGCCATGTTCCTCGCGCAGCAGTTGTTTTTTGTGCAAGCCAATGCCGTGTTCGCCTGTGCAGGTTCCACTGCGGGCAATGGCTTCTCGGGCGACAGCGAGCGAAAGCGCCTCTGCCCGTGCGAGCTCAGCCGGATCGTTCGCGTCATGCAGGACCAGCATATGAAAATTGCCATCGCCGACATGGCCGACGATCGGCGTAAGCAGCCCGCTGTCTCGTGCCAGCGCCTGACAGGCGTCGATACAGTCGGCAAGACGTGAAATCGGGACGCAGGCGTCGGTGGCAAAACTCTCCTTGCCTGGTGCCAGCGCGCGCGCTGCCCAATAGCCATTGTGCCGCGCTGTCCATAGCGCCGTGCGATCCTCGGTTGCCGTTGCCCAGCGAAACGGCAAAGCATCGAACTCGCGCACTATGGCCTCGACCTGCGCAACCTGATCGGCAACGCTCGCAGGGCTTCCATGAAACTCCAGGAACAGGCTTGCGCGCTCGCTATAATCGGACAATTTGGAATAGGCGATACACGCCTTCATCTGGAGTGCGTCGAGCAGCTCGATACGGGCCAGCGGAATGCCCAATTGCAGGATGATCTGCACTGCGGCGGTGGCATGCGACAGTTCCTGAAACTGCACGCTGGCAGCTGCAATGGTTTCGGGAATACCGAACAGCCGCAGTTGCACCTCGGTGATGATCCCAAGCGTGCCTTCGCTGCCCACATAAAGGCGGGTGAGGTCATAGCCAGCCGACGATTTTCGGGCCCGCCCCCCGGTTTTGATCACTGTGCCTTGAGCCGTCACCACGGTCAGGCCAAGCGCAACGTCGCGCATGGTGCCATAGCGCACGGCATTCGTGCCTGATGCGCGGGTGGCCGCCATGCCGCCAAGCGTAGCATTGGCGCCAGGGTCCAGAGGGAAGAAGAGTCCCTGCCCCTTGATTTCTGCGTTGAGCTGTTCACGGGTTACGCCTGCTTCCACGCGGCAATCGAGATCGTCCGGATTGACGGCAAGCACCTTGTTCATTCGTGAAAGGTCAATGCACAGGCCGCCGTGGATCGCTTCAACCTGGCCTTCTAGAGACGTACCGACACCGAATGGAATGATGGGGAAACGATGGTTGGCACAATGATGGACCGCCAGCGCCACATCCTCAGTGCTCTCGGCATAAAGCACGGCATCGGGCGCATGGTTGCGACGAAAGCCTTCGCCACCGCCATGCTGCTGCCGGATCGCCGCCGTTTCCACAAAGCGGTCGCCGAACAGCGTTCGCAAATGTGCCAAGTCCATATTCATGATCCGGCATCACTTGCGTTGGCCAAATATGCGCGCGGATCAAGCTTGCGCAAGACGCTGTCAATGCCCTCACGGTTAAAGCCCTTATAGCCATCATTGCGCTCAATATTTTCCAGATGCGTGACTATGGATCCTTCAAGCCGCAACCGTTCTGCTTCATCCGCCCCGATATGCCCGCCAGCCTCCAGCCGATCGACCCGTGCGGGATCGACTGCGCACCAGTCTCCTTCGGTCAGCGCCTGGTAGAGATGCGGCCAGTCGGTAAACGGGGCCATCATGCTGATATTCTGCTGCTCCAACTGACCGTGCAAAAGGACGTGATCGTAAAGTGCCGCTACATGGTTGAGGCCAGCTTCCAATATAGACTCGCCCAGCAACTCTGTCAGCAGGCCGGCGCGCCGATGCTTGGGCATCTCTGGTAAAATTTCGTGCGCAAAGTCGACCGTCAATTCATGCGGTGCCAAATCGACATCGGCAAAGATGGTGGAACCAATCACAGGCTGCTCAAGCACTTGGCTGCCCCATCCCGCCAGTTCGCCCGCATAAAGCATTTCGCGCCGTTCATAGCCCAGCTTTTCGAAGATTCGAATGGAGTGCCGGTAATGCGCGCGCGATCCGTCATAGGTGTGATGATCAATGTTGCACCAGCCAATTCCGATGGCATCTTGCCGCGCCTTTTGCACCCGCCCGGTGGGGCAGCGTGTCATCCAAAAGTCGCGTTCTGCCTTGAGCCATAAATCGCAGGCCCAGTTCGGGCCGATGTCCGCGACCGCGGCATCAACGAGCGCCTCGGTATGGATGAGGCCCTGCGCAACCGTATCGAACTGACGCCGCCGCGCCTTGAATGCCTGCAGGTGCAGGCGCGCTGAACGAATGGCGGCGGCGGCGACAGCGGGAACATCATAACCGGGGTGACCATTGCGTTCGAGCACGCCGACACGGACTGCATCATTTGCAATAATTGCCCTGCGGAATGGACCATGGAGGTCGCCTTCAATGGTCGCGCTGATTTTGTTCGCCGCCAGAAAGTCTTCCACTGCCTCTACGCGCAGCCAGACGGTCTCGGGCCCGCGTGCAACAATCGCGGGAAATAGACCGCTCATGTTCTTCCAGACATTGTCCGCCACTACTGACCATCCAGCGGCGCCCAACTGTTCAAGCTCCGCTGTGTTGCTTATGTTGATATGATCAACGATATCGTGAAGGCGCACTCCTGCCGCTTCCAGCAGGCGACTATGCAATGCGGCCAGCGCCGGCGAGCGCGTACAAGCATCACCAAGCCATCCAGAAAGTGCCGCTGCGGCGTCCGGCTGCCGTTCCCAACGATAGTCCTTTTGCATATCACCCTCCTTTGGTGCGTTGCGTCCGCGCGCCTTCGATACGGCTTCGGGCGATGAGTTTTGCGATCTCTACTGTCGAAACGCCTTTATCTTGCGACTGCTTGAGCACTTGGCGGGCAGTCTCTTCTATCGCTGCCAGAAAAGGCTGTGGATCAACTTTCATGATATTGCGACAGGCACCTACAATCACAGCGCCACTTGAAGCCAAAAAATCGGGCACATAGCCTATGTCGCGGGCTGCCAGTTGATCGGCAACAGAGGCATCAACCAACTGATTGTTGGCGCCGCCACAGACCGCCCAGGCCTTCAATCCTGCAACAACATCTGGAGTCAGGACGCCGCCAATGGCGCAGGGTGAGACAATATCCACGTCCTGCATCAACACAGAGTCCGCGGGCACTGCCTCGCCGCCAATGTCTGCAGCAAGCTTCGCTGCGCGCACCGCATCGACATCGGCGACCCTTACGTGAGCACCATGCGCCGCCATGGCCCGCGCCACGCTCTCCCCAATAAGTCCTGTGCCCTGCACGGCAATCTTGAGGCTTGCCAAATCCGTGATACCGCGCAGCGCGGCGCAGGCGCGGATGCCATTGACTATGGACACGCCGGTTGCCGCGCCAAGGTCTTCACCAGAGAGATCGCAAAACGAGGTCTTCTCTGCGACATGAGTAAGGTCTTCAAAGCTGGTGCCCAAATCCCCAGCGCAGTGGTAAAGCCCACCAAGTTCCTGAACATATGCGCCCAACGCCCGGAATGCATCGGCGCGATTCATCTCGGCATGATCAATCACAACGGTTTTGCCGCCGCCTGCATCGAGCCCCGCAATGGCGCATTTCAAGGTCATGGCTTGCGACAGTTTGGCAACGTCCGTGAGCGCCAGTTCGAAGCTCTCATAGGGCTGAGAGCGAATACCGCCACAGGCCGGTCCAAGCGTCACATCATCAAGTGCTATGATCGCTTTCAAACCGCTGCGCGTATCATTGAGCATCAAGATGCGGTGTGCGCCCTGCGCGGCCATGGCGCCAAAAACATCGTTCACTTAAGTGTCTCCATCAGTCGCATCAGCAAAAGCGTCCTTGGCACAATGCTGGAGATATAAAGTCGTTCATCCAGCGTATGGCCGCCATCGCCATCGACCCCAAGACCATCCAAGGTTGGCGCATAGGCAGCAGTATGATTACCATCGCTGCCACCCCCAGTTTTCAGGTCGACCAGATCGAAACCGATTTCGGCGGCCAAGCCCTTTGCATGCTCGAACAAGGCAGCAATGTCGGGCGATTTATCATAGCCTGGGCGGTTGATGCCTCCCTCGACGACAAGACGCACCTTTGGGTTGCGCGGGACCAGTGCGCGAACTCTCTCGATAATCTCGTCGCCGATTGCAGGGTTTGGAAAACGGATGTCCACGGTAATGCTGGCCTGATCCGGCACCACATTGTCCCTGATGCCGCCACGCACCTGTCCGACATTCACCGTCAGGTCACGGTCATAGTCTGTCATGGCTTCAAGCGCGACAATCTGGTGGGCAATTTCCAATATGGCGTTTGCGCCCAAGTGATGCTCGACACCGGCATGCGCTGCTTCGCCATGGGCCGAAACATTGAAGTTCGCGATTCCCTTGCGCGCGGTGACAATCTTTCCGCCGGAGCGCGCAGGTTCCGTTACGAGCACATATTTCGCGCGCTGCGCTTCACGAATGATGTGCGGTTTTGCGCTAGCGCTGCCTATCTCTTCGTCGCTGACCAACAGATGCCGAATTGGCAAATGTGTGCGGCGGTTGTCTCGGCCAAGCTGACGGATAGCGGCGAGCGCAATATAGGTGCCGCCCTTCATGTCCTCGGCGCCAGGGCCATAGGCTCGATCTCCGTCAACCCGATAGGGCAGCGGCCCAGCCAGAGTGCCGATGGGATGGACGGTGTCTATATGGCTGAGAATCAGGATACCCGGCCCGTCCTTTGCCTCGGGCGGGCAATGTCGGTCTTGCGTGACCAGCAGGTGATCGCCCGCACCATGGGTGCCCGCTATGCGCGTGACATGCGCCCCGATTGCTTCATAATCCGCAGTCACCTTGTCAGCCATGCGCGCCAAGGCGGCTACATCATCGGACGGGCTTTCAATTTCGATCCACTGACGGATTCCGTCAAGAATCTCTTCGGTTGAGAGGTTGGGTAAAACCATTTTCACTCCTTCAACGCGGCATAGTGACGCACGCAATAAACAAAACTGAGGGACGCAAAAAAGAGCGCAACAGCTGCAACAGTCACCGCCGCAGTCATCAGTTGACCACCGCTTTTGTCGAGCGTGTCGGACAGCAATCCTGTTATCGGCTGCGCCACCGCCGTCATGCCAAAATTGCCCATGATGACGAGCGCTATCAGACGCGCTCGTCCCTCAACCGGTGTCAATTCCTGCAATCCTGTTGGGAAGCTCATCGCACCAATGCTGAAACTGAAAAAAATCCCGCCGAGCACGCCAAAAAGTTGCAATGGCGCGGATACCAGCGGGACCGCCAATACAAACAGAAAGCAGCCTCCAGCCGATGTAAAGAGCAGCACAATCGGCTCGCGACCTGGCACGCGTCGCTTGAGCACTGCGGCAAGGATCATCACCAAGAGAAATGCCAAGCCCATGCCGCTGATCGTCGTCAGCGCCATCGCATTGGCCACATAGGCTTGGCTGGCACCCATTTGACGCATCGCCACTACGGGCAGGAAAGCCATCAGCGCAGTAATTGCAAGCACCAGCAATCCGACACCAACAGCATAGCTGCCAAAGCTACGCCAATGGACACGTAGATATGGCAAAATTATCGCTTTTTCCGTTGTCGTGCTCACGTCTTGAACTCGCCTGCGGATCGGCAACGCCAATGCCGCAATGGCAAGCAGGGGACCAGGCACTGCTAGCAGTACAAGCGCAATGCGCCAGTCTTCGAGAGAGGCCAGGTCGGTCGGCAACCAGGCACCAGCCGCCCCTGCATGAGTTGCAATCAAGCCGACGACCGCAAAAACAGCACCGGAACCAACGCGACCGAACAGAATAACCAACGAATTGGCCAGCACGCGCGCCTGCCCTTTGAAGAGCTCCGAGATCACGGCATAGGTAATCGGCAACAGCCCGGCTTCACCAATTCCTACCAAAGCGCTCGCCAGGAAAAGCTGCGTGAAGGAGTCGGCAAGCGCGCAGAGAAAAATCGCCAAGGCCCAGACCAATAGCGAAGCCGCAATCACCAATCGACGATCAAGACGGTCGGCGGCCCACGCAATGGGATAGGTGGCGATCGCTGCAAGCAGTGCGAAGCTGAAACCCTGCACCAATCCGATCTGAAAGTCCGACATGTCGAGACTGCGCCGCATGTCCTCGGTCAGCAGCGTCATCAGCGGCCGATCCATATAGGTATAGAGGCCGATCATCAGGAGCAACAGGAGCGTCAGCCAGGATACGAGACTGGCGCCGCCAAGTCGGCCAGATGGCGATTGTGCGTTCATAGATAGCGCCTCTCGAAATGTGCCTTGAGCGCGTCCGCCGACAGTGGCTTGCCCGTGGCGCGGACGACGAGCTCGCCGGTTGTGTACTGGGCGCCGGCGCTCCAGATATTCCTGTCCAGCCAGACGGGATATCCGCTGAAGTCGCCGCTCGCTTCCCGCGCTTCATGGTCGGGTGTTGCCGCACGGTAAGCGGCGTTCAATTGCGCGGCGATCATTGCGCCGATCAGGTAAGATGGGAAGTATCCGAACATCCCCAGCGACCAATGAATATCCTGCAATGGTCCCCCGGCAAAGTCGCCGCGTGAATCGACATCAAGCAGACGTCCCATCCGCTCGTCCCACCAAGCGGGAATGTCGCCCACTCTGATTTCACCTGCGATGAGCGCGGGTTCGATCTCCGAGCGTAGCAGGACATGTGCCGGATAAGTCACTTCGTCGGCGTCGACTCTGATCTTTCCGCGCCTCACGCGGGTTATGAGCTTGTACAGATTACCGGGATCAAACGCCGGCTGCGGCCCGAATGCGTGCGCTAGCAGCGGCGAAAGCATGGTCGCAAAGGCAGGCGTCAGGGCAAGTTGCTTTTCAAATGACAAGGACTGCCCCTCGTGCATAGACATCGAACAGGCCACACCCAGCGGTTGGCCGCGCCAGATCGGAGGGAGGCCAGCCTGATAACGAGCGTGGCCGGTTTCGTGAATGATGCCGACCAGTGATTGAAAAAACTCGTCCTCACGATAGCGCGTTGTGATCCGCACATCCTCGCTTGTGCCCCCGGTAAAGGGATGTGCACTGACATCGAGCCGGCCGACTTCGAAATCGAACCCGAGCAACGTCATCACGGCGATGCCCACTTGCCGCTGAGCCTCGACCGGGAATGGTCCTTGCGGTTCGATGATCTGCTCGTTGGCTTGCTTGGCAATCGCGCTGTCAATCAGACCGGGCAGCCAGTCGGTTACGGGTGCGAACAGCGCCTTCACCTGTTCGAGTGTCAGACCGCGATCGAATTCGTCGAGCAATGCGTCGTAGGGTGACAGCTCCAACGCATCACCGAGCCGTTCCGCTCGCTCCCGAACGCAGGCAAGCAAAGGTGCCAAAGCCTCGGCGAACATGCCCCAGTCGTTCTCGCTTCTGGCTTTGGTCCAAGCCTGCGAGGCGGCACCGATCGCATTTGTGCGGCGGCGAAGCAAGTCTTCCGGCACGGCCGATGCGGTCAGCCGCTCGCGGCGCATGAGTGCCAGATTGGCTGCATCGGCTGACGCAAGCGTCTCATCTTCCGCCTTGGCCAGCAAATCGTCCAGTGCCGGGTCGGTCTGCATCCGCTGGACGAGGGCTTCGAACTCCCCTTGGGCGGCGGCCCGTGCTTTGGCGCTGCCAGCCGGCATGTTTACCATCCGGTCCCATGTCACGATTGATTGGAGATGCTCCAGCCGATAGATAGTTTCCTTGCGCGCTTTCAGCTCTGTATAGGCGGACAATGAATCTACTCCGGTCGATACTGGGTGTAATAAATTCCTCCCGCGATGCCAGCAGGGACGACGGAACGATGGTCCTCGCCTTTGTGGACCACGAACTTCATGTCGAAATGCGTCCCGCACAAGGGCTTCAGGCGCTCCGTCAATTGCGTCGGCAGGGTCACCATCGCGCAATCGGCCATCATCGCCTCGAACACGTCTTCTGAGATCGGCATTTTGGACTTCGGGAAGGGAGGATAGAGCGGATCAATCTCTTCGAACTCGCCGGTTGATAGGAAGAGCTGTGCGTTGACGCCGCCGCTGCGCACCTGTTCTTCAAACGCATCAACCATGCCCAGTACCCAACGGTTGGCGAACCAGATCGACGGGCTGATGGCGACGTAACGCTGAAACATGCCGGGATTGCTGAACAATATGGTGAGGCTGGTCAGCCCACCAAGCGAATGACCGATTAGAGTTTGGTCGCCCTGGTTTATGCGCGCATGCTGCGCCGCCAACGGCCTAGCCTCTTCTTCAATCATCCGCAAATAGGCCGCCTGCCCGCCATAACCCTCAACCCCTACGGGCATGTCTTTCATCCAGCTGCCGTCGAGTATCTCTTGCGAGATAGGAGGGGTCAGGTCGTGGGTGCGCACCGTAAGCGCCGTCTGCACGCTGTCGGTTTGATAGGCGATGCCGACGATCACCGCGTCTTGCGTTTCGGGCCAGCAAGCCTGAATGCGCATCGTATCAACAGTGATGCCGAAATGCAGACTTCCGTCGATCAGATAGACCACCGGCCATCCTTCGGCAGGCGGTTCTCCCGCCGGTTCGGAGATCAGCAAACGGTAATCCTTGCCATTCACCTTTGACGTGAAATCGATGCGCTTGGCGTTGATTACCATTTCGGTGGATGTCATTCTGTTCCTCCCCAAAGTTGAACGGGCGGTGGCTCGACCATGCCCAGATGAAAATGCATTGAAGTTTCACGGTCCTGGGCCAGTAGCAGCGGACCATCGAGATCGGCCCAGCGCGCTTGCTGTGCGACCAGAAAAGCCGGTGCCATGCCGAGCGAGGTGCCGAGCATGTTCCCGACCATGATCTCAAGCCCGCGCGCCTGCGCCGCCTTGACCAACCGCAGTGCCTCGGTCAGTCCGCCGCACTTATCGAGCTTGATATTGATCGCGTCATAGAGCGGCGCGATTGCTTCCAGCGAGGCTAGATCTGTCACGCTCTCGTCGGCTCCAAGCGGGACTGGCGATTGCACGCCGGCAAGATCGACATCGCGGCCGCGCGGCAGCGGCTGTTCGATCAGCGCCACGCCTTCGTCCTCTAGCTGCGGGAGCAACCATTCGAGCAAGGCGCGATCCCACGCCTGATTGGCATCCACGATCAGCTCCGCTTGAGGCGCAACATCGCGCACCCGCCTGACTTGATCGATGTGCCGCGCGGCGTCGAGTTTGATCTTGATGAGCGGATAGTCCCCTGCACGCCGCGCACGCTCTGTCGTCTCTTCGCGCGAACCCAGCCCGATGGTCAAGGCCGTGACAAGTGGTTGCAGCAGGGACATCCCGGCAAGATCCGCGGCGCCGCGCTTGGAGCGCTTACCCTCAATATCCCACAAGGCGCAGTCTAGGGCGTTGCGTGCCCCGCCTGCGGGCAGCAAAGCTTGCAGCCAGTCCGCCGAGAAGGATTCTGTAAGCGACGCCCGAACAGATTCCAACTGCGCGATCATGGTCTGGGGAGTTTCGCCATCGTAGTCGACTCCGGCTGCTTCACCCCGTCCTGTCCGGCCCTCACGATCAGTCAATGTCACTTCGATCAGCGCGACATCGGTCTCAACCCCGCGAGCGATCTCAAACGGCTCCTTGAGCGGCCAACGTCGAGTCGTGATCTCAAGTCTCATGCCGCGATCTCCGCAAGCCGGTCGATAACCGTATCGAGCCCGAAGCGCAGCGGGTCGAAACATGGTGCGTCATGAGCTTTGGCCAGCGCCGCCGCCGCTTCGCGCGCTTCGCTTTCCGGCAGATGCGCAGTGTTGATGGCGATGCCACCGAGCCGTGCCCGCGGATTGGTCAAGCGCGCCGCTTCAAGATTGCGGGCGATCCCTGTCGCTGGATCAGGCAGGCGATAGCCCGGCACGCCATCGATTTCCTCGCGGGTCAGCGAATGGCAATAGATGATTGCGTCGGGCTGCGATCCATGAATCAGCCCCAGTGTGACACCGGCATAGGCCGGATGGAACAGCGATCCCTGCCCTTCGATGACATCCCAATGCGCCGGGTCGGCCTCCGGGGACAGGACTTCGGCGGCTCCGGCCAGAAAATCGGAGACCACGGCATCCATCGGGATACCGCCTCCGGCGATCATGATGCCGGTCTGGCCGGTCGCGCGGAAATCGTGCTCCCAACCGCGACGCGCCATTTCGCGTACGACAGAAAGCGCCGCATACTTCTTGCCGATCGCACTATCGGCGCCAACCGTCAGCACCCGACGCCCGCTGCGCTTCGCTCCCGTCGCAACCGGGATCTCGGCCGGCGGCGTGCGCACATCGACCAGGGAAACTCCACCCGTGAGCGCGGCCGCCACAAGCTTGTGGTTTCTGACCAGTTTGCTGTGCAGTCCGCAGACAAGGTCAAGCCCGGCGGCTGCGGCTTCTTGCAATGCAACGACCCAGTGCTCGGGCAACGCACCGCCTGCGGGCGCCGCACCGACGATCAGCGACCGCGCGCCCTTTGTCACCGCGGCTTGAGGATCAAGGTCGGCAAGACCCAGATCGACTGTCGCCGGGGATGTCCGCCATTGCCCGATCACGCTGTCCGGCGCCCAGTCGCGAATCCCACACCCCGTCTTGGCGGTGACGATGTCATCGACGTCGCCCAGGAAGATCAGGTAGGGCTTTTTGAGGTTTAGGGTGTTTCCGATTGCAGTCATAGCGGCCAGATCCAGTAAATTTTGTTCGTGTTGGTCAAACCGATCAGGACATGTTCCGTGCGGTGACCATAGACCAGGCGATAGCGGCGCATCCGCGATTGGCCGCGCAACTGCTCCTCCACCAAAGTGAATGCAGACGGTTCCTCGCCCGACCAGAGATCGAGAACGCCGCGTACCGAGCCGCCTTTGTCGATTGTGGTCTGCAGTTCCGGCGCAAAACAATCCCTGTCCGCCGCCGCCCCACGCCGGATCAGCTGGGCGCGGATCAAGGCGGTCAAATCAGGTTCCGCGTCCGCGATGGGCACCAGTCCAAGAGGGGTAGAGCCTGGCGCAGCCGCTTCCAGAGCAACCTGCGCGATCGCGCGAATTGCGCGTGTATTGCCGGGCGCCAGGTTGCACAGGGCGAGCACGCCGGCCCTGCGCGAGCGATTCAGGAAGGCCATTGCGGTCCAGCCGTCGTAATGTCCGGCGTGGTGCGCGATGCTGTCCCCGCCCATCGCCTCAACGAACCAGCCGCAGCCATATGGAGATCGCCGACCGGTCGCGAGCAGGGGTGCCTCGAACATGCGGTCATCTGCCGTCCCAAGGAGAAAGCGGAGCCAGCCGGACGCGCCATGCGATGTGAAGGCGATATCGCCGTCACCGATGACCTCGCGGCCCTTACTTTCGCTATCCCCCTCTCCTGCTATGTGCGCACCGGCGTTGGCGCGGCGCACCCAGTCGGGGCTCGCAACGGCGGCACCTGTTACGCCCGCCTTGTCCAACAGCCGTTGCACGGCTTCGGCATAGCTGTGACCGGTCAGCGCAGCGATGATGAAGCCAAGCAGAATATAGTTGGTGTTCGAATAGCCCCAAGCCGCGCCTTCCGCGGCCATGGGTTCAAGATGCACATAGCGCGCCATGAAATCGGCACGCCGCGTCGGCACTTGCTCGCTTTCCACATAGGCCAGATACTCGGGCAGGCCGCTTGTGTGATTGAGCAGTGACGCGATCGTGCGATCGTGCCACCCCGCGGGTGCGTCGGGCAGAATCTGCCCAAGCGGAGTGTCCAGCTCAATCAGTCCAGCCTTCTTGAGGTCGAGTATGGCTGCGGCTGTGACATGTTTGCCGGTTGATGCGGCCTGAAACCAAGTTTGGGCCGTTACAGATCGACCGGAGCCCGGAGCGTCCTCGCCCAGACAGATATGTTGCGCCTGGCCATCGGCGTGAATGGCCACGCACAGCCCGGGAATGCCGAAAGTCTTCGCCATCCGGGCGAGTGCGTCGTGATGATCAGACATGTCGCGCCATCCACTCGGCAAGGTAGCGCGCATAAGGCGCTGCAACGATCAGGCGAAAGCTCTGGTCGCCTTCACGATGCAGGACGACTGCAATCTCGCCCAAGCGCATCCGTGCACAGCTGCCCGGGGGGAAAGATCGCCAATCGACGAAAACCCCATTGCTCAGCAGATCAACAGCGCCAGCGCCATCGATGCGCAGGGCAACCAGCGCGTCCGACATGTCGAGCGCATCCGGCCTGGGGCAGTCGAGGCCGCAATAGAGCCAATCGCGCGGCGCGATGTTCAACCAGCTTTCTGCCGCCTGTCGTGGCCCCGGCAAGCCGTCTGCCGGACCGCCGGGCGCCAATCGCAGCAGCGCAAGGCGAATATCTTCAGCAACGATCTTTACCGCTGCATTCGATGGCATCTGGATGCCCTCCCAGGCGGGCGTCCTGAAGAGCTCAACCATGCAGTTGCGCCCCTTCCGGATCGACGAAGCAGGGGTGGACAATCCGCGCCTCGCAGGTCTGTCCCAGGTCGAACAGCCGCACGATCTCACCCATGCGTGCGCGACCGTTGCGGAGGCGCGCCAGCGCTACTGGTCGGTCGAGTGTCGGGCTGTAACAAGCGCTGGTCACGAAACCGCCGGAACGGGAAGGCGCGGCCTTCGCTTCCATCACATGCGCACCGATAGTCAGGACCTCGGCGCTTTCAAGTCCAACCAGTTGGAACCGGTCATTTCCGGCTTCCGCAGGCCGCAACAGCGAGCGTCGCCCGACGAAATCTGAGGCTTTCCGGGCGATTGCGTCACCCATGCCGATATCGTCAGGCGTTGTTGTGCCATCGGTATCAGTTCCCACATGCACATAACCCTTTTCGATGCGCAGCATTTCGAGCGCGGCAATGCCATAAGGCACTGCGCCCGAAAGTGCGGCCGCTTTATCAAGCAGGGCGGTCGTGTATCGCGCCGGAACGCTGATCTCCAGCGTCGGCTCCCCGGTATAGCTAACGCGCGCGATCCGTGCCGGGATGTCTCCCAGACGGGCCTCGCGGAAATGCATGTGCGGCAGGTCATCAAGGGGCAGACCAAGCGATCGGGCGGCCGGAATCGCTTGCGGACCACTCAGCGTCAAGGTGCCCCACTGCAAGGTGCGATCCAGCACGCAGACGTCCCAGTCGGGAAACTCGCACTGCAGCCACTCGTCGAGCATGGCCGAGATTCGTTCCGCCCCCGCACTGGTCGTGTGCAGGAGAAAACGGTCCTGGGCGAGACGGATCGCAACGCCGTCGTCGATGATAACGCCATTCTCGTCGAGCATAAGCCCATAGCGGATGCGGCCAGGCTTGAGGGTCGAGACCGTGCCGACATAGATGAAATCGAGAAAACGGCCTGCGTCGCGTCCCCAGACTTCGATCTTGCCGAGCGGCGAACCGTCGAACAGACCGATACCTGCTCGGACTGCCTTGGCCTCGCGCTGGGCGGCAGTTTCTATGCTTTCGCCCGGTTGCGGATAAGCCTCGGGTCGCTGCCAACCATAGTCCTCGAACACCGCGCCCCTGCCCTCATGCCAACGATGGGCGGGCAGAAACTTGCGCGGGCGGACCAGTTCGCCCGTACGTGCGCCCGCGATCGCGCCGAAACTGACGGGCGTATAGGGCGGACGAAAGCGGGTCGTCCCGACCTCGCCCGGGGCTCGCCCGGTTGCGTCGCCCATCAGCATCAGGCCGTTGACGTTCGAAGTCTTTCCCTGATCGGGGCCCATCCCCAGCGTCGTGTAGCGCTTGAGATGCTCGACCGAAGCATAGTTCTCCCGTGCCGCGAGCCTGACATCGGCCGCCGTCACATCGTTAGCCAGATCGACAAAAGCTTTGCCCTCGGCCTCGCTGTGCCACGGCCGGGTATCGAGGTCGAAATCGCCGGCAGCGCCCCCAACACATCGCACCGCCTGCACCGACCTATCGGGCAGGAACATCTGCCGCTTTTCGCAGAAACCAATGCTGCCGCCCGATTGCGAGAAGAGATGCACAACAGGGCTCCACCCGCCCGACACTGCAAGAAGATCGCAGGCGATATCGCCCTGGTTGGTCCGCACGGCGCGAACCCGCTTGCGGCCGCTGACCCCCAGCACCGCTTCACCGTGACGGGAATCGAGCACCGCGGCAACTTCGATCCCCGCGGCCGCAAACTGGGCTTCATAATCTGCCAGCCCGTCATTATTTCCGAACAGCACGGCGCGCTGTCCCGCTGCTGCACCAAAGCCGTGCGCGTAGCGCTGCACCGCCGAAGCGAGCATCACGCCGGGCACGTCATTACCGGGGAACACTAGGGGCCGCTCGAGGGCGCCCGTAGCGACGACCACCTCGTCCGCCCTGATTTTCCAGAGCCGCTCACCGGTTGCGCGATGTTCGACCGCCGCCACCAGGTTATGGTCGTAATAGCCAAATGCCGTCGTTCGGGTCAGAATGGTCAGGTTGGCAAGAGCATTGAGATCGGCAATCTCGCGCTCCAGGTCCGGACTGCGCTGCGCCCAAAGAGCACTGCCCCCCAGTTGCGGCTCCGCTTCTACCAGGAGAACCTTAGCACCGCCATCTGCTGCTTCACGGGCTGCACTAAGGCCGGCGGGACCAGCGCCGACCACAAGTACGTCACAATATGCGAACCTGTGTTGGTAGCTATCGAGATCAGGGAAGGTCGGCGCAATGCCAAGACCGGCCGCATTGCGGAGGGCACCCTCAAACAGATGCCAGTGCGGCCACATGAAGGTCTTGTAGTAGAAGCCTGCGGGCAGCACTTGTGACAGCCGATCATTGACCGCGTAAAGATCGAAATCGAGCGAAGGCCAAGCATTCACGCTTCGCGCAACCAGGCCGTCGTACAGAGGAATCTCGGTCGCGACCCGATTGGGCGATAGCCGTGATCCGCTTTCAAGCTGGACCACGGCGTTGGGCTCTTCGGCTCCAGCACCAAACAGACCGCGCGGCCGATGATACTTGAAGCTGCGGCCTACAACATCCACGCCATTGGCGAGCAGCGCTGAGGCAAGCGTGTCGCCCTCAAAACCCGCATAAGCCCGACCATCGAAGCTGAAGGAAAAGGGCCTCGCGCGATCAATTTGCCCACCAGAGGGCAGACGGTAGCCGCTCACGACTTGAGCTCCGGCTTGGGTTCGGTGATCGCATAGACGCGGCCAATTTCGTGAGTCACGGTATTGCGCACCACATTGAACCAAAGGCCGCAGCCAAAGCTGTGGCACCAGCGCTCGGTCTGGTCACCCTTGGGATTGTCATGACCGAAAAGATACTCCGCCCAGGTCTCATTACTGGCGCTTAACGGCGGACGCACGACGTGAGCGTCGCCACCGCAGCGGAACTCATGCTCCGGACGAGCGCCGCAATGGAGGCAGGACAGAGTCAGCATGGCCGGCTCAATGCGGTATGCTCGCTGCGGCAGCTTCGTCGACAAGCGCGCCAGTGGTGAAACGATCCAGCCCGAAAGCGGCATTGAGCGCGTGAGGCCGACCAGTTGCTATGGTGTGGGCAAGGCAGAAGCCGCCGGCCGGAATTGCTTTGAAACCGCCGGTTCCCCAGCCGCAGCTCAGATAGAGGCCCTCCACTGGAGTTGCACCGATGATTGGACTCGAATCATGGACAACGTCACAGATTCCTCCCCAGTGCCGCAGCATGCGCACTCGAGAGAATGCGGGAAACATCGCAAGCATCCCTGCGACCGTGGTTTCGTTGACCGGCAGGTTGCCACGCTGCGCATAGCTTGGATAGAGATCGAGGCCGCCACCAATGACGAGCTCGCCTTTGTCTGACTGGCTGAGATAAGTACCTGTGGCTGATGAGAGGACCACGGTATCGAGCACCGGCTTGAGCGGCTCGGAAACCATCGCCTGCAGCGCATAGCTTTTGACCGGCAGCCGAAATCCTGCTTTTGCGGCAAGCACCGAGCTGTGGCCGGCAACGGCTATGCCGACCCGAGGAGAGCGGATCGTGCCGCGGCTGGTTTCAACTCCGGTCACCCTGCCACGTTCGATGGCAAAGCCGGTCACCTCGCAGTTCTGAATGATATCGACGCCGCGAGCATCCGCCGCGCGGGCATAGCCCCAGGCGACAGCATCATGCCGCGCCGTCCCGCCACGCCGCTGGATCATGCCGCCCCAGACCGGAAAACGCGCCTGGGGTGAGCAATCAAGCGCCGGTACAAGCTTCGCCACTTCCTCGCGCGACAGGATGTCCGCGTCGATGCCGTTGAGCCGCATGGCATTAGCCGACCGGCGGTGCATTTCCATGTCATGCCGCGAATGGCCGAGCACGAGCACGCCGCGTTGGCTGAACATGATGTTGAAATTGAGCTCGCGTGATAGCTTTTCATACTGCCGCAGCGAAAACTCGTAAAAGGCGGCACTTTCCGGATAGAAGTAGTTGGACCGGATGATCGTCGTATTGCGTCCGGTGTTGCCACCGCCGATCCAGCCCTTTTCGAGCACAGCCACTTTGGTCAGGCCGTGCTCCCCCACAAGGTAATAGGCTGTGGCCAGGCCATGCCCGCCACCTCCGATAACAATTGCGTCATAGGCCGCTGCAGGTTCAGGTGATCGCCAGACTGGGGCCCAATTGCTATGACCTGACAGCGCATTGCGTGCTATGGACAAGGCAGAATAGTGACTCATGCAGGCTTGCTACCATACATGTATGTATGGTAGCAAGCCATTGATGGAGGAAAAGGCTTTGAAACCAGAAATACCAGATATCGCACGAGAAATTGTCAGGGCCTCATTGGTCTGGGACAATCATGCATGCATGCCACTGCGCCCAGAAGATCACAGCTTTCTGCCGCAACTGAAGGACGTCCGTGCGTCGGGCGTTAATGTCATCAGCTTGAATGTGGGCTTCGGGCCACAAGGACCCGACGAACATTTAGCGATGCTCGACAGTTTCTCCTCCTGGGTATCATCGCACTCGGACGACTATCTGTTGATCCAGTCGATTGCGGATGTTGAGACCGCGCAGAAGTCCAAACGGTTAGGCGTGATGTTTGATGTCGAGGGTATGGTGCCGCTCGACAATGGTCGGATCGATCTGGTCGAAGCTTTCCGTAACAGAGGTGTCGGCTGGATGCTCGTTGCATACAACCGCAATAATGACGCCGGCGGCGGCTGCGCTGAGGAAGAGGATATTGGGCTGACCGCCTATGGACGCAAAGTCATTGCGGAGATGAATCGGGTGGGTATGATCGTCTGCTGTTCCCACACCGGGCACCGGACGGCGATGGAAGTGATGGAGGCATCCTGCGATCCTGTCATTTTCTCGCACTCCAATGCAAAGGCCCTTTGGGACCATTATCGCAACATTCCTGACGAACTCATTAAGGCCTGCGCAGCAACAGGAGGGGTTGTCGGCGTTAACGGGCTGAGCAGTTTCCTTGGCAATCGCGATGCCTCACCGGGCCGGGTTGCCGAACATATAGACCATATGGTGCAACTCGTGGGTCCAGCGCATGTAGGCATTGGCCTCGATTATGTCTTTGATCGCCAGGAACTGGAAGAATATCTGACGAAAATGGGAGAGACCTTCCCCAACGATGCATCTTTGCAGGAACCCATGGATTTTGCACATCCGTCCCAAATGGCCGAAATCGCGGCGCATCTGCTTGAGCGTGGCTATCCCGACTCAGATGTTCGACTGATCCTTGGCGGCAACTGGTTCCGTGTGGCCGCTGCGGTCTGGCGATAAACGGGCCAAGATTTTCCTCTGGATTATTGCCTTGCCCTCGGCCATGCACATATGTATGGAATGAACGTACAGGAGTGTATTGAACATAATCATCTGATTGGAGGCAGTTATGGGTGGGGAGAAATTTCGTTCAGCGTTTGGAGTGTCAATCATTGCAGTCTGCAGTGCGATGACGGCAGCAATGCCTGCTTCCGCGCAAGAAGCAGATAAAGAGCTCAAGGACCGGACCGAGATCGTCGTCACGGCGCAGCGCCGTGAAGAGCGTTTGCAGGATGTACCGATCGCGATCAGCGCTGTAACAGCCGAGGACTTTGAGCAACGCGGCGCGCGGCGGCTTCAGGATTTGCAGTTCAGCATTCCGGGACTCAACATCGTTGAAACCAGCCCCGGTTCGGAGCGGCTTCAGATCCGTGGAATCTCCCAGCAGGCTGGCCTGCCGACCGTCGCGACCTATATCGACGAAATGAACATGAACCCGAACGCGGTGACTGGCGGCGTCGATATCCGTTCGGTCGACCTTGAGCGGGTTGAAGTGCTGAAAGGTCCGCAGCCGACGCTTTACGGCGAAGGATCAATGGGCGGGACAATCCGCTATATTACCGCCAATCCCGATCTCGACGATCTGGCAGTGCGCGGCTCCGCTGAAATTGGCACTATCAAGAACGGCAACACCGCCTATCGCGCTGAAGGCGCGGCCAGTGTGCCGATTGCGCCGGGAACATTCGCGGTGCGTGTGGCTGGTGCTTATGAATATTCCGGCGGCTATATCGACACACCCCGTGGTGATGACCAGAACGGCACGCGTTACACAACGGCGCGTATCAAGGCGCTTTTCAAGCCATCAGAGACATTTAACCTTTCAGCGATGTTCATGCACCATGAATGGGACCAGAAGGACGCGAGCTATGGGTTCGCCGATGGAACCTATAATGTTGCCGGCATCTTCGCGCAGCCGGCGAAAGGTCAATATGATGTGGCGAATCTGGTCGGAACGATCGATCTTGGCTTTGCCGACTTCACAAGTTCGACCGGCTACCTGAGCTCCAAGAGTCGGCTCGATGTTTCCTTTCCATTCGCCATTCCACGGCCCGGCGGTGTCCTTTTGCCCTTAGGCAGCAGCTCACGTTCCGCTGGCGAGTTCGAACGGTGGACCCAGGAGTTCCGTCTGACGTCTTCCGGTACAGGCCCGTTCAAGTGGCTGCTGGGGGCAACATACACGGACGACAAGAGTAAATCCGGTTTTTCAGTTCTGCCTGTGACTACCCCGATCGTGCTGGCACCCGGCCAGACATCGAAAGCTTGGGCCGTCTATGGCGAAGGTTCGTACACCTTGGGCGCCGCCACACTGACTTTGGGCGGTCGTTACTATAGCGACAAGCGGAGCGATGCGGCGCGAACCACTACGAACACGTTCAATACATTTAATCCGCGCGTCAACCTGTCAGTGGAGACAGGAGACAATGGCCTTATCTATCTAAACGCCTCGAAAGGCTTTCGAAGTGGTGGCTTCAATACACCCGGGCTATTTGCGCCCGGCGAAGGAACATACGCTCCCGAGAAGTTGTGGACCTATGAGGCCGGCTTCAAGCAGCAATTCCTGGATCGCGCTCTAAGCCTTGAAGGCGCAGTTTTCTATCACGACTACAATGACATCCAGTCAATCCTGCTGCCAATCGACAACTCACCCCGCATCGGGCGAACCATAAACAGCGGCGTTGCTCGGGGCTGGGGCCAGGAACTGTCAATCGTCGCGCGCCCAGACCGCGCGTTTACGGCCACCTTCGCCGTCGGACACAATGACCTGTCCTATCGGTCGACCAGTCTTGCAGTCCGGCCGGGAGACAGGCTTGACAACGTACCCACTTGGACGTGGTCAGCGGCAGTCGATTATCGCAAGCCCGTAAACGACAAGGTGACTCTATTTGCAAACGCCAGTCTTGCATCAACTTCCGGGTTCACCAGTACCCTGCGTCTCTTCGGTGATCAGACATTCAATGGAGTGTTTGTACCGGGCCTCAGCATCGTTCAGCGCGATGGAACCCGCTTCCCGACCGTTGTCAGGGCATTGTCGCGTGAGATCGTCAATGCCAGGATTGGTGCGGATTTTGGCGCAATTACGGCCTATGTATATGGTCAGAATCTGACCAACAATTTTGACTCGGTCTATGCAGGTGGCGTGATTCAGGCGAGCCAAGGCGCTCGGCCGCGGCCGAGAACATTTGGCGCGGGCTTGTCCTTCAATTTCTGACGAAACGGCTATTATTTATTGAGACAGCGCGTCCTTCGGGGCGCGCTGTTTTTTTGTCGACTGGCGCTGCTCCAAATCCGCCACCACAGCCTCAAGCGCTCTACCGCCTTCGTTGCCTAACATGATCGCGTTATAATATGGCAGGAAGGCCAAGCGTTCTTGCATTGGTTCATCAAATGCAGTCGCATAATAACCTACTTGTTGGAGATATATTATGCGAGCGCGGGCAACGCTCTCGCGTTCTCTCTGCCCTTCCATGCGAAATCGTTCGGCTAGGAAATCAATCCAGCGATGATCGATTGCACGCACGATCTTGGCTACGGCAGGCGATTTCCAGGCCCAGAAACGAATTGCCATATCAAATGCGGGATAGGTTGCATCTTCGCTCAACCATATCCGAGCAATCTCAAACGCGCCCATTGATGCCCAACGGGTGTCGGCTTGCTGCAGCTCGCTCTCCTTATGCTCCTGCCAAAGCTGGAGCACCGCATCGAGCAAGTCTTTCCTATTCTTGAAGTGCCAGTAAAAACTGCCGCGCGTGACCTTCATCTTGCGGGCAAGCCGATCGACTTTGAGCTCGTCAACGCCTGAGACAATCAGTTGCCTGCGTGCAGCTTCGATCCAGTCGGCACGCGAAAGCTGCCTTGGCGATTTATTTTGCATTAATGCGTTTCCTAAAGAGACACTGTCGCCATTGCCGCATTTGCGACCATACATCAATGCACTGTATGGTCAGCCGCTCGGCTGGCTTGCCCGTTCCAGAACATCACCCACAAAATCCGCTTCTTCGTATACGAACTGGTGCGTTGATCCTTCTGGCGCGTAGATGCGTTTTGATCGCGACGATATCGCTAGATAGCGCTCGCGGCTGCGGCCGAAGAAATTGATCATGCGCGCCTGCTCTCGGCCGGATACGACGCCGACCTCTTCATTGTCTGCCACTTCTGCCGCATTGGGCGGAGCCACAAGCCAGACATCCATATCCCCCAGATCGCCATCATAGACAACAGTTTCCCAACCGCAGGTGCCGACATGGGGGCCAAGAAGCTCATGATAGATTGAGTAATGAGAAAATTGCGAACCCGCGGAAACATCAATCGCATTCAGCGTTTTATAGGCTTCCGCGCCCAGCTGCTGTTCAAAGCGCCGCGCCATTGCGGCAAAGGCCGGGTTGCGACGCGCTCGGCGCGCCTCGAGATTGATATGGATGCCAAACAAGCGCAACAGACCTGCCCACAGGGCATTGCGCAGCATGCTGCGAATGGCGCCTAGCCTTGGGCCAAACACGATGGTCTCGAGCGGAGTCGGATCAAGCAGGACAAGTCGTGCCACCTTTTCAGGATAGCGGCGCGCAATGTTGGCTGCCAGCAATCCACCAAAGGAATATCCCACAAGAACAAAGGGTCCCAACTCTCCTGCAAGTTCAAGCACTCGCATCATTTCATCGGCTTCTCGAGCTGTTGTTCGCGGGAATGGACCGGTGTCGCTCCAACCCGTGCCGGGGCGATCGATCAGGATCGAACGACACTTATGCTTAAGCCTTTCATGGAGATGGGACATCACCAACCCTGGGGCATGGCCTCCCCCAAACATGACAAGCGGGATTCGATTCTTACGTTCCCCTTCAGCGAGAATGTGAACGGAATAGCGCCCCAGATCGATCCGCCGTCCAGGTGCTGGATGGAGACGGCCAATATGCGCGCAAAAAATCAGATGCCAGACATTGCCGAACCCAAGCGCCAGCGCGATGCCGATCATGGCCATACCCAGCCAGCCACCGACGAGCCAGCCTCCCGGCACCAAGATGGCCGTGATCGCAAGGCCTGACCATTCGCGCGCTAGGCAAGACAAAAGCCAGTTAGGCATGGTCAGTCACCCGAACTGCATTATCAATCCGTTCCGCGAGCAAGGGAAAGGGCATGGCCCCACCACTCAGCACCAAATCGTGGAATGCGCTGACGTGAAACTTTTCGCCAAGTGCGGACGCCATCCGCTGCCGCAGTCGCAGCATCTCTTGATGCCCCGACATGTAGGCCAGCGCCTGTCCTGGGATGTCACAGGCGTAACGCAGCGTTTCGCTTGCGATTTCGGATTCCGGGAAGAAGCTGTTCTCGCGCATGTAGGACCGAGCCTGTTCGAGGCTCCAGCCAAGCGCGTTCATGCCGGTATCGACAACCATGCGGCAGGCCAGAAAGGCCTGGCTGACCAACCGTCCGAAGCGTTCGGCAGGATCAGAATACATCCCAATCTCACCCGCCAGTGTGGCCGCATACTCGGCCCAACCTTCAGTAAAGGCCGTCGGATAGGCTGCTTTACGCAACGCGGGAAGCGCAAGATTGTCACCTTGGAGAGCCAAGTGCAGATGGTGCCCCGGCACAAGTTCATGATAATTGAGCGCGGCCACGTGAAACAGTCCGGCCTTTGCCAGATTGCGCCCATTGAAGACATAGTCGCCGTGGCGTCTGTCCGACTTAGGACCATCATAATAGCCAAAGGTCATCGAAGCGGTCAGTGCCTCAGGCAGGGGGCGGACGCCGTAAGTCGCTTCCGGCCGGACGGGAAACAGTTCTTCCACATAAGGACGAAAACGATCGACATAGGTTTCGAACCTTGCCTGAATCGCGGGGTCATTGTCATCTCGCCAGCGAGGGTCGGCATCAAGGTGTGCGCGATATTCGGCATCACTTCCTGAAAAGCTCGCGTCGCGGCGGGCTTCCTCCATCTGTGCGCGGATCGCGGCGATCGCATCCAGGCCGATCCGGTGGAGGTCAAGGGGCGACAACTTGGTCGATGTGTGCATCTTGGCCAGTTCGGCATAGATGTCCGCACCGTCAGGCAGGTGCATCATTCCGACGTCATCGCCTGACCTGCCGAGATAGGCAGTGTCGAACAGGTTTCGGCAACGGGTCAATGCCACGACAAGGTGATCGGCAACATTTCGATCCACTTCGCTGCGGAATGCATCCTGGCCTTGCAGCCGTGCTTCATCCACTTGCAGTGCTGCGGGCTGCCTGGCAATCAATCGGTCAAGCAGCTCAATTGCGGCGTTGGCCTGCAAGCGCGGTAAGAAAATTCCGCGTTCGGCTTGGCCTCGCGTCCGTTCGGTCATGGCGTCGACAAGCGCGGCTAGGTCAGCAATCCCTGCCAGATAGCGGAAGCGATCTCCCGCGTCTGCCAGCGGCGTGCGCGCCAGTTCACCGGCCATCGACGCAACGCAATATCCCAGGCAGTAGGCGGTCGGCCCATACATGTTGAACATGCCGGACAATGGATCGAACGCTGTCCAGTACCAGTCCGCACGGACCGACCAGATATGGGCATGGTCGCGCGCGAGCGCCAGCGTCAGCCTTATTTCCTCGGGCAGGTTCGTTTTGTCGAGCGCATCGATCCGCGTCAGTAAAGCGGAACCAGTTTTTGCGGACCCCTGCGCGGCCTGAAATGTTGGCAAGCGCATTGGCGTCGTGCCGGGCTGCCCCTTTGCTCGCTCTTCCTCATCGCGCACATCGTCGATGATGCGCAAGGCCAAGCCTATTGGGACACGCTCCGCGCTCACGCCACTTGCTCACCGCTCGCGTGAGCAATCGTCGCCGGCAGGGTCTTTAATCCCCAGGCGAGGAGCACGATGCCCCCGATCAGGCCGGGAATTACAACACTTGCCATAGCCAGCAGAATGCCGCCATGCCCCGGAAAGACTGTGTCTGATATGACTCCGACCAACCAGGGCATCAGCGAGGAGAATACGATAAACACCGATCCACCAATGGCAATTACCCGGCCACGCATGTGCGCAGGGGCCATCATCTGCAGCACGGTAGGCGCCAGCGAATTGGCCATGAAGGTGAAACATATCTTGGCAAGAATGATGGCGTAAAACTGATTCGTGGTTTGCACGAATGGAATGGGAAGCGTAACAAGCAGCGCGACAATCAGCGCGCCCAGAGCCGCCCGCATCGGCGCCGCATCTCCAAGCCGCGGCCGCAGTCGACGCACCACCAACCAGGCCAGTCCGACACCCGTCAGCGCTGCAACAGCACCCGTTGTTCCAAGAAACTGGCCGATCGCAGCAGGCTTCTCGCCAAATATGCGTTGCAGTACCACCATGTTCCACTGGCTTTGGGCTCCAAACGCGGCATAGCTCATGCCAAAGCCCAAGAAAATGCCTGCGGTTGTCCGCGCGTTGGTTCGAAAATATTCCCAAACGCCCTCTACGCGCTCGCCCTTTTTTGTCGGCGGTGTGATCCGTTTCAATCGCATCAGGAGGATGAGCACGATAAGGATTGGACCTGAAAGCGCACTTAGAATCAACGTGTTGCGCCACGGCTCAAGACCTGCAAGCGAAGCCGGCAGGCTGGCCGAATTTTCTGCGACATAGCCAAACAGCGTTCCACCGAGAGCCATGCCGACGTAGGTTCCAAGCAGGGTAGCAGTAACGAAAATGAGATTTGCGGCCACCCATCGCTCGCGCGGGAATAGATCGGGGATCATCGAATAGGTTATCGGACCTAGCACGGCTTCTCCGACTGCTATGCCCATGGCGAACAGAAACAGGCCCGAGAAGGTGGTTGAAAGGCCAAACCCGACAGTCGCGGCCGACCAGATCAGTACGCAAATCGCCAACACCCAACGCCGGTCCGCCCGATCCGCCAGCCAGCCGACCGGAATAGCAGCAAGCGCAGTGACGAAGGTCAACGCCAGACCTGTGATAAGGCCCAGCTGCGAGTCCGTCAGCTTGATCGACTGCTTCACCGATTCGGCAACCAGCGCAATAAGGCCCTTTCCGATCAGCGACCCAATTACCGACGCGAGCACGACAACTCCAAGGCCGTACCAAGCCCAACCCATCGGCTGGTGCGGGCTGGCTCCTGCGATCGCGTCTCTTTCGGCCATTGCACTTATGCCTCGCCCTGTCTTATATCGTTGCACCATACATGACTGTATGGCATTGTAAAGATCGCGACTGAGGAAATTGCCAAATGAAAGCCCACGAAACAATCCCTTGGATTTCCTATCCGGAAATGACCGATGCAGAGCGGATCGCTGCTGCCAACGACTATTACGACGCCATTCGCACGCGCCGGACCTGCCGCTATATCGGCCCGGGCCCTGTCCCGCGCGAAGCCATCGAAGCGGCGATCATGTCGGCGGGAACTGCACCTTCGGGCGCAAACCACCAGCCCTGGCATTTCGCTCTCGTTACTTCCGCAAAAGCCAAGCATCGCATCCGCGTTGCTGCGGAAGAAGAGGAACGCGCTTTCTATTCTGGCAAGGCGGGCAAGGAATGGCTTGAGGCATTGGCGCCGCTGGGCACCGACGCAGACAAGGTCTATCTTGAATCCGCACCGCTGATCATCGCGGTCTTTGGGCAGCGCAAGGGCGGGCTCTATCCCGGCGAAATGCGCCAGAATTACTACATGCACGAAAGCATCGGCATTGCCTGCGGCTTCCTGCTGGGAGCGCTTCATGCCGCGAAGTTCGCGACCCTGACTCACACTCCCAATCCGATGAACTTCCTCAACGAGATTTGCAGTCGCCCCGCCAATGAGAAGCCCGTCATGCTTATCGTGGTCGGCCATGCTGAGGATGGCGCGACCATCCCAGTGCATGCTACGATCAAGAAACCCCTCGAGCAGATTGCGAGCTGGATATGAATGCAGGAGCGGCGCTCGCTGACCTTGCTGCCCGACACTGGGCCTTCGAGCGCATCGAGAACGGCTTGGGCGCGTTCCTTGCCGGAGACGATGCGGGCGATGCGGTGCTGTTTCGGGAAAGCGCCGGGGACTATGCCCGCCGCGACTGTGTCGCTGCGAATTTACTCAGCGAGCTGGACCACATTCCGCGCGCTATGCTCAATGCCAAGGATGCCGCCACTCACGCCCTTCTGGAGCGCGAATTGCGGCTGATCCGCGACAACTTTGCGCTCGATGCGCATTTGCGCCCATCGCTGCTCCCGGTGGGACCGGATTTCAACACAATTTTCTTCGCCAATGCGGTAACCCTGACCGATGCAGCGGCAGCTGACCTCTACGTTGAGCGCCTTTCGCGTTTTCCCGCCTTTCTGGGCGATGTGCGCGCGAACCTCTTGGAAGGCCATGCGCGCGGCATCCGCTATCCCCGCATCGTGCTTGAGGCAGCCTCGCGCAACACGTCGGCGATTGCCGGCGCTGCGCCGGAGGCATCGCCATGGTTCGCGCCTTTCGCAAAGAGCCCGATTGCCGGCTCGCCGCAACTAACCAGAGCCGTGGAACAGGCGCTTTCGATCATTGCCGAACATCTGATTCCAGCGTTGCGCGCTCATGCCGACCTTATCGCGGGCCCCTTGATGGAAGGCGCGCGCGAGACCGTCTCCTGCCGCCATGGCCCCGGCGGCGGCGACTGGTACGCGCTGCTCGTTCGGCAATTCACGACGACCGACATGGTCGCGGACGAGATCCACGCGCTCGGTCTTGCCGAAGTGTCCCGGATCGACGCTGCAATGGCCGCGCTCGCCGGCGAGTCTGGATTTGGCGACGACTTACCCGGCTACCGGCACTTTCTGACTACCGATCCGCAATTTATTGCTGCCGACTCAGACGCGCTGCGCGAAAGGGTGGAAATCCTGTGCAAGCGCATCGACGCTAAGATACCCGCTTACTTCAGCCGCATCCCCCGCATCACTTATGGGGTTGACGTCGCGCCGGCTGCGATGTCGGCAAGCCTACCCCCCGCTTATGCCCAGCCCGCGCCATCGGGCGGCGCCAGCGCAGGCATCTTCTGGGTCAACGGCCTGGTTGAGAAATGCCCGACATACATTCTTCCAGCAATGGCCGTGCATGAGGCCTGGCCCGGCCACTTGATGCACATCGGCATGATGGCGGAGCTCGATGATCTGCCTGCTTTCCGGCGCAATGGCGCCGTCAAGTACACGGCCTGCGTTGAAGGCTGGGCGCTCTACTGCGAGCAGCTTGGCATCGAACTTGGCGTCTATGCCACGCCGCACGAGCATTTCGGGCGACTCGAAATGGAAATGTGGCGCGCCTGCCGCCTAGTTGTCGATACCGGCATTCATGCCTTCGATTGGCCGCGCGCGCGGGCCATCGCCTTTCTCACCGATCATCTATCGCTGTCGCCCGAAACCATCGCGGCAGAGGTCGATCGCTACATTGCGCTTCCTGGGCAAGCGCTTGCCTATCATATCGGCGGCCTCAGGGTGCGCGCGATGCGGGAGCGCGCGGAGAAAGCGCTAAGTTCGCGGTTCAGTCTTCGCACGTTCCATGAAACGGTAATGACGGCAGGCCCTGCAACACTTCCCGTGCTCGACGATATTGTCGATGCATGGATCGCAGAGGCAGCTTGAGCCATGCCTTTCACGCCCGACAGCGGTATCTGGTATGAGACGCACGGATCGGGACCGGCGGTATTTGTGGGGCTACCTTTGATGGCCTCGCAATCAGAGATTTTCGGCCCAGCGGCACAGCCGATGCTCGATGCCTGGCTCGATGCCCTGACACCGCGCTTCACGGTGCTGCTTGCTGACTATCCTGGTATCGGCAGAAGCAAGGATTGCGATCCGTCGACGATGACGGCCAGCCGCGTGGTCGCGGACCTGCTCGGCGTTGCCGATGCGGCGGGCATTGGGCGCTTCGCCTGGGCAGGCTATTCGTGGAGCGGCGCGGTCGGATTGCAGCTTGCCTCCCGCTCGGACCGGGTCAGCGCCCTTGCCATTGGTGGCTGGCCTGCACTTGGAGCGCCCTATGCTGCCATTCATGCCGCGAGCGTCGCCAAGATTGGCGATGTGCCGGAATCGGCAATGGTTATACTGCGCGATCCTGATCAGTATCGCCAATGGTCAACCTTCTACGCCAGCCTGCTAGACTGGCCTGAGGCGGAGGCAGTCGCCGAGATCGCCTGCCCAAAACTGCTCTACTTCGGCGGCGACGGCGATCTCGTGGAAGCAGGATACCCCGTGCCCATCGCATCCGCTTGCCGCGACAACCGTAACCGCCTTGAGGCGCAAGGCTGGCAGGTCGACGAGATTGCGGGCTTCGGCCATGAGGTGATCGGCCAGAACCAGCTGGTGGTGCCGCTTGTGCAGAACTTCTTGTCCGGTGTTTTGTCATGACGAGGGACGAAGACCCACGCGCATTCCTCTATCCTGAAATCGAACCCGATGCTTCGGGCTATCTCGACGTGAGCGATGGCCATCATGTGTGGTGGGAGGCATGCGGCAACCCCACAGGTGTTCCGGTCATCTACCTGCATGGCGGCCCTGGCGGTGCTACACAGCCGCTTGCGCGCCGTTTCTTCGATCCCAGCCACTTCCGCTATGTCACCATGCACCAGCGCGGCTGCGGCCTCTCGACACCGCTGGCCGAAACGCACGGCAACACCACCCAGGCGCTCATTGCCGATATCGAACGCCTGCGGAACCACCTCGGCATCGCCCGCTGGCTTGTCGTCGGCGGCAGCTGGGGCACGGCATTGGGCCTGGCCTATGGGGAGAGCCATCCGGAAGCCTGCCTGAGCTTCGTCCTGGTCGGCGTGACACTGGGCCGTGACATCGACCGGCACTGGTGGTGGCACGGCACCGCGAAGCTCTTTCCAGAAGCGTTCGATGCCTTGATCTCGGCCTTGCCTGAAAAGTTGCGCAATAATCCGGTGACCGGCTTCCATGCGCTGCTCATGGATCCCGATCCGGCCATCCATCTTCCGGCGGCACGCGCGGTCTGCATGTTTTCTGCCGCGACAGTCGGGCTGTCACCTGATCCAGCCCAACTGGAGCGCTACGAGAATCCCGACAACGCACTGCCGCTTGCGCGCCTGTTTCTGCATTACTCGGTCAATCGCCATTTCCTGCGTTCCAACCAGCTTCTGGACAACCTTTCGCGAATTCGCCATCTGCCCTGCGCAATCCAGAGCAGCCGTTACGACGTGACAACCCCGCCCGAAGCCGCCTGGACCCTGCACAAGGCCTGGCCCGGCTCCACGATCGATATTCTAAGGGACGGCGCACATAGTCTTGCGGATCCGTCGGTTGCCCGGGCTTTGCTAAATGCTGTTGAGACCATCAAGGAGCAGCTATGACGCTGACGACCAGCCTGATCGACCCCTGGAGCGGACCTTATGGCGGCCTGCCGCCATTCGACACGGCAACGCCCGCCGCGATCGAAGCGGCCACGCTTGCGGCACTTGAGATGAAACGCGGCGAGATAGCCGGAATCGTCGACCACCCTGCTCCACCGGACTTTGAAAACACGATTGCAGCGCTCGAGGATGCCGGGCGCCCGCTCAAGCGGTTGGCGTCGCTTGCCACCATCCTGTTTTCCACCCGCAATCTCGATGGCATGGCGGAGGTCGAGCAGCGCCTTGCCCCGCTGCGTGAAGCGCTAGAGGACGAGATTGCGCACAATCCGGCACTGTTTGCGCGGATCGACGCCGTTGCGGACGATACCTCGCTGACGCCCGAACAGGCACGCCTGGTTGAGGTGATCCGCAATCGACTCGTGCGGCGGGGCGCATTGCTATCGCTGGAGACGCGCGCCGCCGTGGCAGCGATCAATGGACGCATCTCGGAGCTACAGTCGCGATGTCATGCCAACATGATGGCGGACGCGGCTGAGCGCTATGTCCTAGTCGAAACCGAAGCCGCCCTCGCCGGATTGCCCGAAGCGGCCGTTTCCGCCGCTGGCCGCCTTGCTACCGGAAAAGGGCATGACGGCAAGTTCGCCATCGCCAATACCCGGCCCGCGATCTGGCCCGTGCTGCAGCTTTGCCGCAATCGCGGCATCCGCAAACAGGCTCGTGACATGTGGATGACGCGCTGTGCGATCGATAGACCCCAAGACAACCGCCCATTGCTGTCCGAACTGGTAACGCTGCGCGGCGAGAAGGCGCGACTGCTGGGTCATGAAAGCTATGCCCATTATGCCATCGCAGGAAAAATGGCCGGTACGCCGGAAGTTGCCCTGCAGCAGCTGATCAAGACTCTCGGACCGGTGCACCGCGATGCTCTTTCCCGTCTCGATATCGTTCAGCGGCTTGCCGACGCGGACGGCCTCGCTGACCGTGTTCAGGCGTGGGACTGGCTCTATTATCTCGACAAGCACCGCAAGGCGCAATTCGGACTCGATGCCGAGGCGGTGAAATCCTATCTCTCGCTAAGCAATGTGCTGGTAATGATGTTTTCCGCAGCCGAACGGCTGCACGGCCTGTCGTTCACCGCGCTCCCTGATGCGCCTCGGGTCCATCCTGACGTGCAAGTCTATGAAGTCGCGCGCGGCAGCGACGTGATCGGCGTTGTGTGGATGGATATGCTTTATCGCGAAGGCAAGATGCGCGGTTCCTGGCAGGCTGAGATCCAGGCGGCGGAGAACTTCCGCGGCAGGCAGCTTTGCTTCTCCAACGTCTGCTCCAACATCGAAAAGCCGACAGGCGAAGGCCCGATCCTGATGGGCTGGGAATATGCCAATGTGCTGTTCCACGAATTCGGCCATGCGATGCACATGCTGATGAGCCGCGCGCGTTATCCCTCGCTGGGTCCGATGGGCGTGGAATGGGACCTCGTTGAATTGCCGTCACAGCTCAATGAACGCTGGCTCTACGATCGCGAGCTGCTTCGCCGCTATGCGCGCCACTGGCAGACCGGCGAGCCGATGCCGGGAGCCATGATCGAGGCCATCGAGGCGGCTTTCCGTTTCGACCGCGTATTCAGCGTTGGCCTTGAGTATCTGCTGCCGACGCTGGTTGATTTCCGCATGCACCTCGCAGCGCGCGGCGCGCCTGTCGATCCGCTCGCGATCGAACGCGAAACCTATACCGAGTTCGATATCCCTGACGCGATCGATCCGATCTTCTTTCTGCCGCAGCAGTATCACAGTTTCACCGACGTCTATGCGGGTGCGCTTTATTCCTACCTGTGGGCTGACGTGATGGTGGCGGACGTCATTGCGGCGTTCGAAGCAGCGCCTGGCGGGCTCTATGACGCCGATGTTGCAGCGCGATGGCGGGACATGATCTTGAGCGCCGGCACGTCCATACCCGGGGCCCAGGCATTCCGCAACTTCCGCGGGCGCGATCCCGATCCGGAGGCTTTGCTTCGCCGTTTCGAGCTAGAGTCTTTCTGACTTAAATTGAGGCATATCCAGCTCCGCGGATATAGTTGGCGCATTCGTTGGGCGGGAACTGATCGAGCAGTTTGCCGATGCGCCGCCAAGTTGCCTCGACGGAGCGCTCATTGGCCTTTCTTAAGAGCCTTTTGAGTTTGGAGAACATCGCCTCGATCGGGTTCAGATCGGGCGAGTAGGGCGGCAGGAAGAGCAGCTTGATGCCAGCCGCTCTGAGCAGCTTGCGCACCCGGCTTCCCTTGTGGCTGCCGAGGTTGTCGAGGACGACGATGCTGCCCGGCTCGAGCGCCGGGATCAGGAACTGCTCGACCCATGCGGTGAAGGTTTCGGCATTGATCGGGCCGTCGAGGACGCACGGAGCGACGATGCCGTCGTGCCGCAGCCCGGCGATGAAGGTAAGCGTTTTCCAGTGCCCATGCGGCACCTTGTCGATCAGCGCCTCGCCCCGCGTAGCCCAGCCGTGGGTGCGCGTCATGTTGGTCTTGGCCCAAGTCTCGTCGATGAACACCATCCGCTTGGGGTCTACCCAGCGCTGGACCCAGCGCCAGCGGTTGCGGCGGCGGACGACATCGGGTCGGTCTTGCTCCTTGGCGAAGAGCGTCTTTTTTTAAATGTCTTGCCGCAACGCCTCAGGAACCGCCACAGAGTGTCGCAGCACACCACCACGCCGCGCTCCGCGCGCAGCTGCGCCAGCAACGCGTGCAGCGTTAGGTCTTTCTTCTGCTCGATCCGCGCGAGAAGCCAGTCACGCTCGCCCTCAAGCAGCGGGCGCATGTGACCACCCACCTTGCCCGGCAGGGTCGAGCCCCGCTGCCGCCACGCCTGCGCCCAGCGAACCCCCGTCGCCGCGCTCACCTCCAGCATCCGCGCCGCCTCCCGCGCCGACATGCCCCTGTCAATTGCCCGGCAAAACCGAACCCGCAAATCCTGCGATAATGGCCTCATCCATGCTGGCCTCCTCACCAGT
>Ga0164295_10000494_pt1 | contig 33684 bp, 35 predicted proteins | sample GEODES006metaG_FD_111798 | JGI IMG/M metagenome (GOLD analysis project Ga0164295, IMG submission 111798) | Oligotrophic lake water microbial communities from Sparkling Lake, Wisconsin, USA - GEODES006 metaG | ecosystem: Environmental > Aquatic > Freshwater > Lake | place: USA: Sparkling Lake... | reverse complement strand
TGGGTGCCTCTTTATGGACTCGCGACATGGAGCGGGCGCGCTTGTTGACGCACCAGATTGATTGCGGCGCAGTTTTTGTGAATGGCATGGTGGCCTCTGACCCGCGCCTGCCCTTTGGCGGCACCAAGCAGTCCGGCTATGGGCGTGAGCTCGGATACTTGGGTCTGCACGAATTCACCAACATCAAGACGGTCTGGCCAAAAATATGACGGTGTGGTCCTGGCCCGTAGCGGGAAGTACCAGATCGAGTTCCCCAGCTTGGAAGTGGGCGTGTCCTGCTTTGAGACGCCGGTTTATTCAAGCGAGTCGACCAGATCAATGTAGGCCTGCATGGCCGCGTCGGCACTCATGCCACGCTTTTCAAGCCATGACTTGTGCTTGAATTTCCCGATCATGTCGCCAGGGCCTTCGTCGGGCGCATCGCCCTCCGTGGCCTGCTTGTACAAGGCATACAGTTTGAGCATGGTGGCGTTGTCTGGGCGGCTGTCCAGTTCTTTCGAATCTGCAACGGCGGTCTGAAAACGTTGTGACAAATCAGTCATGGCACTGGTCTCCAAATAGATGAGCCTCCATTGTCGCCCAGAGCGCACTCCCAAGTTAAGCTGAAGAAGCCTTCAATATTTATGGCTTGTCCGGCCGGCTCCATGCGGCTTTAATATATTTATGTACTTGGCGCACGCATCTCCTGAGCATGCACGCTGACACCTTGTCAGAGGCAGACCAACGCCCAGACGGTTTGGCCCGGGTTGAAGACCGCCGCCTGCTGACCGGGCGCGGGCAGTATGTGCATGACCTGCAAGTACCCGGCATGCTTTACGCGGTGTTTGTACGCAGCACCTATGCCTGTGCCCGACTGCGCAGTCTGGACTTGCAAGCCGCCCGTGCCGGTGCGGACGTGCTGGCAGTCATCGACGCTGCGCAATTGGGCGCGCTCAACATGCCGCCTGCCAATCCGCTGTTGCCTTTGCAGCCCTTGCCTGACTTTCCTTTGTTGGCGCGCAAGCGGGTCGATTTTCTGGGTCAGCCTATTGCCCTGGTGGTGGCGCGCAGTTTGTATGCTGCGCAGCACGCCGCCGAGCTGGTAGAGGCGGACTATGACGCTGAGCCCGCCCTGGGCGACGGCGCTGCCGGTGCGCAAACAGTGAGCCGAGTGCACCACCAAGCTTGTGATCGGGCGAATTTGAAAGCGGTGCACAAGGTGCACTTGATTAACCAGCAAGCCCGCGTGATCAGCATGTCGCTAGAGCCTCGCGCCATGCTGGCGCAGTGGTGCCCGCAGACTGCCCTGCTGACCGCCTGGTTGGGTACGCAGACGCCGTCGCGAGCGCGAGCAGACATCGCACGCAGCCTGGGTTTAGCGCTGACGCAGGTGCGCGTGATTGCGCCGGACGTGGGTGGCGCCTTCGGCGCCAAGGCTTCGGTCGCAGCTGAAGAGCTGGTCGTCGCTTTTGCGGCACATCATCTGCAAGCCAGCGTGAAGTGGACATCCTCGCGCTCAGAAGAATTCACCTCGGCCACACAGGGCCGTGGCGCCCGGCTCGAAGGCGAGTTGTGGCTGGATGCTCAAGGCCGCTTTGTGCACTTGCAAGCCGACATGAATTTCCCTGTTGGCGCCTGGCTGTCCTTCAGCGCGGTGGTGCCGGCGCGCAATGCAGCGCGCATTCTGCCCGGGCCCTACCTGGTGAGCAGCATCGACATTGCCGCGCAAGCGCAGATGTCCAACGCGGCGGCGGTTCATATTTACCGCGGGGCAGGGCGCCCGGAAGCGGCCCTGCTCATGGAGCGCTTGGTCGAGATGGCGGCCCGCCAGAGCGGCATTGATCCGGTCGAGCTTCGCTTGCGCAATCTGGTGCGCGACATGCCGCATGTCACGCTGACCGGCGAAAGCCTGGACGCCGGTGATTACCGCGCTGCACTCGAGCAGGCCTGCGCGCTTTTTGACTATGCCCATGAACGGCGCGAGCAAGCCCGGCGACGCGCTGCCGGCGAATTGGTGGGCATCGGGCTGGCCATGTATGTCGAGCCCTGCGGCCAGGGCTGGGAAAGTGCCCGCGTCAGCTTGCTGCCGGACGGCCGGGTCCAGGTGGCCAGCGGTTCGGCCTCGCAGGGGCAGGGCCACCAGACCAGTTACGCTGCCATTGCCGCAGAGGCGCTGGGCTGCGACCCGGCGCTGGTCACTGTGATCGAAGGCGACACCGCCAGCTGCCCGGCCGGCATAGGCGCGCTGGCCAGCCGCAGCATGGCCATAGGCGGCAGCGCCGTGTTGCAGGCTGCCAGAGAGACAGCACGCCGGCGCGATGCCGGCGAGCAGCTGCCCATCGTTGAAGACACGGTTTACACCGCAGCCGCCGAAGCCTGGAGCTACGGCTGCGTGATAGCCCGCATGGCCATAGACCCCGAGACCGGGCAGCCGCACATCGAGCGCCTGGTCTGGGTGGATGACGCCGGCCGCATCCTCTCGCCGCAGCTCGCTGAAGGCCAGTTGCTGGGCGGTCTGGCGCAAGGCCTGGGGCAGGCCATGCTCGAGCGCATCGTCTATGACGACGAAGGTCAGTTGCTCACAGGATCTCTCATGGACTACGCGATACCGCGCGCCGACGAGATGCCGCTGGTCGAGCTCGAAAGCCTGACTGCCAGCACAAGCACCAGCACCCATGCCAACCTGTTGGGCGCTAAGGGTGTGGGCGAGGCCGGCTGCATCGGCGTGCCGGCCGCGCTGCTCAATGCAGCGGCCGATGCGCTTTCACCCCTGGGTGAAAAAATACTTGATTTCCCTTTGACCGCCGAACGCTTGTGGCGGGCCATGCAACCATCCCACGGAGACCAGACCTCATGAAATACAAAAAATCAGAAGCCAAAGAGTACGCACGCGAGAACTTTCGTGGCGTCTGGGCCGCCACCATGACGCCCTTTGACGACAGCCTGGCGATGGACGAGGCGGCCTACCGCCGCAACTTGCGCCATTGGGCGCAAACGCTCAAGCTCGGCGGCTTGTTCGTGTCGGGCAAGCAGGGCGAATTTTTCTCCATGTCGGTGGCCGAGCGCATGCGTTCTTTTGAGCTGGCGGTTGAAGAAGCTGATGGCCATTGCGGCATCGTCAGCTCGTGCTCGGACACCAACCTGGATGTGGTGCTGGCGCTGGCGCGTCACTCTCAAAACGTCGGCGCCGACTACATCGTGGTGCACAGCCCGGTTTTGCATTTCGGTGCAAACACCGACGAGACCATTTACGAGTACTACCGCTACCTCAGCGAGCAGCTGGACATCGGCATTGCTTTGTGGAACCACCCCGATTGCGGTTATGTCATGAGCCCCGAGCTGTGCGCCCGCATTGCCGAGTTGCCCAACATCGTGGCCATCAAGTACAGCGTGGAGCGTGAGCTCTACAAACGTTTGACTGAAATAGCCGGCGACAAGATCATTGTCAGCACGGCTTCTGAAGAGGAGTGGCTGGACAACGTGATCGAGCTGGGCTGGCGGCTGTACCTGTGCTCGACCCCGCCTTTCTTGTTGCAGACGGCGGTGGACCAGCGCATCAATGCTTACACGCAGCTGGCTTTTGAAGGTAAACACGCCGAAGCGCGCGTCATGCGCGACAGTTTGAACCCGGCACGCCAGGCCTTTAAACAGTCGCGTCCCAAGGGTAAGCCACAGGCTTACAGCAAGTACTGGATGGAGCTGCTCGGGCAGGCAGGCGGGCCGGTGCGCCGGCCTTTGCTGCAACTGACTGAAGCCGAAAAGCAAGCTACCCGCGAAGCCCTCGCGCGCAGCGGCCTGCGTCTGAGCTGATAACGCAGGTCTGGTTCATGTCCGTCCAGCCGCTTGTTCCAATCAGCCTGCAGGTCAATGGCCAGCCGGTAGACTTGGCCGTGCCGCCTTCCACCCTGCTGGTGGACTTGCTGCGCGAGCAACTCGCTCTGACCGGCACCCACCAGGGCTGCGACACCGCACAGTGCGGCGCCTGCACGGTGCTGGTGGACGGCGCGGCCACCAAGTCCTGCAACGTCTTGGCACTGCAGGTCAACGGCGCCAGCGTGCTGACCATTGAAGGACTGGAAAACGCTGATGGCAGCTTGCACCCCATGCAGCAAGCCTTTGGCCGGCACCACGCGCTGCAATGCGGTTTTTGCACGCCGGGCATGGTCATGCGCGGCGTGGCCATGGCGGCTGAGGGCGTGCCGGCTGAGGCGCAAGCTGTCAGCCAGGCGCTGTGCGGCAACCTGTGCCGCTGCACCGGTTACCGCGGCATCGTCAATGCAGTTTGTGAAGGCTTGCAGAACATGCGGGCATCCGGCCCGGGCGAGGCCGCAGCGTGATGGACTTTGACTACCGGCGGCCCGAACGTGTGGATCAGGCCGTGGCCTGGCTGCGAGAAGACCCCGAGGCCAAACTGCTGGCCGGCGGGCAGAGCCTGCTGGCGGCGATGAAGTTGCGGCTCTCCGAGCCCTCCATGCTGATTGACTTGCAGGACCTGCCGGAACTGAGCGGCCTGCGTGCCCAGGGCGGCGGCCTGTGGATAGGCGCCATGTGCAGCCACGCCAGCGTGGCCGCATCGCCGCTGGTCAAGCAACTGGCGCCCATGCTGGCGCAACTGGCTGGTGGAATTGGCGACCAGCAGATCCGCCAGCGCGGCACGCTGGGCGGCTCTATTGCCAACGCCGACCCGGCGGCCTGCTGGCCTGCCGGCGTGATGGCTCTCAACGGCACGGTCTGTACCGACCGCCGCCAACTGCCGGCCGACGAATTTTTCACCGGACTTTTCAGCACTGCCCTGGAGCCCGATGAAGTCGTGCTCGGGGTGCAGTTTCCGTGCACGCAGCAAGCTCATTACATCAAGTTCGAGCAACCGGCCTCGCGCTTTGCCATGACTGGCGTGGCCGTGGCACAAGTGGGCAGCGTGGTGCGCGTGGCGGTCACCGGTCTGGGCAGCGGCATTTACCGCTGGGAGGCTGCCGAGCAGGCCTTGCAGCGCCGGCTGGCGCCCGAAGCGCTGCTGGGTTGCGTGCTGGACGCCAGCATCGCCATGGGCGATATTCATGCTTCGGCGGACTATCGCGCGCATCTGGCTGCGGTCTTGATGCGGCGCGCAGTGCAACACATTTTGAAATCATCTTCTGTTTGAAATACAAATGGCCATGAAGCAAAAAATCGCATTGATCGGTTACGGCGCCATTGGGGCGGCAGTGCACCGCTTGCTGCTGGCCCATGCCGACCAGGTCGAGTTGGTCGCTGTCCTGGTGCACGATCGTGCAGCCTCGCAGGCGCTGGCGCCGCAGGCCGCTGCGCTGATGATTGACCAGCTGCCGGATTTGCTGCAGCGCCAGCCCACCCTGGTGGTCGAATGCGCCGGGCATCAGGCGGTGGACTTGTACGGCGTGGCCGTGTTGCAGGCCGGTGTGGACTTGCTGGTGGTTTCGATTGGTGCGCTGGCCGAGCCGGCGCGAGAAGCTGCGCTGGTACAGGCCGCGCGCGCTGCCGGTAAGCGCTTGCTGCTGCCGGCCGGTGCCATTGGCGGGGTGGACTGGCTGGCGGCGGCGCGCCTGGCCGGCCTACGGCAGGTCACTTACCGCTCGCGCAAGCCGCCGCAGGCTTGGGCCGGCAGCGCCGCCGAGCAGCTGCTTGATTTGGGCGCGCTGACGCAAGCGGCCACATTTTTTCGCGGCTCTGCCCGTGAGGCCGCGCTGCAATACCCGCGCAATGCCAATGTGGCTGCCACGGTCGCGCTGGCGGGTCTGGGTTTTGAGGGTACCACCGTCGAGATGATTGCCGACCCGCTGGCCGGCGGTAACGTGCATGAAATCGAGGCTGAGGGCGCCGGCGGGCAGATGAGCACTCGCTTGTGCGGCCTGCCTGACCCGCAAAATCCGCGCACATCACTCATGACAGCCTACAGTGTGCTGCGATGTATCCTCAATGAAACTGCAACGGTCGTGATCTGACAACACCCCCCCCAAGGAGTCCGCCATGCTCAAACCCATCAACTTCCCAAAGTGGATTGAAGACAACCAGCATTTGCTCAAGCCCCCGGTGGGCAACCAGCAGATCTGGCAAGACACCGACCTGATCGTCACGGTAGTGGGCGGGCCCAACCAGCGCACTGATTTTCATGACGATCCCTATGAAGAGTACTTTCACCAGTTCAAAGGCAGCGCCCATTTGCTGGTGATAGACCGCGGTCAGTTTGAACGCATTGATTTGCACGAGGGCGATATTTTCTTGATGCCACCGCATGTGCGCCACTCACCCCAGCGGCCGGAGGCTGGCAGCATGTGCATGGTGCTGGAGCGCTCGCGTCCGGCTGGCGTGCTCGATGCTTTTGAGTGGTACTGCGCCCATTGCGGCACGCTGGTTCACCGCTCGGAGTTGCAGATGCAAAGCATCGTGGAAGATTTGCCACGTGCTTTTGGCGTTTTTTACAACGCTGCGCCGGCCCTGCGGACCTGCCCGGCCTGCGGTGAGGTACACCTCGGCCGCGACTGGGCGGCTTGGCATGCGGTACGTGACAAATCTGCAAGCATGTAAATCCGTCCCTCAACATTGATCTATCGGGGTCTCACTGCAGACTAACGGAGCCTATTCTTTCATTGGGTGTAAATTTTCATGAAAACTTATATTTGCATCGTGTGTGGTTTTGTGTACGACGAGGCCGCAGGCCGACCTGAGGACGGTATCGCCGCCGGCACGCTGTGGGCCGATGTGCCCGCGAGCTGGGCCTGCCCTGACTGCGGCGTGGCCAAGTCTGACTTTGAAGTCGTTGAAATCTGACAGCGCGGCATGAGCTAGAGCCTGATCATCGTGGGTTCCGGCGAGCCGCGCGGATTTGTGACGGCGGGCGCGCAACCTCTCAAAGAATGGCGCAAGCCAAACTATTGGCGCCCTGACTTTGAACAGCTGGAAGTCAAAGGCCGGCAGGCCTAAACCTGCATGGACTTAAGCATCAACCAGTCAATGATTTTTTGCAGCCACACTTGGACAATACTGGACAGAGGCTGACTGCGCACTGCAATTATTCGGCTTTTATCCCTGCCTTTTTAATAACCGTATCAAACTTAATGATGTCTGACCTGATGACCTCACCAAATTTCTGAGCTGAACCACCAATTGGTTCATACTCACCCTGACGTAGTTTTTCCTTCATGTCGGGTGAATTTAAAGCTTTGTTTACTTCCTCGTTCAGTCTGGCAATCACGGACGCAGGAATTTTTGACGAACCTACAAGCCCGTACCAGACGGAGGCCTCGAACCCGGGGAAACCTGACTCTGAAACGGTGGGGTACTCTGGCGCAAAACTTGTCCGGTTTGCGCCAAGCATCGCAAAACCCTTAAGCTTTCCCGCTTTGATTTGGGGGGCAAAGTGCGTGTAGTTACTAAACCATATTGGGATGTCCCCAGAAATAACGCCAACCATAGCATCAGCACATCCTTTGTAGGGAATATGTGTCCAATTCAAGGAGGCTATGTTTCCGAGCATTTCTCCAGCCAAGTGTTGGGGAGATGCTGAACCACACGCTGTAAAAGAAACTTTTCCTTTACTCTGTTGGATATAGCTGATCAGCTCTTGAAAAGATTTTGCGGGTACGCTGGGATGAGTTCCAACCATTAGTGGAGTAGATGAAACTAGCGCTATGGGAGCCACGTCCTTGAGCGTATCATAGGGAACTTTGGCATATAGCGAAGGGATAATCGAAAGATTGCTCGGCATCATGGCCAAAGTGTGACCATCCGCAGGGGCTGCGAGCATTGCGGACATACCGATCATTCCGCCGGCGCCAGCTTTATTTTCTACAACGCAATCTTGACCAAACGACTTTGTAAAGGATAAACATATGTAGCGCGCCATTAAATCAACAGAACCACCGGGTGAAAATGGTGCGATGATTTTGATTGGTTTTGATGGAAATGTTTGGGCGAAAACTTGAATTGATAAAAAACTAGTCAGCATCAATGCTGCAAGCTTACCAAAATAAATTCCTTTAAATGATTTCATTTCATACCTCAGTAAGTTTAAATTGAGTTGCAGATTTGAGCTTTGGAGTACAGATTTTTAAGGAGAAACTTTGAGCATCTTTTACCAAACCATATCGCCATCACGTATAAGCATGATGACATTATCTTTTTTGGTAAAAGGGGTGTGTGGTATGCCAATAGGTGTGCGAATCCAGACGCCCGCTTCGTAGCTACCGTGCTCATCCATAATGACTCCCCCGACTACAAAGGTTTCGTCTCCCATTGCATGGTCATGGGTAGGAATCTGCTTGTCGGGGTAGACATCAACCAAGCGCGCAGCCTCAACGCCATGCTGATCGCGGTAAAGGTGAAGTACTCTGGCGCCACGTGCCGGATAGGGTTTCCATTCGATTTTTTTGGCATCAATCAACAACCGATCAGTATCAGTTTTGCGAATTGGTTTGCGGCGTTTTAAATATAAAACACAACCGGTTTGACTCGATAGTGTTTGAAGGTCGCCCGGTTGGCTCCTAATGAATGTATGTGTACCATGTAGAGAATGTCCATCATTGAGTTCGCCTTCAAGAACTAAAATGTCGCAGCGTTCATCAAGAGTTTCTGTTTGTAAGGTGGTGCCTGGATCCAGCTTTATCAGCGCAGTCGATCGACCTTTACGAGGGTCAACTACTTTTTCTAGTAATTTATATGAAAACCCTTTGCAACTCGTATTTTTCCAAGTCATTGTGTTGGAGTCCATGACTACATACTTATTGGGGTCGGCATTTAATTCGTCTTCTTCTATAAACATAATTATTTAATCCTTTGATTCTTGTTATTTAATTGAATTATGGCTGCCATCACAACGGGGGCCTTTGAGGGTTTTTTTACACCCACACAAAAAAACGGTTTCGTCTTTGGCCTGGTTGAATATGATCGGTTTCAAACCCTCTTTAGACATGGTGTGCGAGCCGTCACAAAATGGTTGAAAGTTACTCAATCCGCATGAGCACCATGCATAACGATAACCTTCTAACAAATCTACTTTGAATGGCTTATTAGACGATGGATCTGACGGAGAGTCACTCATTGGATTCCTTCATATGAAAAGAGTAAAGCTATTAATCTGGTAATTCAATTTGAATCATTCATTAAGAACTTTTTGCAACGGTTGCAAGCGACTCGCGCAAGGTGCTTCTAACATAAATCATGCAACTGGATTAAATTTATCTTATCTGTTGGCCCGTTGCTATAAATCAATTATTCCCTCTTAGGATTTAATGGCAATTGATATTATTTGAAGGCTTCTACAGGTCGTCTTAACAGGCTGCTCAATGACTGAGCAAAACAGCAACCTCGCCCGCTCTTGACAACATCAACCCCAAAGACGGTCAGGTTGGTGTCTTGCCATATCTGCTTGTCATCGAAGGGGGCGGTCTCTGCACTGCGCTCGAGGGCACCTGCCCGGCCTGCGGAGAAGTACACCCCGGCCGCGACTGGGCGGCTTGGCATGCCAGGCGTGCTACAAGGGCGCTGGCGACTGGGGTGCAACCTGCTTAGGCCGTCTCGGGTTATCCGGTATTGACGAGATTATGTTTATGCCTAAACTATTTTTTCTGCGAAGCTATCTTCTTTAACGCGTATTTTTTACAACGGGGGGATTTATGAAATTCAAGTTGAACAGCCTGGTGGTGGTTTTTGGCCTGGCCGCCTGCAGCTTGTCTGCGCAGGCGCAGCAGACGGTGAAGATCGGTTTTCTGGGTACTTTGTCCGGCCCGGCCGGTGCTTTGGGCCAGGACCAGTACGACGCTTTCATGCTCGGCGTGGAACACAACGGCGGCAAATTGGGTGGCGCGACTGTTCAAGTGATCAAAGAAGACGACCAGCTCAAGACCGACCTGGGCGTGCAACTTGCGCAAAAACTCATTGAGCGCGACAAGGTCAATATCATCACCGGCGTGACTTTCTCCAACGTCATGATGGCCATTCACAAGCCCATCACTGATGCAGGTGTGCTGCTGGTCGGCTCGAATGCCGGCCCCTCGCCTCTGACCGGCAAAGGCTGCAGCCCGCTGTTTTTCTCAACGTCCTGGAACAACGACTCGCTGCACGAGTCCATGGGTCAGCACGCCACCGACTCCGGCTACAAAAAGGTTTATTTGCTCGCGCCTAACTACCAGGCCGGCAAAGACGCCTTGTCCGGTTTCAAGCGCATGTACAAAGGCCAGGTGCTCGACGAGGTCTACACCCAGGTCAACCAACCCGACTACTCGGCTGAAATCGCCCAGCTGCAAGCTGCCAAACCGGACGCCATCTATGTGTTTTACCCCGGCGGCATGGGCGTGAACTTCGTCAAGCAATACCAGCAAGCCGGCCTTTTGGGCAAGCTGCCCTTGCTGTCAACGTCGACTGTGGACGGCACGACTTTGCCAGCGCTCAAAGACATCGCCCTGGGCGTGGTGACCGGCTCGCCCTACAGCGCTGACCTGGACAATCCGCAAAACAAAAAGTTTGTGGACGACTTCAAGAAAAAGTACAACCGGGTGCCTTCTTTGTATGCAGCCCAAAGCTATGACGCAGCCTCTTTGATCCATGCTGCGCTGATCAAGACCGGCGGCAGGGCCGATAACAAAGAGACCTTGCGCGCTGCTTTGAAGTCATCCGTCTTCAACTCGGTGGCCGGCCCCTTCAAGTTCAACACCAACCAGTTCCCGATCCGCAACTTTTACCGTGTGGATGTGGCCAAGGATGCATCGGGTCAGGCTGCTTTGGTCAACAGGGGCGTGGTGCTCAAAGACCATGCAGACGCTTACTACAAAGAGTGCGCTCTGAAGTAATCTTTGCCCTTTGCGACAGACCTGACCGGCCCTGCCGGCCAGGTCTTTTTTTAACTTTCCTCGAGCGATGCCCTTTATGCCCTGTTTTTTAACCAAGCCGGAACGCAAGAGCTTGGCTGTGTTGCGCGCGCCATGACCACGTCACTGTTTTTTATACAGATCCTCAACGGCTTGCAATTGGGCGTTCTGCTTTTCATGTTGTCGGCCGGCCTGACGCTGGTCTTCGGTATCATGAATTTTGTCAATCTGGCGCATGGCAGCCTGTACATGATGGGCGCCTACTTTGCCGCAAGCGCCTACGCCAAAACAGATTCCTTCGTCCTGGCCGCATTGGTCGGCATCGCCGGCAGCGCTGCGCTGGGTTTTCTGGTTGAGCGTGTGGTGGCTTCGCGCTTGTATGCCCGTGACCACCTGGACCAGGTGCTGGCCACCTTCGGCCTGATTTTGTTTTTCAATGAGATCACCCGCTGGGTCTGGGGCGCTTCGCCGGTTTACATGAACGTGCCGCCCGCCTTGTCCGGCACCATCAACTTGCTGGGCATTTCTTACTCGGCTTATCGCTTTGCCATCATCGTGGTCGGTTTGCTGGTGGCACTAGGCTGCTATGTGCTGATCAACAAAACCCGTGTCGGCATGCTGATACGCGCGGGCTCGAGCAACCCGACCATCGTTGCGGCGCTGGGGGTGAACATCAAACTTCTCAATGCCACCATCTTTGCGCTGGGTGCGGCTCTGGCCGGTGTGGCGGGCTTGATGAGCGGCCCCATCTTGTCGGTGCAGACCGGCATGGGGGAACCCATTCTGATCACCGCCATGATCGTCATCGTGATCGGCGGCATCGGCTCGGTACGTGGCGCTTTTTATTCGGCGATCATCGTCGGTTTGATCGACACTGCCGGCAGGGCTTTTTTACCCATGATGCTGCGCGAGTTCCTGGACCGCAGCACGGCGCAGGCGGCCGGCCCGGCGCTGGCCTCGATGTTGACCTGCATTTTCATGGCGGCGGTGCTGGCCCTCAAACCTGCCGGTCTTTTCCCGGTCAAGAACCAATGATGCGCAACACCCTCTCGGCATGGTTTGCCGCCATTTTGGTGGCGCTCTTGCTGGCCGTGCCGCTTTATGCCAGCATGGCCGGCGAGCCCTTTGCGCTGACCTTTGTGAGCCGCGTGCTGGTCTTTGCATTGGCCGCCATCAGCCTGAACCTGATTCTGGGCTACGGCGGCATGGTCAGCTTTGGCCACGCGCTTTACATGGGCCTGGGCGCTTATGTGGTGGGCATTCTGGCGCAGCACGGTGTCACCAATGGCTGGGTCCAGTTGGCCGCCACGCTGGCCATTTGCGCGCTGGTGGGCCTTGTGACGGGAGCCATCTCTTTGCGCACCTCGGGCATTGCCTTCATCATGATCACGCTGGCGTTTGCCCAGATGTTTTACTACCTGTTTGTCAGCCTCAAGCAGTACGGCGGTGACGACGGCCTGTCGATTCCGGCGCGCAGCGAGTTTGGTCTTTTCAGCCTGGCCTCGCCCCTGGCGCTTTACTACGTGGCGCTGGTGCTGGTGCTGCTGGCGCTGGCCCTGACCCACCGGCTGGTGGACGCGCGTTTTGGCATGGTCCTGCGGGGCTGCCGCATCAACGAACGGCGCATGAACGCCATGGGCTTTCCCACCTTGCGCTACAAGCTCACTGCCTATGTGATTGCCAGCATGTTGTGCGGCTTGTCCGGCTTGCTGTATGCCAACCTCACCGGATTTGCCTCGCCGGCTTATCTTGCCTGGACCTTGTCCGGCGAGTTGATCGTCATCGTGGTGCTGGGCGGCATGGCCACGGTGTTCGGCCCCTTGGTTGGCGCCATCACGCTGCTGGTCAGTGAAGAGATTCTCAAAGCCCTGACCGACCACTGGATGGCTATCCTGGGTCCGCTCATCGTGCTGGTGGTGCTGACGGCCAGGCGCGGCATGTACGGCTATCTGCTGGACATTGACGCCTGGCGCGCGCGCCGGCGGCAGCCTGCTGCGCCGCTGACGTCCAAGGAGCAGCCATGAACGCCATGCTGGACATCCGGCTGCTGACCAAGCGCTACGGCGGTTTGCTGGCCACCGACCAACTGTCGCTGTCGCTGGCGCCCGGGGAGTTGCACGCCATCATCGGCCCCAACGGTGCCGGCAAGACCACGCTGATCGGCCAGCTCGGTGGGGAAGTCGCCTCTGACAGCGGCAGTATTGTGTTTGATGGCCAGGACATCAACGGCCTGCTGCCCGCGCAACGCGCTTTGCGCGGCCTGGCGCGCTCTTACCAGATCACGTCTGTGTTCCCGGAATTCAGCGTGCTTGAAAACGTGGCGCTGGCCATGCAGGCGCACCGGGGCCACAGTTTCGGTTTCTGGACGCCCATGCTCAAGCAAAGCGAACTGGTCGAGCCGGCGCTGCGCGCCATCGAGCAGGCCGGCTTGTCGCACCGTGCCCGGGCCATGGTATCGGAGCTGGCGCACGGTGAAAGGCGCCAGCTTGAAATGGCCATGGTGCTGGTGGCCGAACCTAAGCTGCTCTTGCTCGACGAGCCCATGGCCGGCATGAGCCACCAGGAGTCCGGCAATGTGGTGCGCCTGCTGCAAGGGCTCAAAGGCCGCTACACCATGCTGCTGGTAGAGCACGACATGGACGCGGTATTTGCGCTGGCTGACCGCATCTCGGTGCTGGTCTACGGTCGCATCATTGCCAGCGGCACGCCGCAGGACATCCGCAACAACGAAGAAGTGAAAATCGCTTACCTGGGCGACGAGGCCCTGCCGATATGACCGCCACGAATGATTTACTGAGCATCTCCGGCATTGAGGTTTGCTACGGTGATGCGCAAGCCCTGTTCGGTGTCGAGCTGCGCATTGCCGCAGGTGAATTTGTCACGCTGCTGGGGCGCAATGGCATGGGCAAGACCACCACCGTGCGCACGGCCAGCGGCATCATGCATGCGCGCAGCGGCAGGGTCCAGTTTGCCGGGCAGGATGTCTCACGCTGGCCCTCTTACAAAATTGCCCGTCTGGGTCTGGGGCTGGTGCCCGAGCAGCGTCAGGTTTTTCCTAACCTCACGACGTATGAAAACCTGGTGGCCACGGCGCACAACCGCCTGCAGCGCAGCGACCCCTGGACACTTGAGCGCGTTTACCGGCTTTTCCCAAGGCTCAAAGAACGTGCCGGCAACCTGGGTGCCAACCTGTCCGGCGGTGAGCAGCAGATGCTGGCCATCGGACGGGCGCTCATGACCAACCCGCGCCTGCTGGTGCTGGACGAAGCAACCGAAGGCCTGGCACCGCTGGTGCGCAGTGAAATATGGTCCTGCCTCGAGTCGCTCAAAAACACCGGGCTGTCGGTGCTGGTCATCGACAAAAACATCGGCCCCTTGCTGCGCATTGCCGACAGCCACTTTGTGCTCGAGAAGGGGCGCACCGTCTGGAGTGGCAGCTCGCAAAGCCTGCTGGACCAGAAAGACATCCTGAAAGAAACACTGGGTGTCTGAAGCTGGCGCAGCTGCGCAAGATTGGCGTCGTTTCAGCCCTGAAGAACTGGCACGCCAGTACAGCCCGCGCGGCACAGTTGATAACCTGGATGCGCTGCTGCAAGACTACCGCACGCAGTCCTTGCCCATGTATGACTTGCCGCACCTGCGCGATCTGCGCTATGGGCCGCAAGCCGACGAGTTGCTCGATTTGTTTCCGGTGCCGGGCCGTACCGATGCACCCTTGTTCGTCTTCATTCACGGTGGTTACTGGCGTGCGCTTGGCAAGCAAGACTCGGTTTTCATGGCCCGCAATTTCACGGCGCACGGTGTGGCTGTGGCCGCTGTCAATTACCAGTTAGCACCCGCCGCCAGGCTCAGTGAGATCGTGGCGCAGTGCCGTCGCAGCCTGGCCTGGCTTTACACGCATGGCTCAGCGCACGGCATCAATGTCAGGCGAATCGTATTGGGCGGCAGCTCGGCCGGCGCGCATCTGGCGGCCATGCTGCTGGCGCCAGGCTGGCAGGCGGCCTTTGGCGTACCGCCGGATGTGGTGCAAGCCGGCGTTCTGGTCAGCGGCTTGTATGACCTGGCGCCTGTGCAGCAAACCACGCCCAACGACTGGCTGGCGCTGGACAGCGCAGAGGCCGCAGCGCTCAGCCCGCAGAGTTGCTTGCCTGCTGCCGGCGCCCGCTTGTGTATTGCCACGGCAGAAAAAGACACCGATGAATTCAAACGCCAGTCGCTGGACTACGCTGCGGCCTGCACCCGGCAAGGGTGCGCGGTGCAGTACGAGCAAATAGCGGGGCGTAATCACTTCGACGTGATCATGGACTGGATGAGCCCGCAAGCTCTGCTGACGCAAAGCACCTGGCGCTTGCTTGACCCGGCCTAGACGGCTTTGCGTTTGCGTGGCACTGGCAGCGGGCTTTGGCTTGGCAGCTCGGTGACCACCGTTTTGAAATGCGCTAAAAATGCTTCGCAAGGGCCTGTCAGCTCGCGTTGGCTGTCGGTCAGCGCCACGATGTCGCGCAGCATGACAGGCGCTGTGAGCTGCACCGCCACCACACTGGGTGAGCGCGTGCGCGACAAGGCGTATGAAGGCAGTATGGCCACCGCCAGGCCGGACTCCACCAGACCGACGGCGGTGCTGACATGCGCCACCTGAAATGCCGGCACCAGCGGCTCGCCTGCTTCGGCAAAGCCGCGCTCCACCAGCGTCCGCAGGCCACTGCCGTGACGCAGCAGCGCCATCGGCTCGCCGGCCAGCTCGCTCCAGCGGACTTCCTTGCGTCCGGCCAGCGGATGATCGGCCAGGCAAGCCAGCATCAGCCTGTCCTGGTAGAGCGGTGTGGTCAGCAGCCCGGCCAATTCTTGGTCGGCAGTGCAAACACCAAAATCGGCCCGGCCCTCACGCACCGCCTGCGCAATGCCATCCACCGGCAGGTCTAACAGGTCCACCTCGATGCCCGGAAAGCGCAGCCTGAAACTGGACAGCAATTGCGGCAACAAAGTGGCGGCCAACAGCGGTGAAGTGGCGACCGCAAAACGCCCGCGGCGCCGAGCAGACAGTTGGCGCAAGCCGTCAAAAGCCTGGTCCAGGTCTTTAAAAACCATTTGCACCGAGGGCAAGAGCGCCTGACCTTCTTCGGTCAGCACCACGCGGCGGGTGGTTCTTTCAAACAAGCGCACTGCCAGTTCGGCCTCCAAGCTGCTCACCAGCATGGACAAGGCAGATGCCGTCAGGTGCAGCCGCCCGGCCGCCCGCGTGATGCTCTGCTCTTGCGCTACCGCCACAAAAGCGCGCAACTGGCGCAGCGTCACAGACTCGGGGCGGGCTGGGGTTTTGGGCGCACTCATGGCGCTATTGTGCCGATGGATGAGGCGCCTTGAGCACCTTGAGCACTTCCCCGCCAGTCATCACGTCGCCGAACTGTTGGATGAAAGTCTCCAGCGTGGCCAGATGTTCGTCGTCAGACAGCGCGGCGCAGCAGTCTGAGACCATCACCACCTTAAAGTCCAGCATCATGGCGTCGCGGGCGGTGGACTCGCAGCAGATGTTGGTCTTGGTGCCGGCGATCAGCAAGGTGTCGATGCCGAAGTTGCGCAGCATGGGCTCGAGTGTGGAGGCGCCGGCAATCAGCGCGCTGTAACGGTTTTTAAACACGGTGACATCTTGCGGCGCAGTTTGCAGTTCATGCCAGACACTCTGGCGCCCTGGCGTCAGGCTTTGCAAGGTGCGCAAACGTACTTCATCAGCCACCACATGGTTGAAGAACATTTCCCAGTCGCTCTTGTCAGCCAGCTGCGTATTGGCATGCAGCACCCAGAACACCGGCACCCCCAGTGCCCGCAAGCCTTGGGTCATTGCATTGATGGGTGCCACGATGCTGCGTGAGGCAGGCACCTCGGCCGGCGATCCCGGCTCGCAAAAAGTGCTTTGCATGTCGATCACCAGCAAGGCCGTGCGACTGGGGTCCAGCTGCTCAAACCAGTGGAACTTGCCGCGCCGGGCAAGCACCCGATCAACGATATGACTGCGGATATTGACGTGATGCATATGAAGAACTCCAGCCGGGCAGGCTTTGCGGTGAACAGATTCTGGCAGACTCGCAGCCTTGCCAGAGGGTGGCCTGTTCAGCCCTGATGCCATCGCTATGATGTGAATCTCAGCTTTGCGCACCCCACGACTTCATCTCCGGAGACACGCCATGTTTTTTCCTGCATCTAAACGCCAAATTTTCAAAAACTTCAAGGCCTTCATTGCCGCGCTGAGCCTGAGCGCTCTGGGCGCGCTGCCGGTGGCAGCCCAAAGCTGGCCTGACAAACCGGTGCGGGTGCTAGTGCCGGCGCCGGCCGGCAGTTCGCTGGATGTGATTGTGCGCAGCATGGGAGAGACACTCAAAGCCCGCTGGGGCCAGCCCCTGGTGGTGGAAAACAAACCAGGCGCCGGCGGCACCATCGGCATGGACGCCGTGGCCAAGGCTGCGCCGGACGGCTACACCCTGGGCATAGGCTTCAATGGCCCGATTGCCTTTGGCCCCTTCATGTTCAAGAAAATGCCTTATGACCCGGCCAAAGACCTGCTGCCGATTGTATTGACCACCTCGCAGCCCAATGTGATGGCCGTGCCGGCCAATCACCCGGCCAACAACCTGCGCGAGTTCGTGGCCTGGGCCAAGTCTCAAGGTAACAAAGTCAGCTACGCATCGGTGGGTTTGGGCAGTTCATCGCATTTGACGATGGAGTTGCTCAAAAGCACGGCCGGCTTTGAGGCCACGCATGTGCCTTTTAACGGCTCGCCTCCCGCAGCGCTGTCAGTCGCTCAGGGAGAAACCCAGGCCTTGATGACCGTTGAGCCCGCTTTGCTGGCTTTGGTGCAAGGCGGACGACTCAAGTTGCTGGCGGTGACCAGCCCGCAGCGACTGGCAGCGCGACCTGATTTGCCCACCGTGGCAGAGGCCGGCTTTCCGGGATTTGACGCCCTGGCATGGAATGGTTTGTTTGCGCCCGCCGGTACCAGCGCAGACATCGTCAAGCGCATCAACGCCGACGTTAACGCTGCCATGGCCGAGCCCGCATTCAAACAGAACATGGCCAAGCAGGGTTTGATTCTGGGTGGCGGCTCTCCCGAGCTGTTTAAATCTTTCATCGATAGCGAGTCGCGTAAATGGGGCGGCATCATCACCAAGGCCGGTATCAAGCTGGACTGATCCGGCTGCACCTACAGCCACTCCACACCATCCGGCCGCTTGTAAAAGTCTGGGTTGACAGATGATTTACCTGCACAAGTTGTTGCCCAGTGCACTGTCGCCTATCGGGCTGATTCTTGGCTTGATGTTGTGGGCAGCTTTTAAGCGCTCCCGTACTGCCGCCCTGCTGGCCATCGTACTTTTGTACGGGCTCAGCATGCCAGTGGTGTCTGACCGTATTTTCAGGACCTTGGAGCAGCATCAGCTGCCGCTGCCACCCCAGTCGCTGGCACCCGGCCAAGCCATCGTGGTGCTCAGCGGCATGCTGAGTCATATTCAGGCAGAGCAAGGTGTGCTGCCGCAATTCGGATCGTCGTCCAGTCGGTTTTGGGGTGGCGTCGAGCTCTTTCGCGCCGGAAAGGCACCGCAACTGGTGTTCACCGGTGGCTTGATGCCCTGGCAAGGCGAACAAGAACCCGAGGGACAAGTGCTCAGACGCAAAGCTCTTGAGCTGGGCCTGCCCGCTGGCGCCCTGCGGGTGAGCGGGCCGGCGCAAAACACAGCGCAAGAAGCCACTGCAGTCCAACAGGCACTTGGCCCGCAAGTAAAGCGGATTATTTTGGTGACATCCGCCTTTCACATGCCTCGCGCCAAAAAATTGTTCGAGCAAGCCGGCTTTGTGGTGACAGCCTACCCGGTCGATTTTGGTGTTGAAGCCCGCGAAACAACCCCTATGGATTTTCTTCCCAGCGCCAGGGCATTCAAAAACGCAGACACAGCCGTGCGCGAGTTTTTGGGGCGCGGCTATTACGCACTGTTTTAAGAACGGTTCCGTACGACCGATCAAAGCCACTGAATTTATTCAGTGGCTTTTTTACTTTCAATTACCGGCCCGAACCTTTGCCACCGCCTGAGGAGTTTGGTGACCCGCCTTGGCCTGTACCAAGGCCTGAATTAGCGCCGCCAGCAGCACCTGCGCTGGGCCTAGGGCCTGAACCGGCAGCTGGGGGGGTGTGTTGCAACGTGATGCCTTTTTCGGTAGCCCGCAGGTTCATCTTATTGATTTGGTCTAGGCGCAAAGCATCACGCTCTTTGTCGGTTTTTAGCGATCTCATTTTTGTTTGAAATTCCACACGCTCGGCATCGGTCATCAATTGAGAGCCGTAAATTTGCGTCTGAGTTTGCGTTGGAGTTTGTGCCTGAAGGCCACTGCTCCAAAAGCCCGAGATGGCAGCCACAGCGGCCAGTAAAGTGAGTGTGCGAGCAGGTGTCATTTGTGGTTTCATTGTTAAATCCAGGTGATATTTTTGAGCACCTTCTCAAAGATGATTCTTTGCAGGCCATGGTGAACCCCAAGTTGCGAGAGATCAGCACTCATCATCAACCTTCAGGCTGATCTCATGCTAAGCCTCTGCTCAAGCAGCACATTGATCTATGTCATTGGATGTAGCCAATGCGCCCTGCAAATGCATTGGATAAAAAACCCTCTGTAGTCACAAGGGCTAGGGGACTAATTGAAGGGAGTTGGTGCCAGAGAGTTGCATCGAAAACCGACCTTTTCATTAAGAATTAAAAGGCCTGTACGAACCGAGCCAATGATGGTCAATGATTAATGTCTATATTTCAACGAACATCAGATGGAGAGTACGACTTGCATTCGCAGGGAAATCGGGCAAGACATGAGCTCGCCGGCCGCGGCTTAACGCAGCATGGAGCCACCATCGACAGCAAGACAAAGACCGGTAATCCAGCCGGCTTTATCTGAGACCAGGTAGGAGAGCATTGCGCTCACATCTTCCGGCTCGCCGACGCGCTTGAGGGGCACCTCTTTTGCGCGGGCTTGCAGCAACTTGTCATAGTCGTCCGGGGTCATTCCCGCAGCGAGATAAATTTCGCTGCGTACCAGTGAGGGCGCTATGCAGTTGACACGCACTCCGTGCTCTGCAGCTTCGATAGCGATCGCGCGTGTGAAGGCCTCCACCGCGCCCTTGGTCGCGGAGTAGGCGACAGTCCCCGACCTTGGTCGCTGACACAGTGTGCTGCTGAAGTTCACGATCGATCCCTTTTGATCTATCAGCAGCGGTAAAAATGAATGGGTGACATAGAGGGTGCCCAGCACATTGACCTGAACCAGGTATGCGATATCGTCGAGAGACATCTCCACGAAGGGGCCCTTTTGAACCGCAACGCCCGCGCAGTTCACCAGAACATCAAGCCGTCCAAAGGCCAGCAGCAAGTCGCTTTTCATACGTGCCACGTCCTCACGGTCGCCAATATCGCACTGGAAAGTGCGAACGCCACGAGCCTCCATGGCGGCCAGCTTATCGGCGCGGCGCCCGCAAACCGCTACCTCAAAGCCTTCTTGCTGCAGTTGCAACGCAATGTCTTGCCCCAGCCCGGTGCTTCCCCCGGTGACTAGCGCCACTCTCTTTTTCGCCATTTTTTCCTCGTTTTATTCAGCTGGCGATTGGATTGCCGACAGCCAGGGTTGCAGCAGTTCGGATGGCCGAAAGCATGCTCAGGTGCTGGGCAAGCCCTTTTCCGGCGATGTCGTAGGCGGTGCCATGCGGAACATTGAGCATCACAAAAGGCAGGCCGATGTAAACGGTACAGGCGCCTTCAAAGGCGCCGGTCTTGATCGGAATCTGGCCTTGATCGTGAAACATGGTGACCACCACGTCATGCCGGCCCTCAATGGTGTGGCGAAAGACCGTATCGGGAACCAGAGGTCCTTGCACCTCGATACCTTCGTCCCTGGCTGTAGCCACAGCAGGCGCAATTTTTTCCTGGTCCTCCGGGAACATGGCGTGCGGGTTGATACCGGCCACCGCGATACGCGGCTTTACAAAGCCCCAACGGGTGAGGGTTTCATGCACAAGCCGAACCACATGCAGCACGCGTTCCGGCTGGACCATACCGATCGCCGTGGAGAGCGGAACGTGTTCGCTAAGCGGAACCACTCGCAGATTTCCACTCATTCGTAGCATGAACGTGCCGGCAGGCTGAAGGTCGTCCATGTCATGAACCTTGCCCGTCGCCTTCATGGATGCTGTTTCCATTGGACCGAGCACCAGTCCTTGCAGCTTACCCGCGCGGCCGAGTTGCTCGCCAAGGGCCAACCATCGGAGCACAGCTTCACCGCTGGCGGCTGAGGCCACCCCAAAGGTGCTGCACCCCACATCGAAAGTGCCGGGATCAAGGACGTACACCGTTTCGCTATGAGCTAGGTCAGCCAGCTTGTCCAGGTCGGTGACCACCTCAAACTTAAGCTTGAGACCGCATACCCCAGCCGCTCGCGCAAGTACTGCGCTGTCCCCGATCAGCACGACTCGGCAAAGGGCTGCCAACTCACCGGCGGCAATTGCACGAACGCAGACCTCGGGGCCGACTCCTGCCGGATCGCCGATCATCACGCCAATCAGCGGCAGCGTCTTTGCGCAAACCTTCATGGCCTTAGGCCGCAAAAAAGTCCATAACAAGCTTGTTGAAATCGTTCTTGCGCTCGATCTGGGTCCAGTGTCCGCAATTGCTGAACATGTGCAGATCTGAGTTCTTCAATAGAGAGTGCAGTTTAGTGCTGTTTGTCGGTGGCACGATCTTGTCGTCGCGGCCATGTACGACCATGGCCCGGTGGGGAATTTTCCGGATCTGGTCGTCCGGGGTGGCAAGCGCTTTGATGTGCCGTTGGCGGGGAACCTCGAACATTTTGGAAAATGACTCGTGGTAGCCGGGACGCACGCTGGCCTCATACCGGGAACGAACAAGATCGTCCGTCATCATGCTGGTGTCGTAAGCGAAGGACATCACAATTTTGCGCATGTTTTCAATGGAAGGCTCATATCCCCAGATCGCATCAAGCTCGGGCGTGAGTTCGAACTCTACGCCGGCTGCCCCCATCAGCACGAAACTCTCGACCCGCTCGGGGTAACGGGAGGCGATCGCCAAGGTGAGGCTGCCGCCGAAGGAGTTGCCAATAAAGCGGGCTTTCTTGACGCCCACCGCGTCCATCCACTCGGTAAGGTGCTTAACCCAGAAATCCAGGCTGTATTGCTGGTCGGATTTGCGCTCGGTGTAGCCGAACCCGGCGATGTCTGGCGCCAGGACGCGATATTTCTGGGCCAAGGGCTCGATAGTGAAGCGCCAGTTCGCATAGGCAGTAACACCAGGGCCGGAGCCATGAATCAAGATGACAGGATCACCTTGGCCGGCTTCGAGGTAGTTTGTTTTGAGACCGGCAGCAATGACGGTTTTCCCGATTTCGGGGTCGCTTTGTGTCATGAGATTACCTTGTAGTTTCTTCTTAGATGATGAAAGTGAGGTTCGGGAGAACCTCGTCATTTGCTGCCAGGTAGACGCGCTTTTCTTTCATACGCAACGCCCCGTTCTGTCGCGCCAGCACATGTACGACGCGGCCAGCCAAGTGAAGGGTTTTCCCTTTACGCACTTCTGTCACCAGCACTCGGGAGCTCACAGTGCCTCCGACCGCCCCCTGCCAATCCTCGCCAAGCACAATATTCGTGACAACGCGTGACAACCGAGACTTGGGTGACTGAGCATGAGCATGCTTGGTTCCGAGACGGAACAAACGCTCATCGAGCTCCGGGCGGTTGTCGTTGATCAATGCAATCTGCTTGCCGACCTCGCTGGCGTCACTGTTAGAGGGCACCCAATACAGGAGGTCCTCAGTGAAAAGCTTGAACCACTCCTGGTACTGGTGGGTGTCGGCAAGCTCTGCTTCCCGATAAAGAAAGATTTCGACCTCGCGGAGTTCCGCCCATTGGGTCAACAACGTTTCCCGGTCCATATGTCTAAACTCCAGTGTTTTTCAAGTGGCCTGCGTCATCAAATGCAGCCAGTGCTTCATCTGGCCTCGCTGCGGCACTTCATCAGTAATCCGGCCCACCACACTGCCATCTGTGTCGGTGTACTCGCGGTGCATTCCGCGAGAGATTTCGATCCAGGGGTTGAACTCCGCCTGCATGCCAGTCTGCACGCGTTCAAAAATTTCTGCATCGTCAGGTGAGCCGGATCCGGCCGGGCCGTAGAAAGACTCATGCTGGCGCACTCGCATCGTATTGATCTCATCACTGACACCACCCAGGCGCACCATGAACATCAAGACCTGCGTAACGCCTGGGGCCACAGGGACGATGATCCTGACCTGATTGCCGATCAACTGCAGGTTGGGAAAGACACCTAGATGCGGATCGCCGGAGAGGCTCAGCAACAACTCAGCCTGGCTTTTACCGTAGGCCTTGTGCATGTCTTCAACATACTGCACCCCGCCCGGTACTTTGGCAAGGAAATCCGCGTGCTTGCTGTAGCTCTTAAGGCGCTGCGCTCTAAAGTCCAGCATCGCATGGCCATGACCCAAGTCACGGGTGAGCGTCAGGGCTGCATCGCTGAACGGGTCTTCACGGTGCATCGCCCCAATCCCGGACTCAGAGTTTCTCGCCCAGCCGGCGACCACCGATGCATGGACGAAGTTAGGGTGGTATCCATCCATACCCACCAGCTTCCAATTGCCCCGGTACTCAGTCTTGTTGACCCCCGCATCGAGGAAAATCTCGCCTGTTGGAGAAGCGTTGACAAGCATATCGAACTGTTCGGCTGCGCCCCCCAGGAATTCCGTCAGTGACTCGCCCTCAGGTTGCAGGCTGGCGAAGATGAAGCCACGATGCGAAGCCACGCGCGGCACCTGCGACAGCCCCATCTTCTCGCATTTGAAGTCAGGGCCGTAGCCGCCGGGCTCGGGTACTTCGCGCAATGATCCGTCGAGTTCATAAACCCAACCGTGATACCAGCAGCGCAGCAACTTGGTGTTCCCGCACTCAGTCTCCACCACCGTCGCGCCGCGATGGCGGCAGCGGTTAATCAGCACCCGGACCTGCTTGTCTTTGCCGCGCACCATCACTACCGGCGTGCGGCCCATTTGACGTGTCTGGTAATCACCGATTTTCGGCAACTCGCTGTCGTGCCCGATGTAGACCCAGGCGGTGTGAAAGATACGTTCCAACTCAAGATCAAAGATGGCCTGATCGGTATAGACGCGCGAGTGAACTCTTCCCTCTTGGACAAGGGATTCGATCGCCGAACGCGACGGCGTCGGCTGGCTCCAGGTAACTGCGGTCTGATTCATTCTGGGTACCTGATGGCAGGAGTTGATTACTCGAGCTCCACGCGAGCTGATTTGACAGCGGTCTCATAGCGAGGGATGTCGCGTTGGATGGTTTCGGAGAGAGCTGCGGGCGTGATCACGGGTGGTGGCTCGACCCCCGCGCCATTGAGTCGTGTGACCATTTCCGGCTGCCTCAGTATGCGTTGCAGTTCGGCCACCAGCTTATCAATCACCACCTTAGGCGTGCCAGCGGGTGCGAAAAGGGCATTTTCTCCAGGGAAGTGGAAATCCTTAAGGCCGGCATCCCCCATGGGCGGGTACTGCGGCAGTATCCCGGCGCGTACGCGCGTGTTGGCCGCAAGAACACGAATTCGGCCCGACTTTTCGAAGCCACCAAGCGAGTTGTAAGCAGCGATGGCCATCGACACTTGCCCACCGGCGAGGGCCGGCACTGACTGCCCTGTGCCTTTGTAAGGCACATGCAGGATGTCCAAACCCAGGCCGGCTTTGAAGGCTTCCATCGTGAGGTGATGCAGGCTGCCGATGCCGGAAGAACCGTAGGTGTAGAAGCCGGGCTTTGCCCTCACCGCCGCAACCATCTGCGCGAGGTTGGTTGCCGGAAAGGACTCGTGAACGGCCAAGAACAACGACGAAGTAGACAAGATCGCGACAGGTGTCAGATCTTTCTCAAAGTTATAGGGCAACTGCTTCTTGGTGAAGCGGTTGACAGCCCAATGCGCGGCATCTAGAACAATAAGTGTGTAGCCGTCGGGCTGGGCCTTTTTCACCTGCTCGATGGCCGCAATTCCGCTCGAACCCGGTAAGTTCTCGACCACTACCGGCTGGGAGATCGCGGCTGTCAAGGCCTGCGACACGATACGCGACACGATGTCGGGCGAGCCACCTGCCGCATACGGCACGACGATTTTGATCTGGCGTGCCGGGTAGTCCTGCGCGAGGGCGGGGAATGCAAGGCTGGTAGCGGCTGCAGCACCCAAAAAATGACCAATGACTTCACGACGTTTCATGCTTGTCTCCTGAGTGTATTTACTTGCGACGGGCTTGATTAACCCACTTTTGAGGTAACTTCATTTATTGAATTATTCAATAAAAAAAAATTCGTGAAATTAGGGTAAACACTAGATCGCTTGGGTGCGATACTTTCAACCTAGAAAAAACTTTGCGAGCAGTAGCCTGTGGCACAATCGTAATGCTTCACTAATCGAAATATTCTGTATTGTTATGAAATCAGCAAAAAAGAAATCTATCGATGTCTCGGCAGCGCCCAAACTGAATCGGCTCAGTGACCAGGTCGCCGCAAGTGCCATCCACTATAGGACACTGGACGGTAGCGCGCTATGGGCGCTTTTGGCACTTTATCGGTCGTTCGCCATCCTTGATCGCGACCAGGCACTAGAGGTCTCAGCTTTGGGTCTGACCCCGCTGCAGTTCAACATTCTCACCACTTTGCAGCGAACCCGGCAGCCGACCACCATGGGTGCCCTGGCCAGCATGCTGGTAGTCAAGCCTAATAATCTTTCCGGAAATATCAACAAGCTGGCCGAGAAAGGTCTGCTGCGGCGCGAGCTGAATGTGGCTGACCAGCGCTCTCTGCTGGCAGTTCTGACTCGCCAGGGTGAGGCTTTTCTCAAGAAGCACTTGCCAGGGCACTGGGAGCGCCTAGAACGTCTGATGAGCGGACTGACAAAGGGGCAGCGGCTGCAAATGGTGTCACTCCTGAATCAGCTCAACGCCTCGATCGAGCATGAACAGGAACGCGAGCGTGATGCTGTTGTCGCAAAGAAAAAGGGCCGCACGCGTTCGCCTGCCGGCAGCCTCGAATTGGCCAAAGCCTGAAGCGGGCCTCGGCAAGCACATAGGAGATTTAGATGGCCGAAATCCTTGGCTTGGGACTGTCCCACTACCCCCCTCTATGCACATCCGACGAGATGATGAGTGGCATTTTGCGAATGACGCTGCGGGATACCGGCATTCCTGAGAAGGAGAGGTCGCCACAGAACTGGCCAGCAGCCATGCGCGAGGAGTGGAGCGACGATGAAGGTCGGGTCGCCGCCGGACGTCACCGTGCCGCGCTGGTTCAGCAGTTTCGGCGCGTTCGCCAGGCCCTGGACGACTTCAAGCCGGATGTAGTTCTGATATGGGGTGACGACCAGTACGAAAACTTTAAAGAAGACATCATTCCGCCCTTCGCTGTCTGCGCCTACGACGATATGGACCTCTATCCTTGGCGCCATGCCATGAGTTCGGCCATGACCTCTGGAAAACCGAACGCATGGGGTGAGGGGCCCGAAAAGTTTTACCGTCTCAAAGGCCGGCGTGATATCGCCAAGCATCTGGTCACCGGCTTGCTCGAGTCCGGCTTTGATATGGCTTACGCCTACAAGCCACTGCATCATGAGAGCTTGGCACACGCATTCACCAATGCCATTCTCTACCTTGATTACGACCGAATCGGCTGGGATTACCCCACCATCGCTGTCCCGATCAACTGCTATGGGCGCAAGGTCATTTCAGCGCGGGGCTTTATCACCAAGGTTGAAGATAAACTCGATTTTGATCCTCCGGGGCCATCGCCCGCGCGGTGCATGGACATGGGCGCTGCTACCGCACGGATTCTGAGCGATTCTCCATGGCGTGTTGCCGTGGTGGCATCCTCCAGCTGGTCGCATGCTTTTCTCTGCGATCGAACCTGGCGCCTGCGACCGGATACCGTGGCAGACCGCCAGCTTTATCAGGCGCTGACCGAAGGCGACTACGGTTACTGGTACCGGCAAAAAACCGAAGACTTCGAGGCGGCAGGGCAACAGGAACTGCTCAATTGGTGTCCTCTGCTTGGTGCCATGCAGGAGCTGAAGGCAACCCTCAAATGGAGCAACTTCACAGAGACGCATATCTTCAATTCCAACAAGGTTTTCGCAGAGTTCCGGGCCGCGTGAAATGACCACTTCAGCTGGACTTGTGATCGTCGGCAGCGGCCCAGCCGGATACACCCTTGCCAACCAATTGGCGGCTCTCGGTTTTTCCGGCCCGATCACTTTGGTCGGTGACGAGGCGCATCCGCCCTACGACAGGCCGCCGCTGTCCAAGGAGTTCCAGCTCGGCGACGAGACAACGCTTGCTCTGCAGCCCTCGCTGGCCCCCGGCGTTCGATTGTTGACAGGAAGCCGGGCTATCGCGATCCATACCCAAGAGCGAATGCTTGAGCTGGCTGACGGAAGCCGGTTGGCATGGTCCCGGCTGGTATTAGCCACGGGCACGCGGGCACGCCCCTTTCCAGGTTCTTCACTCAGCGGCAATGTGATGAGCCTGCGTACGCTGGACGATGCCCGCGAGATCCGGGCTCGGCTGCGGCAAAGTTCGTGTATCGCGGTCATCGGCGGCGGACCGATCGGCCTGGAGCTGGCTGCCTGCGCCCACCAGCTTGGCATCACGACCACAGTGATTGAAGCGGCAGACCGATTGATGGCGCGCAGCGCGCCCAAGGCGATCGCCGAGCGTCTGCTGGTGCACCATCGCTCGCATGGCGTGCAGGTGGAACTCAACGTAAAAGTCACCCGTATCGATGAGGGCATGGTGTATCTGCAAGGCGGCCGCGCCGTCCCGGCCGATCTGGTCGTGGTCGGCATCGGCGTGTTGGCCAACGACGATCTGGCCCGCCAGGCAGGAATCGCCTGCGACGACGGCATCATCATCGACGGCTTTTTTCGAACAAACTTACCGGATGTTTTTGCGATCGGGGATGTCACGCGCCAGCGCAACCCCATCAGCGGCCGTTTGGAGCGAATCGAAACCTGGTTCAATGCACAAGGCCAAGCACTGGCTCTGGCGAAGCACTTGGCCGGCGCTGGCGCTGCCGCCCCCTATTTAGAAGTACCCTGGTATTGGTCTGACCAAGGCAAGCTGCGTTTGCAATGCGCTGGTCTCGTTGAGGGAGAAATTCAGGCGAGCCGAGGCGAAGTCACCTCGGGTTTCCTGCACGGTCTGTGGTCTGACGGGCGGCTGGTCGGTCTAGCCGCCATCAATGCGCCGCAGGATTTCAACCTCCTGCGCCGGCAGATCGGCAGGGAAGATAGCATCACACCGGCGCAATTCATCGCGGGCGAATTTCGTAGCCTTCAGTTGTGCTCGCCGCCGGCAGGCGCACCGGATTCCCCCGCGTCTGTGCAACCCGAGCAAGGGGGCGCAGAGCAATCGCTTGCCGGGCAAAGCGCTGGAATTGCCGCTTGCCCGCTGACAGACATCGACGAAGGCGGTATTGGCAGCACCACCTTATCAGACGGTACCCGGGTCGCGATTTACCGGGTGCGCGGTGAGGAAGTTTTCGCCACAGATGACAGGTGCTCGCATGGCGCATCCTCGCTTTGCGACGAGGGCGCGCTCGAAGGCTATGTGATCGAATGCGGGCTGCACTTGGGCTCATTCGACATCCGCACCGGCAAGCCGGTTGCGACGCCCTGCACCAAGTCCATCCGGACCTACCCCGCCCACGTGCGAGGGGGCACCATCTGGATCGCCACTCAAGCTGCGAGTACCCAGACATGAAGCACTGCTGCGGTCTCATCGACGCCCACACCCACTGGATTCCGGAGAGCTTCCCCGCTTACTTCGGCACCCGCAAGGGCGTCGCCTGGCCGTCGATCGCGCCGGGAAACAACGCCTGTGACCGTCACGTGATGATTGAGGGGAAGATTTACCGCACCGTACCGGACACCTCCTGGGACGCTGACAAGCGTGCTGTAGAAATGGCGCAGATGGAAGTGACGCATCAGGTCGTAAGCCCGATGCCGGAGCTGCTCTCGTACTGGCTGGATGCCGAGGATGCCCTGTCACTCACCCGCTACATGAACGAGGAGCTGGCAGCCCTCCAGACGACGCACCCAGATCGCTTCACCTGTCTGGGCGCGGTCCCATTGCAGGATGTCGGGATGGCCATTCGCGAGCTGGAGCGCGCGGTCGTCGAACTTGGACTGGCGGGGGTGGAGCTCGGTAGCAACGTCAACGGCAAGCCCCTGGGCCACCCCGATTTCGAGCCCTTCTTCGCTGCGGCAGAACAACTGGGCACGGCCATTTTCGTGCACGCACTGCGGCCGGCCGGCATGGAGCGTCTGGTGGGCGCGGGGCTTGAGCAAGTGGTGGCCTTTCCCGGCGAGATGGGGCTGGCGGCTGTTTCCTTGCTGACCTCAGGCCTGATGGGTCGGCATCCGCGTCTGCGTATCGCATTGAGCCACGGCGGAGGTGCGCTGCCCATGATGTTGCCCAGGCTGCAGCATGCCTGGACCCAGATGCCGCATGTGCGCCAGTTGATGGAGCAATCACCCTTAGAAATGGCGCGCAGACTCTACGTTGACGATCTGGTGTACGACGGCACTGCACTGCGCTACCTGCTTGCGACCTACGGTGATACTCAAGTCATGGCGGGGACCGACTACCCCTTTGCCATTTTGGATAAAGAACCGGCCAAACGTATCGACGAGCTGCAATTGGATCAAGCCACCGTCCGCCTGCTAAGGCAAGACAACGCCCTGCGCTGGCTGGCGCGCGAGAGATTTGGAACACCCTGAAACCTGCTTATAAAAATGGAGCCCTCTATGAACTCAGATGTGAAACATAGCGCAGCCGCTGAAGCCGTACGAGACGCACGTCGCGACCGCAAGACCATCAGCCGTATTTCTGAGACGTACGCCATCAGCGGCCTTGATGCCGCCTATGCCGTCGCTGAGATCAACAACCGGCACCGGCACGAGGCCGGCGGGCGCGTGGTGGGGATGAAGGTGGGACTGACCTCCAAAGCAGTGCAGCAGCAACTCGGCGTCGACCAGCCTGACTTTGGCATCCTGTTTGACAATATGGAGTTTCTCAACGGGCAGGACATTCCGATGAGCCGCCTGATCCAGCCCAAGGTGGAAGCTGAGGTCGCTTTCGTGATGGGCCGTGACCTGGATGTACAGGCTCCAAGCTACTCGGAGTTCCTGAGCAGCGTAGCCTTCGCGCTGCCAGCGATCGAGGTGGTCGACAGCGTTATTGCCGACTGGAAAATCACGCTCGTGGACACGGTGGCCGACAACGCCTCCAGCGGCCTTTTCGTACTAGGCGATCAGCCGATAACCCTGGGCGGCTTGTCTCTGGGTGAGATTGGCATGACCATGGATAAAAACGGACAGCAGGTGTCCATTGGAACCGGCGCTGCCTGCCTGGGTCACCCCTTGCGTGCCGCCTTCTGGCTGGCCCGCACCATGGCGGCGCGCGGTACCCATCTGCGCGCGGGCCAGGTCATCCTGTCTGGTGCCCTGGGCCCGATGGTCCCGGTTGGCGTGGGCGACCTGATCACAGTCCGGATCGGGGCGCTCGGTACGGTTTCCTGCCGACTGGCTTGAAATCGTCTCAATGCTGGGAACAGCGCCCTCGTCCGATAGCCCGGCGTTTGCAAAACGCATGGTCTTACCTTGGCGTGCAAAATGCGCCGCCATGCGCTCGGATTCTGCAGCCCCTTTGCACCCGTTAGAAACTTAAAAGCGTTCTGTGAGCCTACTGCCTGCGCTAACACCAGATATCGTCCTCGGTGGCTCGCTTGCCCTGCTTTCCATGCTGACTTATGGCAGCTGCATGGTGCTGATTTCCGTCGGCATGCGCAATATGCGCAGCGAACCCGGATCGCTGCTGGCCGCTGCGGCGGGCGTCCCGATCGGCTTGTTGATTTCGTCGTTTCAGCTTTTCTGGGGCGGCGTTGGTCCGGGCTTTAACGTCTGGTCGGTGACGGCCTTCGCTTTGGCTGGCATCTTTTCCACCTACCTGGGTCGGTGGTTGGTGTTCAAGTCCATCGAAAGCATCGGCCCATCGGGTGCGTCGGCGCTGCAAAGTACCAGCCCGCTGCTGACAGCATTGTTCGCATGGGTCTTTCTTGGCGAGGTGATAGGCTGGATGGGCGTATCGGGAATCACCTTGGCCATCCTTGGCCTCATGGCCATGAGCCGCGGCTTGCAAAAGCGTGCATCCGACCACGGTTCGGCTGAGGGAAAGGGACGGGTGGGCCACGCTATGTTGTCGGGCAGCCTGATTTTTGGAATTGCCTCGTCTGCTGCCTACTCCGGCAGCCATCTGTTTCGCGGCTCGGCGGTGCGCGTTTGGAACGAGCCTTTGCTTGGTGCCACGATTGGCGCGGCCGCAGGGCTTCTCGTTCTGTTGCTGGCGAGCCGTACCAAGCTAAAAGGTTACCGGCTTGAGATTTTGGCCAATCCTCGTGGAGCAGCTCTCTTTACTGGGATCGGCGTACTTCAGTTTATTGCGCAGTCGCTGGTGATTGCCTCGATGAAATACATCCCGGTCAGCGTGGCTGCCCTCATCTCCATGTGCACACCGTTGATAGTGATGCCGCTGAGCTACTTCTTACTGCGAAACCACGAAAAGCTCAACTGGGTGATGGCCCTGGGCATTTTCATCACGCTTTGTGGTGCGGCGATGTCGCTGCTGTTCGCTGGCCAGCACTGACCGTCTTGCCTTGCCCGATTTCCTGAAAAAGATCTGATCAAAATGCAGATCCCCTGCAAACCGTCATGTGCAGGTGCTTTGCAATTGATGCCAGGGTTGATTCGAACAGACGAGCCAAAATGACAATACGGTGCTCTAACCAAGTGAGCTATGCGCCGGGGTCTGGCTTAACAAGCATCCGGGCAGTGTCAAGCCAACGGAAAAAGATCGCATCACGCATGAGCTGCTCTACCGACTGAGCTACACCGGCGATAGAAAAAGCGTTTAGAAACAGAGAGGGTTCTGGCTTGGCTTATAAAGTACCGAACACAGCTCAATATTTTTTGAGGCCAACAATCTAAAAGCGAAAGGATTGCTGCGATGGCTAAACTGGTGGTTCATTTCTCTAACAAAATAATGACAGGACCGTTGTACTCTCAGAATGAAAAATCTTACGAGAACCATGGATCCAAATTGCTCCGTATATTCTCAAAGACAGACCCTGAAACGCTGGGTGTTGAAGTTGTGATGGTTAACGAAGGGCGTGAAGTAGTCTTTGTAATTGATGGTAAGTGTGAAAAAAAGGACTGCTCCCTCAAAGTCGTAGCCTTAGCTGATGGCTCTGGGCTCGCGGCAGAGATATCTGGCACTTATGAAGTTAAGTTGCGTGTTGGTGTCGCACCAAGCCTTCGTGAGTATGGTGACAACTTAGATTTGCGGATCCGGGCCATCACTTCGAATGGTGGTGAATGGAGTGGTTTTATATCTTATGTTGCAGGAATTCCAGAGCCAACCGCCCGCCTTCATACCTATGTGGATGTGATGCCGAAGATTCAAGGCATGGTCAGTAAACGATGACTTGGCTCAAACTCAAGGCCTTAAAGCGCTTTCGACTTTGACACCCGGCAAAAATTCGACACCGGTTCTTTTCACCAGTTCCCCGTAACTGATAGGCGCAGCGGCCGGGCTTGTATTGGTGTTTTCTTGCCAGAAGGCCCAGGCCTGGTTTTTATCTTCGTCATAGACCAGCTTAAAAAGGTATTTGGGCACGCGCACTTGTCCAGCCCCGATGGCTGGACTCAATGCAATGCTAGGCAGATAAGCCGGGCCGGTGATGATGTAAACATGGCCCGATGCGCGGAAAGCGTATTTGCGGGTTGCGGCTTCCACTGTTTTGGCCCACACGCCACGGTTGTGCTCGGGGGCTTGCGGCACCATGTTGGCCAAAGAAAAACTTTGGGCCATGGCGCGGGGCGTCGGCATGTCGGCCGCTGGTGCCATGTGGCCGCGGTCAAAGCCGCTGCCTTTGTAGTCCTCCAGGGTGGCGCGCTCGGCAGAGCGCAGCCGGGCATCGGCAAAAAATTTGTCGACTCTTTTCTCACCGGCATCAGCCACAGCGGCCCGGTTCAGGCGTTGCGCCACAAACACCGGTGTTTTGCTCTCACCCGAATGCAGTATGGCAAAGGCGTCATAGCAAAGTGCCCGGTGCCTAGGCTGTGTTTGAACAAGAGGCGGCTTGCTTTTGGCAAAAAAATGCGGGCAAGCTGCGAAGTCTTCAGTCGCCTGGCTCTGGCCGGGAGCACAGATCAAGATCAGCGTGGCTAACAGGCCTAAGCTGAAGCTTTTGGGTAAAAAATTCATGCAGGGTTGGTCTGCCGGCCAAAACACAAGCCGATGGTCTTGAGCAGGACGGCTAAATTCGTTTCAAACGCAAATATCAAATAATTTGCGCTAGCTTAAATGCTTTAAACGAATATAAGGGTGTTTGTTGCGTCAAAACGCAAATCAGACCGGGGTCAAAAGGCGCGCTGGTAGCGCTTTGGGATTAAGCTGCCGGAGCCTGGTGCAGCTTGAGGAGGCAAAAAGCCGGGGTCAGGGTTTGCTGGCCACTGCCGTGCTGATGGGAACAGACGCGCCATTGAGTACCGAGCCGGTTAAAAGCCCCAGGCCGATATCTACGGCGATGCTTCGGGTCACTTTCTCAGTGCTCAGGGGGTGACCACCGCAATTGGACTTGATTTCGTTGGCTGATATGTGGTCTGCCGTGTTCAGGCCAACGTTAGCAAACAGCACGGGGATCGCCATGACGGGGCCCGCTATCAACATCAGCGAAGAACTT
>Ga0164295_10000491_pt1 | contig 33783 bp, 29 predicted proteins | sample GEODES006metaG_FD_111798 | JGI IMG/M metagenome (GOLD analysis project Ga0164295, IMG submission 111798) | Oligotrophic lake water microbial communities from Sparkling Lake, Wisconsin, USA - GEODES006 metaG | ecosystem: Environmental > Aquatic > Freshwater > Lake | place: USA: Sparkling Lake... | reverse complement strand
TAGGCCTCTTGCTGTTGAAGACGATAAAGAACTTGTCCGCTTTGTTTTTGTAACATTATTTGTAGTATTAAATCTATCTCTAGTTCTTCTATAATCTTCACCAATATATGGATAATCTTCTGGGGTAATACTAATTGGTTCAGCTTTTTTCATACTTATAAATTCAGTTAATTCATTTATAGTTTTATTTTTCATACTTTTTTCCTTGGACGTTGGCTCCATTATTTCTGAAAATATAAATCCACTTTTATTATTGAATCCAAATGGAGTTGCTCTATTGTTAAATGGATTTACTACAAATTCTACATTTTCAAATCTATTATAATCTCCCTTGTCATTCTTACTTAAATAAGTACCTTTATAAACTGATTTATTTTTACCTTTTGATTCTTGTATATAATAATTTTTTCCAGGTTCTAAGTTTCTTTTTCCAACACTCCGTTTGGGTAATTCACTAAATTCTTCAAAAGAAATTTTCATGATTTATATACTATATTTATATTAAATTCAAAATTCAAAATTCAAAATTCAAATCTTAAGGAATACTTAAACATCAAAAATATAATTAAATTAATTATATTTTTCTGAAATATTATATATATATGAATAAAGACGAATTTTTCAAAATAATTGGCATTTTAATTGTTTCATTCTTTATCATTTATTTTATAGTAAAAATGTTTAAATTACAAGCATCGGTTATTGAAGGTTTAACGAATGGCTCTGATACACCAGATTCTGGTGAAGCTGGAACAGCAGTTTCTTACGCAGCTGGTATTAAAGCTCAAGTTGTTAAGCTTCAAGATGAACTTTTAATAGCAAAATATAGAAAAGATTATGAAACGGCAATAATTAATTTAGATGATTATATCGGATATTTAATGATTAAACAGGTTTTAAATATGAAAATATCCGATAATTTACAATCTAATATTGATTTGATAAATAACTTAAATAGTTTGAAGGAAGCAAAAGATTCGTTGAATACAACAATGACGTTTTTAGATAAGCAATAAAATATCATACGACTAATGATACTACAAAAACAATTTTACAAATAAAATATAATATATTTATATTTATGAAAAGTGATACATTTAATCAATTATTTTAGATAAAATTTTATGTAATAATATTTTTATATTATATAATGGAAAGTCGTAATGATAAAAATGATCTACATTGTAAATTACAGCTATCTTTGGATATTATTTTTGAACCAGAAACGAAATCGTTAGACAAATTAGTTAAATTAGTTGATATTGCTTTTAAACCTGAAGCTTGCGATAGTTGTATTAATAATAAACTACTAAATAGAGATACAAAAAAAAATTGTTTTTATGATATCTTTTGGAAAATACTTTTAAATAAAAATATAAACAGGGTATTTGGATTACCAGCAGGGGGAAAGGAACTATTGAATTATTTATTATCTTATAAACCAAATAAAATTATATGGACAAATCTTGGTAGTGAGTTGCAAAATGGTTTTGCTGCTCAATTATATGGAGAATATACAAATTCAGTTGGTTATTTATTTACAACTAGAGGTCCAGGATTGGCTACAGCTATTTCTGCTCTTCAACAGTCTATATATGAAGAGAAACCTTTAATTATAGTTTCAACAATTGATACAAACGATAATGTAGGAGATTTCCAAACGTGGGATATTAAAAATATAGCAAAAAATATTACTGATCATTTTTTTTATATAAAAAATGAAAATGACATTTTTACTGTTATGGATGAATCATATAATACAGCAAAAAAATATAATACCGGAGTTATATTACTGATTGATCAAAACATATTTGTTGAAAAAATGTATAAAATACCTAAAAACAATAAAGAAAATGAAATATTCAATAAATGTGATAGAAATAATAAACTTTTATTAATTAATTCTTTAAAAGAATTTCAATCAAAAAATATATTGTTAGTTATAGGACGATTAAAACACATTCATTATTCATCATTATTTCAATTTATTAAAGTAAATAAATTACCATTTGTAACAACTTGGAAAGGTAGATTTTATTTAAAAAAATACGGGTTGAGTTGTGGAAGAATAGGAACACTTGGCAAACATTGCGCAAATTATGCTTTATATAATGCTACTCATTTATTTGTTATAGGAAATGTTTCTGGAAAATTAAATTCTTATCAAAAAAACTTTTTTTCTGTTGTATTTACTAAAGATAAGCATATAATTTCTTTATCTTATAATAAAAAATTTTCATTAAAATCTAATGATACTTATGAAATAAATGATTTGTCTTTTATTTTAGAAAACTTAATCTTACAACCCAACAATAATTGGGTTTTAAAACTAGAAAAGTCTAATACTATACTAGACACAAATCTACCTAGAATTAGTAGATTAGAAAAGTTTGCGTATATTGCTTCTATAGTTTATAAAAATAATAATTTAAATATACCCATAAGCATAGATGTAGGAAAAAATTGGTACGCAATTGGGAAATATATGGATACAGAACATCCAAATTGTTTTGAAAGCGCAACTAATTGGGCTTCTATTGGTATCGCAATTTCTAACGGTATAGCAATACACTATGCAACTAACAAACAAGTATGGGTCTTTATAGGTGATGGAGGATTACTGTTTAGTTCTAGTGATTTATTATATTTATTAAGTAATAAACATTTGCCTATAACTGTAACAATTTACGTTAATAATATTTATGGTTCTATAAATGAACAACTTGAAATGAACGCTGACAAAGAATATAAAAAAATAATAGAAATACCCAATATTCCTATAATAAATATATTGCCAAATTGTCATATTTTTTATAACGAAAATACATATTACGAATATTTGAATAACAATTATTATAGCGATGAATTACGGTTTATTATAATTATGCTTCCAAATACTAATTCTGAAAATTTAGTATATGAAATAAACGCTGACAAAGAATATGAAGAAAATTTAAAAAACAGCAAGTTTGAAAATATTTTAAATACTAAAATGAAATTATATCAAGAACTGCAGAAACCCGCAAGCCCTTAAAGACAAATTTTATATATTATTAACTTTTACATTTTATCAATATAATGTAAAAGTATATTTATTATCAGCATTTGAAATACTAGTAAGTTTACAAATAACATTTTAAGGAACATAAATATTTACATTATTATCTTTATAATAACCAGCATCTGTTAAAGCTTGCGTATATTCTGCACCACCCCAATTAGGATCCATAGCATTATCACTATAAAGCATATTATATTCGGAATTCTTTATTTGATCTAAAGGAGTAATAGATCCAACATAATAACTGGATTGATCAAATGCTGGATAACTATTTTGATTATAAGGCGAATCATTTCTTGTAGCATCAACCAGTTGTGTAAATTTTAATGGTAATGACACGGGTGTAGTTGGAGGTAAACCACCTTGAGGTTCATTAACACTAGGTCTCACTTTATATACACGATTACCTTGAGCATCATATGTATTTTGAACATAAAGAACTGGACAACGTATACCAGCACCACGTTGCCATTCTAAAAATTCATTATATTCTTCTAAATTGTTAAATTGTATTGGATTTACGCCTGGAACTTGAGCTATATTAGAATTATATAAATAATATTGAGAACCTTTCTGAATTAAAAGATTAGGGCATCTTAAATCACCATTCATAGTTGTTAAATTCTCAATAATTTTAGGATTACTTGTAGTATATATATAAATATATAATCCGCCTAAAAATATTAATATTATAAGTATAATCTTTGTAATAGAATTTGTCATATATAATATACGTTTAAAAAAAAGTAAGGACATATATATTTTTAAAAGTATTTTTTTAAATATATAATATATAAATGCACGTTTTACACATAAATTCGGAAAATGATGAAAAAAAAATAGAATTATTAGATAAATATATTAATAAAGGTTCTCATATTTTTATTCTAGTGTATATGGAAGGTTGTGGACCTTGTAATGCTACGAGACCAGAATGGAAGAAATTGGAATCGGTTTTAAAAGATCAATATATGAAAAATGATAATTTAGTGATTGTAGATTTTAATAAAGATTTTTTACCGAAACTAACAAAAAATATAGGTTCAGTTGATGGTTTTCCATCTATGAAATATATTAATAATCATGGAAAAACTATAGAACAATATGAAAATAGTTCAATTGGAAAAAAAGATCGTTCAATTGATTCATTTATAAATTGGATTGAATCCAAAATAAATACTGTTGTTTCAACAAGCTCACCTCAGGATGTTTATAAAAGATTAAAACATAAAAAAACAAAGCGTAAGAAAAATAGAAAACAAAGAGGTGGTAAATGGTCTAGGAAATATAAACTTAGCATAAATTGTTCCAAACCTAAAGGATTTTCACAAAAACAATATTGTAAATATGGACGCAAATAATAATTACGTATTATTTTATTAAAAATGATAGTCTTCTTTTACTTCATTATATTTACCTACATTTTTATTTATATTCTTTTTATAATATTTACCTTCTTCACCACATATAGCACTTCCAGCTCTAGATGTAGAACAATAATAATAATCTTCTAAATTAATAATTCCACTAACTAAAAAATTTGCTTTACCTTGACTCGTTGGACAAAGAAAGCATTTACTATATTTCCCACTTTCATTATCTGGTATAAAATATTTACAATTAATACATAGTTTTGGATCAATATGCTTTAAAGAAATAATCGGTAGAATAAAGGAGCAAATAATTAAAATAATATAATTCATTATTAAACAAATATAATTATTAGTTTTTAAGTATTTTATATAATTAATATGTAAGTTTAAAATGATAAATGGTATTAAAAATTATCTTTTGAATAACCAATAATTGCACATGCAATTCTTTTACCGGCATTCCCAGTTTTGAGACTTTCTAAATTTCCACCTTTACCACAATCATCAGGATCTTCATGAATGATTAATCCTCTTCCCAATATATTACATTTTGAACCACGTAATTTTATTTGATCATCAAAAAATGAATATTTGGCTTCTCCCTTGTTGTTAGTTTGAAGATTCCCTAAATCTCCAACATGTCTATTTTTCATTCCAGGACATCCATGAGTTAATCCATAAGGATTAAAATGAGAACACATACTTGTGCATTTATCTGTTAAATCACCGGCCTCATGAACATGAAACCCATGCAAAGATGAAGGTTTTAAACCTGTAATGAATACATCTATTTTTACTTTATTATCAAATTCAGTAAATTTAACTATTCCTTTGATTTCATCCTGAAAAACTGCTATTGCTTTAATATTTTTATTTGGCATATTACTAAAGTAATAAAGAAAAATTAATAAACAGATTAAACAAATTAAAAAAATTAAACAAATTATTGAAGTAAAAATACTATTAGATTTCATATAATAAATTATCTATTTTTAATTATTTATTATAACTTCTTTTGCTACATTTGAAATAATTTTTCTTTTGTTCTTCTTCTGATGAACCGCTCATAGAGTTCATTACTAATTTTAAATACTTATTTGAATCATTATAATCTGGATTTTCATATTTTTATGAGCAATAATTTTTATTGCGTTAATAATTTTTTCATTACCTTTATCTGAAAAACATCCTTATCAACTGGATTCCAGGATTCCAAAGCATTTATCGTAACAAATCTGAAAAAATAATTATTGCGATAAAAATCAAATAAGTTACAATAAAGTAGAAAAAAATTGAATTAAAAATAATACAATAGGAATAATAAATAGTAAAAATGGAACATATTTTCAAATTATTTGAGTTTAATATTTATAATGATAAAGGGTTAGATAAGGAATCTGATTCAGACGAAGATTTCAAAAAAATAAATAAAGATAACGGACGATTTATGATACAAATGTTTGGAATAAATGAAGAAGGTAAAAAAGCTTCTATATTAATTGAAGAATATTCTCCATTCTTCTATTTAAAAGTCGGAGATAATTGGGGACAAAAGAAAAAAACAGCATTTTATGATCATTTAAAATCAACAATAGGTAAATATTATGCAAATTCAATTTTAGAATGTAAATTGATTGAAAGAAAAAAACTTTATGGATTTGACGCTGGGAAGAAACATAGATTTATTGAAATTAAATTCGCTAATATAAATATTTATAATAAGGTAAAAAATTTATGGTATGAAGATTCAATGAATGAAAAAGAACGTAAATTAATTCAGAATGGATATAAATTTATACATAATAATGAAATTACATTTATAGAATTATATGAAGCCAATATTCCTCCTTTATTACGTTTCTTCCATATTCGTGAAATAAGTCCATCAGGATGGATTGCTCTTCCTGTCAAAAAAACTATTCAAATAACAGGAAATAATAAAACAACTAGTTGTGATTTTGAGTTTGTCATAAACTATAAGAATATAATAGCTTTAAATAATAAAGAAGATAGAGTTCCTTATAAAATAATGAGTTTTGATATTGAAGCTTCAAGTAGTCACGGAGATTTTCCAGTTCCAATTAAATCATATAAAAAATTAGCAACAAATATTGTAGATTATTTTGATAAGTTAGGAGATATTAAAAATGAAGATTGTAGAAACGAATTAAGAGAAATAATAAAAGGAGGGTTTGGTTTCAAAAATATAGAAAATATAGATATTGTTTATCCAAAAGAAAAAATTAAAGATGAGGAAGGTTTAAATAATAGGACAGAAAACTGGTTAAAAACAAAAGTAAGAGATCGTGTAGAAGAAGGAAATGAGGAACATTTATTAGAAACTTTATTTGAAAATGCAAATAAATTATTAATGAAAAAAGATGAACCAGAAGAAGAAGATTTAAATTCGGATAACGAATCAGATAATGAAAATATTATTGAAGAAGAAAAATATTTTAAAATTAGTTATAATAACAATAAGAATTATAAAAATAAAGAATCAACAATTGTAGATATAATTTGTGATAAAAAGTTTGAAAGAGAAGGAAAAATTAGTGAATTAATAAGATCTTTAAGAAATCATTTTCCTCCATTAGAAGGTGATAAAGTTACATTTATTGGTTCAACATTTATTAATTATGGAGAAAATGATCCCTATTTAAATCATTGTATTGTTTTAAATTCATGCAATGATCTAAAAAATGCTCAAATAGAAACTTATAATACTGAAAAGGAAGTTTTAATAGCTTGGACAAATCTAGTTCAAAGAGAAAATCCAGATATAATTATAGGTTATAATATATTTAGTTTTGATTATGAATTTATGTTTAGAAGATCACAAGAATTATTTTGTGTTGAAGAATTTTTAAAATTATCAAGAAATAATAATGAAATTTGCAATACATTTGATTTTAAAAATCCTACAAAAATTGATATAGATAGAAGTTCAACGACATTAGCATCTGGAACTTATGAATTAGCAATAATAAAAATGAATGGAAGATTACAAGTTGATATGTTAAATTGGTTTCGCAGAACAGAAAATTTGACGTCATATAAATTGGATTATGTAGGCGGTCATTTTATAGGCGACGAAGTAAAATCACTCTTACATCTATGTAGGGATGATTCGTCGTGCCAAAAAGTTACGAGAGTTTTGACATCAAATATGATGGGATTACAACTAGAATCATATATTCATTTTGAGGAAATAAATCATAGCAGTGATTATTATAAAGATGGTAAAAAATTCAAAGTTATAAATGTTTGTAAACAAGAGGGATGGTTTGAAATTTTAGGCGAAGAAAATCCTTCAGCTAAAAAAGTAAAATGGGGATTAGCAAAAGATGATGTAACACCTAAAGATATTTTCAGAATGACAAATGAAGGACCGGCATCGCGCTCAATTATTGCGAAATACTGTATACAAGATTGTAATTTAGTGCATTATTTATTTAATAAAGTAGATGTTGTAACAGATTTAGTTGAAATGTCAAAATTATGTAGTGTTCCAATGAGCTTTTTAATATTTAGAGGCCAGGGAATAAAATTAACAAGTTATGTTGCAAAAAAATGTAGAGAAAAAGGGGTTTTAATGCCTTGTATAAATAAAGGTTGCAAAGACGATGGGTATGAAGGAGCAATTGTTCTAAATCCAAAATGTGGATTATATTTAGATGATCCAGTTTGCGTTGGCGATTTTGCTTCTTTATATCCAAGTTCAATGTTATCGGAAAATTTATGTCCAAGTAGTAAAGTTTGGACTAAAATTTATGATTTAGCAGGAAATTTAATTTTAGAAACTGGAGAAAAAGATGATAATGGCAATTATATTTTTGATAATTTACCAGAATATGAATACGTAGATGTTAATTTTGATACATTCCGTTGGATAAGAAAAACTCCTAAATCTAGAGCGGAAAAAATTAGATCCGGTTTTAAAATATGTAGATTCGCGCAACCTTTAATCGTTAATGAAATAGAAGAAAAAGCAATTATGCCTGCTATTCTTCAAGAATTATTAAAAGCAAGAAAAGATACAAGAAAATTAATTCCTCAAACATCAGATGAATTTATGAAAAATATATTAGATAAAAGACAACAGGCTTATAAAGTAACGGCTAATTCACTTTATGGACAACTTGGTGCAAAAACAAGCACATTTTATGAACCTGATATTGCCGCTTCTACAACTGCAACAGGTAGATTACTGCTAACATTTGCAAAAAAAGTTGTTGAAGAATGTTATACTGATATAAATGTTGACACGAGATATGGTGTGGTAAATACAAAAGCAGAATATGTGTACGGAGATAGTGTTGCTAATTATACTCCAGTGTATGTAAAAATTAATGGAAATGTTGATATTTTAACAATAGAACAATTGGCAGAAAAATATGGAAATAATAATTGGATTAAATGTATTGAAGAAGGGAAACAGGAAAAAGAATTTTGTGAATTAGATAATGTTCAAACTTGGACAGAAAATGGATGGACTAAATTATTTCGTGTTATTAGACATGAATTAGCATGTAATAAAAGAATGATTAGAGTATTAACCCATACTGGGTGTGTTGATGTTACTGATGATCATTCTTTAGTTAACTCGGATGGAACTGAAATATCTCCTAAAGATTGTAGCATCGGTCTAGAACTTTTACATAAAGATCTACCAATTTTTGATAAAAAAGAAACATATATAACTGAAGATGAAGCACAAATTATGGGTTTCTTCTTTGGCGATGGAAGTTGTGGTATATATAATTGTGCATCTGGAAAAAAATCAAGTTGGGCATTAAATAATTCTTCTTTAATATTATTAAATGAATATCAAGATTTGTGTAGAAAAGTATATTCTGAATTTGATTGGAAAATTAGGGATACAATTGAAAGTTCGGGAGTATACAAATTAACTCCTAATTCTAAAGGTCAATATGGTAAAATTGTATCATTTGTTAAAAATTATAGACATTTATTGTATTCTGAAAATATAAAAGTTATACCATTAGAAATATTATCATCAAATGAAAATATTCAGAAAGCATTTTGGAAAGGAATGTATGATGCAGACGGCGATAAAGATAACAATGGATGTATTCGTATTGACCAAAAAAATCAACTTAGCGCAACTTTGATATATTTATTAGCAAAAAATTTAGGATATTCTGTATCAATAAATACTAGATTAGATAAACAAGATATTTACAGAATAACAATAACAACAAAAAAACAAAGAAAAAATCCTATAGCAATTAAAAAAATATATGAAATTCAATATTCTGGATTTATATATGATATAACAACTGAGAACCACCACTTTGCAGCAGGAGTTGGAAATATGATTGTTCATAATACTGATTCAGTATTCTTCAAATTTAATTTAACAGATAAGGAAACAGGAGAAAAAATTTTAGGTGATAAGGCATTGGAATTATCAATTGAAATAGCACAGGAAGCATGTCATCATGTTTCTAATGTCTTAAAGCAACCACATGATTTTGAATATGAAAAAACATTTATGCCGTTTTGTTTATTATCTAAAAAACGATATGTATCAATAAAATATGAATTGGATCCTAAAAAAGGAAAAAGGAATGAAATGGGTATAGTTTTAAAGAGAAGAGATAATGCTCCTATTGTTAAGGATATTTATGGAGGTGTAATTGATATTTTGATGAAAGAAAAAAATATTCAAAAAGCCATGGATTTTGTTAACAAGTGTTTACAAGAATTAGTCAATGGAAATGTTCCAATAGAAAAATTAATTATAACTAAATCGCTGCGTTCATTTTATAAAAATCCACAAAGTATAGCTCATAAAGTATTAGCAGATAGGATTTCACAAAGAGATCCAGGAAACAAACCAACTTCTGGAGATAGAATTCCTTTTGTATATGTAGTAACAAAAGGATTACAATCTTCAAAAAAGATAAAAGTTTTACAAGGTGATAAAATAGAAACACCAACTTTTATAAAAGAAAATAATTTGAAAATTGATTATTCATTTTATATAACAAATCAAATAATGAAACCATTATTACAATTATTTGGTTTAGTATTGGAAGAAATTTGGACAAATCAAAAACCAGCTAGAAAAGCCAAAATTACCAATTTTAAAAAGGAAATAGAAAAAATAAATAATACAGAAGAAGACGAAAAAAAATGTGAAAAAAAAATAAATAAAATAAAAGATAAAGAAGTCCAAGCATTGATTTTTGATAAGTATTTAAGAGATACTAATAATGCTAAAGAGGGAAACCAAAATTTATCTAAATTCTTTTGTAAAACAAATTAGTTATTTACTAGACTATTTGTTTTACAAAAATAGTTTTTAAATTTATTTTTTATTTATAGATAAATTTTTATGATTTATAATAATAAATCAAGTAAGATAAAAATAATCCAAAAAAGTTTTTAGAAAATAAGTCTAATATATTATAACATATATTTTTTATTTTATAAGGTAAAAATGCGCTTACTCCATAAAAAGACCAATAAATAAAGAAATAAAAAAATATTTTATATCCATCTTTACTTAAAATTACATATTTCATATAAATAAAATAAAAATAAAATAAAAATGGGAAAAATCCTAAAAATATTCCTAATGATAATGGAATTAAAGAAATAGTAGCTAAATAGCCAAATAAAAGCATTAAAAAGTTACATAATAAAATCGTAATTATAGAATAAAATTCTTTATTAAATACACTTAATAAATTAAATTTTTCAATAATATTATTATCTAGATATTGGAAAAATAATAAACAAAATATTAAATTAATTAACATAATTGGTGTAGTAAAAAACCAATCAAAATATCTTAGTGGTGTAACATTAGAAATATTATTGTAATTTAATAGCCAATTTGTATAAAATGAACCTTGTATAAACTGAACTATTAATTCTAATACTAACATTTGTTTTAAAAATACAAATTTAGAAGGTATGTTAGTAAATAAGGAAATTACTTCAATAAAAGCAGTAATTATCTGTATTATAAAAGATATAACTAATGATAAATAAATATTTAATTTTATCATTTATATTTATTTAATATTAAAATTTAATATTATATAAATAATTTAAAAAATTATTAACTGAATAATGATGCAAATACAGATTTATTTGTATTTTGTTTTAATTTAAACACTAATTCAGTAAGCATAGCTACATGACTTTCTAATTGATTAATACGCTCATGTAAATTATTATCTTCTTCTCCTTCACCTTCTTCTTCTCCTTCTTCTTCTCCTCCTTCTCCTTGTCCTAGTAAAATAGATTCTTGATCTTCATCAATAAATTTATTTACAATATTTTCTTCATCAAATTCATCATAAGTATGTTTTCTAATTACATTCATTGAAGAATTTAAATCATGATATTTATTATACAATACATTATAATCAGCAAGTCCTTGGTTATCTAATTTTAACATAATTGCATTAGGAGTTCTTTTATGTTTTAAAGCAATTTTGTCAATAGGCCATTCTAAAAGTTCAAATTCTCTTTGCAAATCTAAACACTCCTTTATTGTCCATCGGTTTCTAAATCTTTTACAATTTGTAGTCATTACTATCTTTAAAGAATATGTCTTTAAATTAGTTCTATAAATCATTATCTTCTCTTTCTTCTGAATTTTCAGGTTCGTTAATAATATTACTTGCTAATCTATTAAGAGGAATAAAAGTTTCATATAATAAAATATTATTTGACGCATCAAACATTAATCTATCATCATTTAGATTTTCATTTGGTTGTAACATAGTTTGCATCATTCTAGCTGCTAAATTATTAATTAAATTACTATTCAATAAATCATTATTAAAAGCTCTATTGGTTCTAGTAGAAGTAGTTGAATTAGCAGTTGAATTAGCAGTTGAATTAGCAGTTGAATTAGCAGTAGAATTAGCAGTAGAATTAGTAGTTGAATTTGTATTTATAGCAAAATTCCGAATATCATACCTACATACTGGACAACGAACATTATTACTAAACCATTGATTGAATGGTGTCTGAGAAAATATATGGCCACAAGGAATTATTTGTCTTACCATATCATTATGTTCAAATTGTTCTAAAGAAATAGGACATGACTCAGTTAATGGATTGTCAATATCTTCAAACCTGATAACTCTAGATGAATTCTCAATTTGTTCTTGAGTTGGTCTAACAATTACTGAAGTATTTAAAAAATTGGTTAATAAATTATTAATATCAATATTATCTCTAAATAAACTATTAGTTTCTTGTCTTAAATTATTATTATTATTGTTAGTATAAGTGACTGGATTTATAGGATTATTATAATCATAAAATATATAATTATTTTGTCTTTCATTATCTGAAAATCTATTTCTATTATTTCTATTAGACCTGTAAGATCTATAATTCCGATTAAAATTACTATTAGAATTATTATTAGAATTATTATTAAAATTTGAATTTGTAGTAATATTTTGAATATTATCTCTTATATCATCTAACATTTCAAATAAATGATTAATTTGTGAATTAACTTGATTATATTGAGTAATATACATATTTACTAATCTACGTTGGTCAGCTGATAAAGTTTGAGTATTATTAGACATTTAATAATATATTATATCTTAAAAAAAATATGTTTAAATATAAACTTATAAATAGAATTATATATAATATAATGAATTTGGAAAATTATAAAAATAAAGGATTATCGGGATTATCTAATCTAGGTAATACTTGTTTTATTAATTCAGCAATCCAAGTTCTTTCACATACATATGAATTTAACGATTTTTTATATACCCAAACATACAAAAAAAAAATTAAATAATAAATATGATTCAGCTCTTTTAATTGAATGGGACGCATTAAGAGAAATTTTATGGAAAGAAAACTGTGTAGTTTCTCCATTTAAATTTGTAAAAGTAGTTCAAAAAATAGCAAATATAAAAGGTTATGAAATGTTTACAGGATTTGATCAAAATGATTTACCTGAATTCTTAATGTTTATCATAGATTGTTTTCATAATTCTCTTGCTAGAGAAGTTATTATGTCAATAGAAGGTGAAATAAAAGATGAAAAAGATAAAATTGCAATTAAATGTTTTGAAAGAATAAAACAAATGTATGAAAAGGATTATTCGGAGGTTTTAGCATTATTTTATGGAATTCAAGTTTCTATCTTAGAAAATGCAGAAACAGGAGAAAAAATAAATATGATTCCTGAATCGTATTTTATTATTAATTTGCCTATACCCGAAAATAATAAATTACCATCTTTAATTGATTGTTTTGATTTATATGTTGAAAACGAAGTATTAGATGGTGATAATAAATTAACAAATGAAAATACAGGAGAAAAATTTGTAGCTAAAAAAAAAATAATGTTTTGGAATTTTCCTAATATTTTAGTGATAGATATTAAAAGATTTAATTCTATGAATAGAAAAAATCAAATATTAGTAAATTTTCCATTAGAAAATTTAGATTTATCAAAATACGTTATTGGATATAATAAAGATTCTTATATTTATGATCTTTATGGAGTTTGTAATCATAGTGGGTCAGTTTTAGGAGGTCATTATACTTCATTTGTAAAAAATGCTAATGATAAATGGTATCATTTTAATGATACAAACGTATCGGAAGTTGGATTGGCGCAACAAATAATTACTCCAAAAGCATATTGTTTTTTTTATAGAAAAAGAGAGATGAAACAAAATAAATAGTATTTTTTTTTGATTTATATATATATTATATATGGATGATCAAATTAATACAGTAAATGTGGGTTTAGGAACTGTTGCAGATAATACATATGATTATGTTAATAATTTATTATCAAATCCAAGTTTAATTATAATTTTGGTTATAGTAATCATAATATATATTATAATTTTTATGTCTTTAGGAAGTTCAAATTCAAATCAAAATATTTATGAAGATAATAATTCAAATTCAAATTCAAATTCAAATTTAATTTATATTATAGTAATTGCATTTTTTATATTACTAATCTTCATTAATGGATTTCAATATTTCTTTGGAATTGATATTATCGCTAAATTAAAAAATATATTTACAGGGAATCCAGAAATTGATATTGTTGTAAATAATACTCAGCCTGTCTCAACCGTTCCTGAAATAAAATTAAGTCCTCAAGTATTTAATATTCCCGGTAATAATTATAGTTTTCCAGATGCAAATGCATTATGCACTGCATATGGTGCACGATTAGCTAATTATAAAGAAATAGAGGATTCATATAAAAATGGCGGAGAATGGTGTAATTATGGATGGTCTGAAGGACAGATGGCGTTATATCCTACACAAGAAAAAACATTTAATGAATTACAAAAAATAGAAGGACATGAAAATGACTGCGGAAGACCGGGAATTAATGGAGGCTATATGGCTAATCCAAAAATAAAATTTGGTGTAAATTGTTTTGGTTATAAACCTAGGATGAATAGCACAGAAGAAGATTTAATGGCAAATGATCCCATATATCCAAAAACAGAAAAAGATATTATAATGGAAAAAAGAGTTGAATATTGGAAAAATAAATTGTCTGAAATTATAGTTTCACCTTTTAATCACAATACATGGTCAAGAATTTAAATTATGAATATCATTCAATATACTTTTAATTACAAAAAAACTGGAAAAAAATACGATAAAATAAAAATAAAATATTATTTTTCTTAAAAATATAAAAAAAAAATTTATAGTGTTATTCTCATTTAAATTTGAATTTTAATTTGAATTATTAACTACAATTTGTATTTCAATACGACAAATAGGACAAGAATTTGTTTTTTTTATCCATTCATTAAAACATATTTCATGAATTAATATATTACAATCGCATGTAGTTGTAATATTTTTAAATTCTTTCATAGGTTTAATTATAAAATTGTTGTTAGATAAACAAATGAAACAAATACTATTTTCTTCATTTTGTATATCATCTAATTCTGATTTTATGATAGAATCAGAAGAAGTGTATAATGTATAAAACATTATTTATATATATGAATAAAAATATATATAAATATTAAAAATGTTTCCGAGTATTTTTTTTATTATTTCCAATAATTTGTTTTCGTGTTTTTCTTTTTCTTTTTTTATCTACTTCAACTAAACCAAACAATTTATCCAAAATTTCATCTGGTAACATATTGTGATTTAAAATATTATTCTCTGAAATAAATTCATTTTTAGGTATTTTTTGATTAATATAAAATAATCCTGCTGGTATTGCTAAATTTTCAAATATATTTGAAACTTTAGAATCTTCTCCCGTTTGATTTGAATCGTTTATAGTAGTCATAATTGGTATCCCATCATTTAAAAAAAATGATTTAATTTTATAGCCGCCTCCTATCATTTGATTATTTCCATCCTCATTCTTAGTTTGGGTAAAAACAAATTCATTATTATCAAATATTTCGGAATTCTGATTCATATATACATTATTAAAATATAAATTAATTGTTATACAATCGCTTTATTTCAGGAACATATTTAACTTCGCGTTTATTTTTAATATAATCAACAATTTTCTTAACTTGTTCTTCATTCTTTATTATTTCGGAAAGACAAGATTCTAAATATTTAAAAGTTAATACTTGAGTATCTTTAATTTTTATAAATTTCAATTGACCATCACTAATTTTAATAGAAGCATTATTTAAATTTTTCTCTTCAATATGTGAATAAATTTTCTCCGAAATATTATTTTTATTTTCTCTTAATTCTTTTACTTTTTCAGTAAGATTTTTTAATTGATTGTCAATTTGCACCCATTGTTGTATATTTTGTTCAAAGTTCATAGAAATAGTTTATAAAAAAAATTTATAAAAATAATATTTTTTTAATAATTATCTGGTTCATTTTCTATAATAGTTTTTAAAGTTTCATCTACAAATGTCGCTGGTATATTATGAGCATCAAACAATTCTCTAGTCCATTTATGTCCACTTTTTGAAGCATCACCTCTAGTAGATTTTACTTTTGTAAAAAATTCTTCTGATTGACAAACATAATGATTTAATCTAATGAGTTGATTAGCAATTCGTATTTTTTGTCCTGATTGCATTGGAATACGAGTATTAGGTTTAAATAACCAGTGAATCCATAATTGAGATGGATTAACTATATCCATAGTTTTAAAAATATATTTTGTATTAACCTTATCCATTTCCGGTAGCCTATGAATATTACTTTTTCTAACATCAGGAGGATGATCTATACAGCCACTAGTTCCAAATACAAACCAATTACAATAAATAACACTGAAATAATGTAAATGTGATAATTTTTTAACTAATTTTTGATCAATTCCATATAAAAACTCGTCTAAATCAATAACAGCCAACCAATAAGATTTAAACCATATATCTTTTGCAAATACTTTACGATAATTTTCAATTTGTGCATAAAGTTTTGGTTTATAATAATATGAAACAATGCCTTTTTTAATATAATCTTGTAATATTGCTAATGGATTATCAGTGCTTCCATTATCAATTAAATAAAAATGTTGAACTCCTTGCCATATATGATGATCTAACCAAACTTTTAAATTAAGAGTTTCATTCTTAAATTGAGCTAATACTGATAAATAATACATAATTTTATACTTTATTTGTTTAAAAAAAAAATTTATATTATACTAATTTAAATTAAAATGAAAAAAAAAGTAGCAATATTATTTTTTGGTTTAACAAGAAGTTTAAGAAATACGTATGATAATATAAAAGAAAATATATTTGATGAACTAACAAATAATAATTATGAATATGATACCTTTATTCATACATATTTATTAGATAATCCATATATAAATCCATGGTCAGGTGAAAAAGTAATTGATTATGATAATTCTTCATATGAAATTTTAAATCCTAGAGATTTTATATTACAAAAACAAAATTTAGTTGAAAAAAACTTAAGAATATCACAATACTATGCTAAATTAGGAAATTGGGCTGGTTGTGCTAATACGTTAAACATGAAAGCTTATTTGGTTAGAAATATGGTTTTGGCTCTTCATTCAAAAAAAAAAGTTATAGAATTATTTTCAAAATATAAAACAGATTATGATTATGTTATTATAACTAGACCAGATCAAAAATATAATACAAAATTAAATATTGAGTCATTTAAATTATTAAATGAACAAAATATAATTATTCCATTGGAACATTGTTATTATGGATATAATGATCGTTTCTGTATTGCACTTCCTAATATTGCGTTAAAATATGGGTTGGCTTTTAATTGTTTAAAAAAATATTCTAAAGTAAAATCAATTGTTTCTGAAGTTTATATGAAAGATTATTTAGTAAATAATAATATTTCAGTAATATTTAGTAACTTGAAAGCTGATTTGATAAGATGTTGAAAAATATAAAATTTTTGGTAAAAAAAATTGAACAATATTTATTATATTAAATGAATATAATATAACAAATGAATTTACTTTTATTACCTAAACAATTACAAGATTTAATAAATGAGTTTAATGTTGAACATAGACCCAAAATGCGAGTAGTAATGAATCAATTATTAATTAAATATGAAGACCGCATTGAGAACGATAAATATTGCGTTAATTGTGGGAATGATGCAGAAGAACAATATTCAACATATATATATTGGCATAAATACAATTTTTGTGGAGGATGGTGTCAATACGATAAAGAGTATCATATACGTAAAACATTACGAAGATAAAAAAAATGAGAAAATATTATAACTTGTGAAAAAAATTATTTAATGACGACGATATTTTTTTGAACTACGACTTTTTCCAAAACTTTGTTGCAATGCAAGTAGTGAAACTGGAACAGCGGCTTGATTCAAAACTGATATCCAAGATCCTCCCTTCTTCCCACGAGTTTTATTTCTTCTTTTTCTACCGCCTTGTAAATTAGCGCCTAAACCTGGCTGAGAATCTTGTGCATTAATATTATTTACAGGAACAATATCATTACTTTGTGCAGTGCCAAGATTCTGACCTGGCTGAGAAGATAGTGAATTCATAAATTGGGTCCAACCATTTCCTACAGTTCCATTAACCCATCCCCAACTGGATGGGGGATTTCCTGCTAAATCTCCACCTCTTTGTGATCTTCTCATTGTTTTTGATTTAGATCCGGATCTTGATCTTCTTCTATTACTACGATTTTTTGCCATTTATATATTTAAATAAGAAAAAATACTAGCGAAAAGTGTTAATGACATTTTTATTACGCAATAATGTAATTAATATTACTAAAATTGCTAAAATTAATACAAAAATCAGAAACACTAAAAAAATGATAATATAAATATAAGGATAAATTTCATATAATATTAAATCAGTTACAGGAGAAAATAATTGTTTTATTTCATTACGAACATCATCTGTTTTTAAAATATCTAAACATTGTTTTATTAATGAATCTTTCATTAAATTATAAAAATAACAAATAATTGTAAAACAAACATATTCTAAATATTTAGTAAAATAAATTATTTAAAAATATTTTATTATATTATTAATTATGACTGTTATTAATGGAATAGAAATTGACGATATAAATTATAAAGTTAATGAATTAAAAATGACTTTAAATAATAATCTTCCCTTAGAGGATAAATTAAATGTGATTGCAGTAGTTTCTAATCCTTGTTTATACGGAAGAAGATATAAGCTTTTTAATCAATTTATTAATAGAATGAATGAAGATTCAAATATAAGACTGTATATTGTAGAATTAGTATATAAAGATCAAAAATTTATTATTACAGATTCTGAAAATAAAAATCATTTGCAAATTAGAACAGAAACTCCTCTTTGGCATAAAGAAAGTATGATTAATTTAGGCGTAAAATATTTATTGCCTAAAGATTATAAAGCATTTGCTTGGATTGATGCTGATATTGAATTTGAAAGTTATACTTGGGCATTAGATACTTTAAAAATATTAAATGGATATAAAGATATTGTTCAATTATTTAGTCATGCTGCTGATATGGATAAAAATGAATTAAATTTAGGTATTTATCCAAGTTTAGGTTACAATTTTTATCAAAAAAAGAAAAATTCTAAAGAAATAAGGGGAATAAATTATTGGCATCCAGGATATGCATGGGCAATTACAAGAACTGCATATGAAAAAATAGGAGGTTTATATGATTTAGCTATATTAGGATCAGGAGATTATATAATGAGTATGGCAATACTAAATACATATAAAAAATCTAATTCTTATATGCCTGACTATAGAAATAGTATGTTAAAATTTCAAGAAAAGGCTAAAAGTTTACGCTTAGGATTTGTTCCCGGATTAATAAGACATTTTTATCATGGATCAAAAAAAAATAGATATTATCATGAAAGAAACGATATTTTATTAAAATATGATTATTCTCCTGATAAACATATTACTCACGATCCTATGGGACTAATTAATCCTTCTGAAAATTTTCCACAAGAATTTAAAGATGATATAATGAATTATTTTTTAGAAAGGAAGGAGGATGAGTAAACCCAATGCAATTTATTTTATATATTTATCTAATTCTTCAATTGTTATTCCTTTGGGGTCTAAATATTCTTTTTGCAATTTTCATTTTTAATAATTTTATATCTTTTAAATAAGATTTTTTTATCAATTTTTATAAAAACTTATTATACGTACCTATCTAATAGATAAACATCATAACTGAATACAAAAAAATATAATAAATATAATTTTATCAAATAATTAAACCATGACCTATATGTATTTAAATTATTATATACTTTAAGAATATAAACCGTTGCCGCTACCAATGTTGGGGCTATTAAACTTATTACTACGAATCTGGTTCTTTTCGTTAAATTAAATATATTAGCTAAATATAATGATAAAACATTAAAAATTCCTAATGCTATTGGAGCTACAAATGTGTAATATTCATAACTGAAATTTATATTTTTCTTGTCAAATGAACTAACAATTAAAAAATAAGGAATAAACACAAAAAACGATGAGCCTATTACGAATGCTCTTAAATATTGATTACTCATTTATTATATATATAAAAAGTTATTATATTTTATATATAAATTGTAAAACTTATTGCAATTACTGTAAAATTGTATGCGTGTCAATAAAATTTATATTTTCTTTATTTTCAATAAATAATGGACGTAATTGAACCAACAATAGATTATGATTTTTCAAATTTATATTTAGGACCTCCTTCAACTTTGACTGGAGGTGCATATTTTACTAGGCTTATGCAGAATAACAATAAATCATTATATATTCAATCTCCAAAAAGTTTAACAAAACAAGGATTTATTAAAAATGGTAAAAAAATATATACTGATTTAATGTTTGATAATAATGATACAGTATTTATAAACTGGATTGAAAATTTAGAAAATACTTGTCAAAATCTCATTTTTAATAAAGGTCAAAATTGGTTTGAAAATAAATTAGAAATAGATGATATTGAATCAGCTTTTACTTCTCCTTTTAAAATTTTTAAATCAGGTAAATTTTATTTATTAAGAGTAAATGTAAAGCAAAATATAAAAATTTATGATGAAAAGGATCAGATAATTAATATAGATGATATAAATTCTGATAAATCCATTATTTCAATTTTAGAAATACAAGGTATAAAATTTACATCAAGAAATTTTCAAATAGAAATAGAACTTAAGCAATGTATGATTGTTAGTCCTGATCCATTTTTAGATGAATGTTTTATTAAAAATCCAAATAAAAAATCTATTCCTCAACAAAAAGAATTAGAAAAGGAAGAAGATGAAGAACAAAAGGAAGAAGAAAAAGAAGATGATGAAAAAGATTTAGAAGAAGAAAAAGAAGATGATGAAAAAGATTTAGAAGAACACAAGGAATATCATGAACAAAAAGATTTAGAAGAAAATATTGAAAGTGAATTTATTGATAATAATAATAATAATAATAATGATGTCATAATCAAGGAAGATGAAAGTATTACTTTAGACATTGAAGAACTAACACCTGAGATAGAATATCCAGATACTCTAAAAGAAATTGATATCTCCTCTTCAATTGAAAATAATTTAGAAACATTTACATTAAAAAAACATAATCAAGTTTATTATGAAATATATCAAAAAGCAAGAGAAAAAGCAAAAGAAGCAAAAAAGAATGCAATTTTAGCATTCCTAGAAATGAAAAATATTAAGAAGACTTACATGTTAGATGATATGAATGATAGTGATAGTGATTTAGATGATTTAAATAGTGAAGATAACCCTTCGGATTCTGAAAACTAAAATACTTTAGAAATAATTATAAACCAGGTTCAAATTAATTATTAATTAATTATTAATTATTATTTATTAATTAATAATTAATTTGAAAAATATTTTATCCCTAATTTTATATAATGAGTGCTTCTTTAAAAAAACTCTGGAATAATTATGGTATTGGCGGTGTTTTAATCTCTATTATTGTATTATACGGCCTTTATATGTTATACAAAAATCTAATGTCAAAGGGTTCTGTAGGTGGGGAAATGATGTCTCAAAATCGTCCTTCTGCCTATAATAATTCTAGTAATACTTCAGGTCCTCAACCAGCATTAGAATCTGGTAACGAAGTTTACTCTTCTGTAAGTGGTTCTTCACAACCATCTGGTATGGGTATTCCACCATCTTGTAGCAAAGCTTCTACACAAAACCCTTCAGACCTCTTACCTAAGGATACTAACAGTCAATGGGCTCAATTAAATCCAGCTGGTAAAGGTGATCTTGCTAATATAAATTTATTAAAAGCAGGTTATCATATTGGTATTGATACAATTGGTCAAACATTAAGAAATGCTAATTTACAAATTAGATCTGAGCCACCAAATCCACAAGTTAATGTGGGACCATGGAACCTTTCAACAATTGAGCCAGATTTTATGAGACCACCTTTAGAGTTAGGCCAAGGAACACAATAAATACTTAATATAAAATCTAATATTAAAAAGTAATTTAATTTATAAAAATTAGATTACTTTTACACTTTTCATTTATTTATTTTATCAATAATACTTTGAATTGTTTTATTCATTAAGTTAGTGCATATTTTTTCAGCGGCCTCGTTTTTTGGTTTAGCAATAAAATAAATTATATTTAAATATTCTTTATTAGAACTTCCTTTCATACGAAAAATACCAAAACCCCCATTTTTATTTACTATTTTTTTATTATATTCAAATTTAATATAAATTGTTTCGTCCTTATCATCTTTTGTTTTATAGAAAGAACTATTTGTTGCAGACTCGTTATCCCAATAATATTTTAAACTAACATTTAATCCTTTTAAAAATGACGGCAATGATAACAAATTTCCAGCAGTAGATGCTAACAATAAACTAACATCATTTATTAAATCATTAATATTAACATTAATATCAATAGAATTTATTTCTTTTTGTAATTCTTTACTATCCATAAATTCCCATAAAGGTTTATTTTTTTCATTTTCTTCTGCTATTAATTTGCAATTTTTTATTTCAGCTTCTTTCTTTTTTTCCTCTAATAATATATCATTTTTTTCATATTCCTGTTTATAAATATTATATAAATGATTAACACGAGAATAATCTACTTTACTATCTCCTCCATTATACGGCACTTGTCTCCCATTTACATGTGAATGATAAATTTGATGATGACTATCCAGCCGATTCTTATATCCAGTGCAAATAGGACAACTAAATTCTTCATAAGTTCCTCCAAAATATGATTCTGATTCCAGTAAAATTTTATGAGTATCCATGCAGCCAAGACATTCAATATGATTTAAACATTTTTCAACTGCTTCTGAAATATCTTTTTTCCCATTATATTTTTGCACAATATCTTTTTGTATCCATTCCTTCATCATTTTATTTGTGTCATCTTTTAACATTTTATCCCTTAATATATATTTATTTATTTATTATTTTAAATTTATATAATATATATTCAATGTTTGATTTAGATAAACACAGTATTTTAATATTTTTAATTATTGCATTTGTAATATTTGTTTGCCTAAAAATATATAATGAATCAGACGCATTTAATTTAAAATGTATTATATCCCATGTGGATGGGGAAAAATATTGTGTTAGAGAAAGGAATAAAATGGAATTGGCAGCAGATTTGTTAGCAAAAGTTACTCAAAGTTGTAAAGAATTGGTAGCTTATTGTGCTAAAAAACATCCTGATGATGAAAATGTGCAAAGATTAGTGCAAAAATTTAATCCAACTAAAATATCGGAAACTTTACCAACTAGTGAATATACAGCTTATAGTGAAAATAAGGGGGAAAAGATTGCATTTTGCTTAGATAAAAAAAAAAATGGGACTCAACTTATTGATATTAATACATTAACATTTGTAGCAATTCATGAAATTTCCCATATAATGACTTTATCAGAAGGACATAATTTAGAATTTTGGAAAAATTTTAAATTTTTATTAGAAAATGCTAAAGAAGCTGATATTTATAGTCCAGTTGATTATAAAAAAAACCCACAACCATATTGTGGAATGAAAATTACCGATAACCCATATTATGATTTTAAATAAAAATCGTGAATTTTATATAAATTTTAGAATAAAAATATATTAAATTAAAAATAATAGATGCTTTATATATATGTCACTATTTCCTATATTTAAAGTAAATCTTTTAACCAATATGAATGTTACAGAAAAAATACATGTTTTTTATGGTTTTAACGAAGATATTCAAGATCCAAATAGTATTTTCTTAAAAGATCCTGAAAATAAATTATTTAAAGATGTATTTAATAGAGAAGAATTAGATTACATTAAAAATAATAAAATAAATGTGACATTTATTAATGAATCAATCCACATAGATGATAGTATAGGTGTTATAAAATTAAAAGTATTTGATGCAATTGAAAAAATAGCATCTATGAGTGAAATTTATCTTTTTTGTTTGAAATCTGAAAAATTAAATTCAATTTCTGTTTATCAAAATTTAACTCAAAACGATAAATTACCTTTAACTAAAATACGCTTTCAACAACTATTAATGAATTTATATAATAAAGATGGAAAATTAATAGATTTTAATTTGCCAAATAAAGAACAATATTCATTTGATGATATTTTAAAATTGGATTTTTCAGAAAGAGAATATTTAATAGGAAAACCATTAGGTCAAAAAATCGTTTTTTCTAATGAATATCCATTTATAGCAGATCCTTTTTTAGTTTCTGAATATGATCCCTTATTAGAAAATTCTAGAAGAGAACTATCTACTTTAAATACTAATTTATTACTTGAAAATGGACCTATATTTAGAAATACAATTTATTTATGTTTAGCCAAAAACGTATTTGAAATTGTTTCTAAGAATAATATTTCTGATGATTATACGTGTAAAATTTATTTCCCATTTTTATATCAGGATAATATTAATACATTAGAACTTTTAGAAAAAAATCAGGGCAAATTGATTCAATCAACCGATTTAATTTTAACAACTGATGTAAAAAAAAGTTTTGAAAATATAGATATGTTTTATGATATATATATAAACCAAAAAATATCTGATAAATTTTCTGAAAATAATAAATTAACTGGCATTTCAAATTTAAAGGTTATAATTTATCCTGAATTTACTATAAAAATACCAATTGATGTAATTTTTAAATTAATACATGCTACTGAAGAATATCCATTAATAAAATATAATCCAGAATCTAGACAAGAAAATATATACAGATTATATGCGCCACAGATTACAGTTGATGGAAGAAAGATACCCTTTTTGCAAAAAACAACTATTTTTAAACTAATAAAAGTAATAGGAAAACATAAATCAGTTGCTGTTTATACTAATATTCAATATAACGGATCTAATATTTTTATGGTTTGTGAATTTGAAGATAACGGAAATATTATAGTATATCCCTTAACTGATTTTGAAAATCCAATTTTATTAACAGTCGGTGAAAATATGTTTGAAAATATAGATAATATTGTTAGTTTATCTATAAATCCATTGATTGAACAGATAAAACCTTTTTTTGAACAAAGTGGATTAATTATTCCATTATTTAATTCTATACAATCTTTAAATGTTGAAATCAGAGATTTAAAATTTCAAACCAGTTATAATATTACCAAACCAATCAATATTAATAAATTTATAGGTTGTATTTCAAGTGTTTTTGTAATTGAATCGTCAAATTTTAAAAATGGAATTCAATTAAGATATAAGCGTGTAGCTAATTTTAATAAACGTGATAGTCAAGAAGCTTTTATAATTGAAAAAATAGATCAAGGTTTAAAATTAGATGAAATTATAGAAGAATTATTGAAACAATTTGATGATTTAGATAATGAGATGGCTTTGGATTTAATACTTAAAATTCAATCTGAATTAGAAGTTATACGAGGTGCCAATAAACGAAGAGCTTTAATGATTAAAATAAATCCTGGTTTTAAAACTGAAATGAATGTAAATGTAATTACAAGTGAAATTAAAATTATTGTTAGTGGAATAAATGATGTTTATTACTTAAGCACAATTCCAATTTATCTTAATACAATAATTAGAATTACTCAAGACATTAATAGTAGTGGAATTAAAATATCAAAAATAAATAAACTTTGCTCCGGAAATGAAGTTGAGGATATAGAATTTAAAAAAATAACAGCTCAATCTGAAAAATCATTAGAAGAAAATGAAATACCAATTTTTAATGAAGATTCCATTTCCTATGAAGATGCTTTGAAAAAGGGAGAAAACATGGATGATTTATTAGATATATTGGGTTTTGAAGATGATGAATCGCCAGATTTTAAAGGAGGTGCTAGTGAATCATCAGAAAGTATATCATCAGAAAAATTATCAGAATCATCCGAATTAGAAAAACCAAAATCTGAGTTAGATTCTATTTCATTAGAAAATTTAAAATCTGATTCCTCCGAATTAGAAAAACCAAAATCTGAATTAGATTCTATTTCATTAGAAAATTTAAAATCTGAATCATCTGAATTAGAAAAACCAAAATCTGAATCAGAATCATCTCAAAAAAAAATCTGAATCAGAATCATCTCAAAAAAAATCTGAGTTAAAATCTATTTCATTACAAGAAGAACAAAAAGAAAATCTTGAAATTATTCCAAAAAAATCCACAATTAATAAAGTAGAAAATACTGTGAAAGATATTACAGGTATGAAATTAAAATATCCTAATCCTTTCTCAGCCCGTTTAGAAGAAAGAATGCCACAATTATTTGTGAAATCCAAAGATGAAAAATTTGATTTGTATACTAGAATGTGTCCTTTTAGTTTAAGTGATAGAAGACAACCTGTAATTTTAACCAAAGAAGAAAAAGATAAAATAATAGCTGAACATCCTGGTGAAATAAATGAAGATGCTGATTTTATTGAATATGGAACTGATTCAAAAGATAGTTCAAAAAAATTTTATTATACATGTCCTAGATATTGGTGTCTTCTTACAGATACAATGGTTACTGAACAAGATATTTTAGATGGAAAATGTGGTCCTAAAGTAAATAAGATTGAAGATGCTATAATTGGTAAAAAGGATGAAGAGGTTCCAAAGAATAAATATGTATATAAATTCTACGATGACAATGAAAAGAAATATCCAGGATTTCATAAACAAAAAACACCTTCTGGATTATGTATTCCATGTTGTTATAGTAATTGGTCAACCAAAGAAATGAAAAATCGCAGAGATATTTGTCAAGGTAAGTTTGATGAAAAGAATGCACAAGTTGTTTCAGATAAAGAAAAATCAATTGAAGATGAATTAAGAAGAGATGTAATAGAAGTTGAGCATTATGTAAAAGGTCCAGAAAAATATGGAAAATATTTAGGAGAACATCGTTGGGGATTTTTACCAATATCAGTTCAAAAATTTTTACATGAGGTTAGCGAGGATTGTCAAATTAGCAAAAGTAATATGAATTTGAAATTAAATCATACTTGTATTTTAAGACATGGAGTTGAAATTAGCAATAATCAATCATTTATAGCCTGTATTGCAAGTGCTATTTTCTATGGTCAAAAAGATGTAAATACTAAATCTCCATTAATTACAAAATATATTCCAAATGCTAAACATGAAGTGCCAAATATAAAAGAAATGAAAAAAATCCTACTAGACGCAATTGATCTGGATAAATTTATAAAATATCAAAATGGCGATTTAATTACTATATTCGCAAATGAAGAATTAAGTGTTAGTTTAGAAAATTATAAATCTTCAAGATTATTTAAAAAAATGTTAACAGAAGAAAATGATTCTCAAAAAGAAGTCATTAAAGAGTTTATAGAAAAAGTGTCAAAAGCATTTGAAACATTCAAAAAGTTTTTATTAGATGATAAAGTAAATATTGATTATACTTATTTATGGGATTTAGTTTCAATGCCTAATTCCAAGTTATTTGAAACAGGAATTAATCTAATCATTTTAGAGATACCTGAAGATGATGCAACTAACAATATAGATCTAGTTTGTCCTACAAATCATTATTCTAATCATACATTTGATTCTAGAAAAAGAAGTTTAATTTTAATTAAAAGAGAAAATTATTTTGAACCAATTTATGGATATAGAAATGATGGAAATAGAATTTATATTACAAAAACTTTCAGTGAGTATGATAGAAAATTACCAAAAACATTGAGAGCTGTTTTTTCAAAAATTATTAAACCAACATTAGGTGAAAAATGCAGAACTTTCTTAAGTAAACCAAATGAATATAGATTTAAACAATCTCCTTTACTAGATACTTTAATAAAAGAATTATTAAATAAAAAATACCAAATTTTCCAACAAGTTTTAAATTTTCAGGGAAAAGTAATTGGTATTTTAGCTAAAAACCAAAATGGGCTTGAAGGGTTTATACCCTGTTTTCCTTCGTCACTAACTTTATTAAAAGATTCAAAAAATTGTGACGATCTTTCCAAATCATGCGATTATGATTTTGTTTATATGAATGATAACATTTGGAAACCTTATGATAAAACGTTGGAATTTTTAAAAGAATATTATAATTATTTAGAGCCAGATGATATAAAAAAAGTAAATTGTTTTGATCCTAAATATTTTTGCCGAGTAGTTGAAGATGAATTAATAACTGGTTTTTTAACAAATACAAATCAATTTATTCCAATACAAGATCCAATTCCAGTATCAAATGTTCCTGATAATATTAAAACTATTACTAATAATGATATGTTAGTTGCTGATATAAATACATTAACTAAAAATAATGTTGATAAAGATCGGGTAGATTTTATAAAGAGAATTCAATTAGAAACAAATTATTTTAATGTTTTTAGAAATACAATTCGTATATTATTCAATGATTATTCAAATAGTGAATTAAGGAAGAAAATACAAGAGGAAGCATTAAAAACTTCTATATTATATAATAAAAAATTTGATAAAGTTAAAGAATTATTATATGAATTGGTAAAAGAAAATATAGTATTTGCTTCCGAAAGTCAAGGCTATAATTATCAAGATATAAATGAAAATAATTTGAATACTTGTTCTAAAAAAGTTTGTGAACAAAAGACAAAAGGATCTATATGTAGAATGACAAATGAAAAATGTGAACTAGTATTACCAAAGGAAAATCTGGTAAATGGAACAGATAATGAATTATTTTATTATGGAAGAATGACTGATGAGTTAATAAGATATAATAGAATTAAGTCATTTATTTTCAAACCTCAGGCATATTTGTCATTTGGCCAAGTTAAATATAATTTAAGAGATAATGAGATAATTATATTACAAGATTTATTGAATCAAGATTTTTTTGAGAATCTAATTCCAGCTGAAATAAATTTATATGCAAAATACAATACCTATGATACAGCTGAACCAATTATTTCTCAGACATATAAAAATGAATATGACTTGGACGAAATTATAAATCCAAATAATGTAATAGATTGTAAAAAATCAGATCCTCAAAAAATAAAATCAGTTTATTGGAGAAATTGTTTTCCAAAAGATTATAAAGAATTTGATTATAAAGATTCTGTAAATTGTTCTTTATACGTATTAATTGATATTATATACGAATTACAAGGTAAGAATATAACAATAGAAGAGATAAAAGATGATTTAATAGATGAATATAGTAAATTAACTAACAAATTTTCAGATAAAGAAAGATTTATCAAAATTATTGATATTTTAAAAGAGGAAGGACAATTTGATGCAAATCAATTGATTGATGGATCAATGAACTTAGAACAATTAATTAGTCATGATGGGTTTTTAGCTACAACTTTTGATTTATGGATTTTACTTGCAAAATATAAAATACCATCTATATTAATTTCTACTAAAAATATTGCTGAAACGCGATACCGATTTAAAGAATTTGTTTGTTATGAAGATAATACAAATAATGAATATGTTTTTATTTTAACACCAGCAATGTATAGAAGAAAACAAAATAAATTACCAGAATATAAATTAATAATAAATGAAAAGGGAAAGATAACTATAAATATTGATGAATTAAAAAATGAAAATTGTCAAAAGAATATAGAAAATGCATTAAATGAATATATTTTAGTTGAAGATTATATAGATTTAAAATTTGAAAAAATAAATCCAAAGCAAAAAGTTTTTGAAGAAGTAGATGAAGAAGAAAAAAATGATTTTAAAAAGAAAACGAAGCCTTCTAGTATTATTTTGCGGGAAGAAGAAGAAGAAGAAGAAATAGTTCCAGAAGAAATAATATTTCCAAAAGAAGAAAAATTGGAAATAATACCTGTTAAGAAAAGAAAAACTAAAAAACAAATTAAAGTTAACCCGCCTGGGAAAAAAGCAACTAGAAGAAAACTTCCGGAGAATATAGAAATAATAGAAGAAAATAATATTTAATTTATTAACTTATTAACTTATAGAATCATCATCGGATTCAATATAATTATTATTAATTTCGGGTGTAATTGTCATTTCATTATCTTCAGATGAATCCTCATCACTATCTAATAAATATTCATAATATCTATCAAAACTATTATAATTATTTAAATCATGATTCATAAAAATTCTGTCATTAAAAAATCTATTTAATTGAGAATTATTATTAAAAAATAAAAATTCTTCTTCCAAACTATCCATACATTTAATATGAATTTTATAAAAATTAATGTGATCACTATTAAAAGAAGTTTTTTTAATCAATTTTAAATTTCTATCTCTAGATAATTGAATACATTTTCTTCCAAATGCTTTATTGTATTCATAAAAATTTTTTAATTTTTCAAATAGAATCAATTTATATTTGTAAATTTTAGATGACCCCTTTATTCCATAATTATAAATATAATAATAATAAAGGAATGGTCTAAATATTTCAACTAGAGTTTCCTTTGGAAAATCTTTATGGATATTTAATAATCTGGTATATTTATTATTATTTATCATTGTTAATACAGCAGAATATAACATTGTAAAAGGAGAATTTAACACATAACTTTCAATATTTTTATCTCTAATAAAAGATTCATATTTTTCTACAAAATTAGAAAGTTGAAAATTTTCTAAAAAAAAGAAATGAAATAATGTAGAAATAAGTCTTCCCGAATCTTTCATTTTAAAATAAATATTGTATAAATTAGATGGGCTAAATTTTATTTTATTATATGGATTTTCAGGCCAAAATGCATGTGAAAAAAAATTTGGAGAATTACAAATAGAAGTTTCTATGATTGAAATTAGATCATTAATTCTAAAAAAAAATTTAGATTTATTTTGTATAAGAATATAACTATCATTATTTTGAGGATCAATTGGATTTAAACTAAGATCATCTTTAACAACAATTTTATATTTTTTAAATTTATAAATATGAGCAAGTCGTAAAAATGCATGATAACATTTTTGAGCTTTAGAAAACAGATAAAAAATACGATCTTTTATTTCTTTAATAAAAAATGGATTAAATAAAATATCATTTAAAGCCATAAATTTAGATTTTGCATATCGGTAATAACATTCATTAAAATTTATATTTTTTTCTTTATAATAAATATTACTTATAAAAGTATTAATATATATATCATCTTGTAAAAACTTTTTATCCTTATTTTTATCTATATCTAAAAACAAAAAAAATGTATTTGGTTCATCAGGATATATTTTGTATTTCTTATTAATTAAAGTTTGTAATATATTAAAAAAAGTTTTCATAATTAACTAATTAATTATTTTTTAATATATTATTTTTAAAATTATACTATTATTATGCAAATGGATCATAATCATTATCAGTTCCAAGTTCTTCGGTTTTAATGTTTGCTACATTAGTTTGTATTTGAAGATTTTGAATACTACATTTATCTTTTTTATCTTCTAAACCATGAAATAATCCCTCTTCTATTAATTCATCTTTATCTTGATATTCAAATTTGTATTTCTCTTCTAAATTGATCATCTCGTTAATATCCAACACTACTTGAAATGCTGCTGTTCCAAATAATCCTTCTTGACCACACATTACATTTGCTGAAATTCCTCTAAGGTTGTCTAATTCTGCATGTCTTGCTGCCTTTAAAAACATTTCGGGTGTTTCTTCAAATGATGCTTTCGCAATGGGACCTATATCATCATTATTAATACCGTGTCTGAAAATTGAAATCATCTTATGACTAAATGTCATTCTATCGCATAAAAGAGCCATATGATGTGCATTGACATAAGAACCATCAAATTCTAAAACTTCTGATAATTCATTATAAAGAGCTTGTCTAGCAGCTTCCATTCCCAAAACATCATAAATTTCCATAATGTCATTACTAATAGTTCTATTTGAATCAATATAATCTAGGCCTAAAACTTGTAATAAATTAGTTCCGATTGTATCTAATACCCAAATATCTTCTTTTTTATAAGCTCCTCCTTTTTCTTCTAAATTGTCTTTGATCTTTCTAAGAATTACTTTATTTATTTTTTTAACACCGCGTAAAACAATACCGTTTAATAATTGATCTTGGAAATTCTTTAATATATAAATTTGATCAGATTGATCCAACGGATTTATTTTTATTTTTTTACTACCCTTACCAGATGAATTTTTCAATAAATTATTCATACGAATTCTAAATACCAGTTTTTCGGCATTATAATCTGAATAAACACATGTTATTTCCTCTTTATATGTATTATTTAAAGTAAAGTTAACATCATCCATTGTAATATTTTTTTCCAACATTACTTCTGGATCCATTTCCATCCTTATAACCCATTTAGACTTTTCATTTTCTTCTGTTCCTGCTTCTACTTCTAAACATTCATCAATCATATTTTCAAATTCTCTGTATTGTGACATAGTTGATTTATCTTCAGCTATTAATGTATTTAAATCATCTGGATCAAAGCATATTTCTACATTCTTTACTATTTCTTCTAATTTTGTATGTTCTAACATATATTGTAATACACTTGCTTTATCCTTATCTGTCTGTTCTTCTTTTTTCATGTAAACAGTTAATGAAGGATTCTTAATATTTTGAGACAAAGATAATATTTCTTCAATTCTTGGCACACCACGAGTCACGTTGGACTTTGAAGCGACACCTGCAAAATGAAATGTATCGTCAACGCATAAACCATTATAAATGTTAAATGTTAATGTATCTGATACAGTTAAATCATAAGCATAATTGGTTGTATTTGGAACTTCTTCAATACTTTTAACCATATCAAATAATACTTCCTTGTAAATATCATTAGTTCTATTTTGGTATTTAATTTCCCCGTCAACTTCATTCGGAATATTCAAATATTTTTGATTTATTTCATATTTATAATTATGATTTAATAATGTATCAAGTCTTTCTTGTTTATATTTTAATTTAATATTTAAAAGTTGTGCCAATTTTTTAGCTTGTTGATTTTTAACATTTAAATCATAACACTGATGAATAATAGTAAAACGTTCATTTTTATTTAGTGGCAACTTATTAATGCTACTATAAATTCCTAGAGTGTTTAATATTTGTTGAACATCCATTAGTAAATTTTTAGAAACCGAAGACATAAATATTTTCTTTTCTCTTATACTAACTGATCCATCACCACCAATATAGGCATCTAAGAAACCTAATAAACATTCTTTATTTGAAAAGATGATTTTATCAGAAACAAATTTATTATAACTTAATTTTCCACATAGATTTTCAAGAATACGACATAATATTGTGTTATAAATTCTTAAATCTTGACTAGTTCCATTTATTCTTGAATCATCCTTAATTTCCTTTTTATATAGTTTGGTCGTTATATTCCACTCTT
>Ga0164295_10000490_pt1 | contig 33811 bp, 24 predicted proteins | sample GEODES006metaG_FD_111798 | JGI IMG/M metagenome (GOLD analysis project Ga0164295, IMG submission 111798) | Oligotrophic lake water microbial communities from Sparkling Lake, Wisconsin, USA - GEODES006 metaG | ecosystem: Environmental > Aquatic > Freshwater > Lake | place: USA: Sparkling Lake... | reverse complement strand
CTGAGGGGCGACCCGCATTCGGCAAGTTGAAAACTTGCCGCCACAGTGCGGAGTCTCTCGACGCCTACGGAATCCGTGAGGGGCTGCCCATGTCCCGAGAGCCGGCGTTGCTGACCAGCGTAGGCAGGATGCCGGAGCGCAGTCAGCATCGAGTGAGCGAAGGACAGGATGTCCGTAGCGAACGTCCGGCGACGGAGCATGGGCAGCCCCGAACCGCCACGCACGAATCCGCGGCTACTTGTCCGCTTTGGGCGGAGCGAACTTGATCTTCTTGATCAATTCGACGACCTGCCCGTCCTGAACGGTGCCAGACACAGCCGTGATCGCCCGCACGACGCTATCGTAGTTGAGGCCGTAGTCACAGTCCATCTCGACCTCCGTCTTGTCCGCCAACGAATCAGGACCCCGGCCCGTGCCCACCAGCGACACCACCTTCTTTTGGAGATCGTTGAAATCGGCAACCGGATTACCGTTCATGCTGATACTGGCAAGCGTCCCATCGGGTCCGGCCGAGAGCTTCACGCGGATCGGCGGCACCTGCTGATCATCCATGACGGCATTGGCGGCTCTTCCCAAAGGCATGCGGATATCGAAATCCCCCTCAGGCAAGACGACTTTCAGCGAGAACATGAAGAACGAGATCAGCTGAAACACGACGTCGATCATCGGCGTCATGTCGATGTGGATCTTGTCGGGAAGCTGGGATGCTCTTCGGGCCATCGCGTCACCGCCCCTCGTCGTACTGGGCCCGCAGCGCAAACTTCTCGAAGCCCTTTTCCTGGCAGATCTTGATGATCTCCTGCACGTCCCCGGTCTTGGCACGACCGTCCGCCCGCACGATCACCGTGGCCGTGTTCGGCTCCTTGCCAGAATCGAGCATGAACGATTTTTCCCGCTCCAGATACCCAGCGATGTCGCGGACGCCGATCATTTCGCCGGCGTAGATCACGGATCCCTCGTTGGTGAGTTGGAGGGTGATGGGCTTCTCGACAGGCCCATCCACCGGCTTCGCCAACTGACTCGAGGGCAATTGGATGCGATCGTCCTGCTCCGCCTCCGAGAAGTTCATCACGAACATAAAGAACGTGATCAGCTGAAACGTCATGTCGATCATCGGCGTCATGTCGATGTCGGTGCTCGATGCTTCACTCGATCGTTTGGCCATTGGAAATTCCGTCGGGGCTCCGGGAAGTGGGCCGTTACCGTTCCTTACTTCTTCTGGAACCGGGACATCAGCCGCATCGCCTCGCCATCGACGTCGCCATTGAGTTTCTGGAGCCAGTTCTTGAACAGCGCGAAGCAGGCAATGGCGGGAATCGCCAGCCAGAGGCCGATGAGCGTCGTGATGAGGGCCTGCGAGATGCCGACGGCCAGTTCCGAAGGCTTGGGCGCCGTGGCGGACTTGGCGATCACCATGAAGGCGGCCACCATTCCGTCCACCGTGCCGAGGAGGCCAAACATCGGCGCCAGGGCGCCGATCAACGATACATAGCTGACCTTGTGGTCGAGTTTCATTGCCTGCTCGCCCTCTTCCTCCTGCATCGCCTCAACCGCTGTGCCATAGCCCGAGGGCATCTTTGCCATGCCGGCCGCAAGCACGTGGCCGAGATAGGAATCGTCGGCCTTGGCCAGTTCGTAGGCCTGCTGGTACTCCTTGTTTTCCAGATGCGCCTCAAACGCCTGGCTCAGCCCCGCTGGCATGAGGACCGCACGGCGAATCTGCATGAAGCACATGACGAGCAGGGCCACCAGCGCGAACGAGAGCAACAAAAAGATAATGACGTACCGTAGTCCCAGCGCCTTGTAGTAGAAGACGAGCATGCTCTCGCCCTCCGGTTCGGTCGCCCCGTCGGCGGCGGCATCCTCTTCCTGGGCCAACGCCACGGCCGGCGCGACGACCAGCGGAGCGACAACGGCCGCCCCCCATGGCATGACGGAGGCCATGACCATCAGGCAGCGACTGATTCCCCGGAACACAAGGCCAGTCGGGCGCCGCCCGCTGTCGGTGATGCCGCACTGCATGAAGCGTCTCCTGGAAAAGTCTTGAGAAGGCTTACGAACGAATCTTTGCCTGACCGTCGATCCTGACCGTCGATCCTGACTGTCGATCCTGACCATCCGTTGTGACAGCCAATTCCGCGTCACAGACTAGCCGCGACCCATCCGAAACTGCAAAGTGGCTATGCCGACGCGAACCACACCAGCAGCCCCCGACACTTACGACTTGGATGGGTTCAGTTTGGCAGCCCAGGGACTGTCCGGATAGGCCGACTTGAGATTCTGCCTCGCCTCGCGGGCCCGCTCTGGATTACCACCGTTGTCCCAGAGTTCGGCGAGATTGAATAATGCCTCTGCATGGGTTTCCGGCAGCGTGTTGTAGACCAGCTCGACCATCAGGAACTGGATCAGGGCATCCTGCTCCTTGCCTCCCATCGCCCGGTAGGTTGCGCCCAGCACGGTGTAGGCCCGGGAGAGCAGTTCTTTGTCCTCCGGATTTGCGGCATTGATGATCTGAAGCACCGTCTCAACGGCCGCGTCGTGCCTGCCCTGCAGCAACAGGCACCTCGCCTTGCCCACCTCGGCAGAACGCTTCTGCGGCTGACTGGCCTTTTCGTTCCCGGCGAGCGCGATGGCAGCTTCGTATTCCGCGAGCGCTTCGTCTGCCTTTCCCTGCGTGAACAGCATGGCGGCCTTGGCTGCCGCGGCCCTTACCTGAAGGGCAGGGGGGCCCCCGCGGAGTCGCTCGTAGGCGGCCAGCGCCCGTTCCGGCTGGCCCGACCGCGCGTGAAGATCACCCAGCAACTCGGTCATCTGAAAGAAATGGTGGCTCGTCGGGTGCTTCACGAGGTACGCGGCCACCAGCGTGGCCGCCCCGGCCAGATCACCGCCAGCGTCGAGCGTCGCCTGGCCGGCGGTGGCCGCCTTGAGAAAATCAACTTCGGCCAGCACGAGCGGCTCGACGCCGTCGAGTTCGTCCGCGTCGATCTTGGCAACCTCGTCACAGGCATCGGCGCCACGCCCGCGAAGGAGCATTGTCCGGGCATTTTTGAGGGACTGGGGCTCCGCTCCGAACTGCACCTCGCGAATCGTTTCGATCGCAATCGTCTGTGGAGTGCCGTCGCTGTTCTCCATATCGATGCCGACCGGTGATACGGCGACGATACTCCCGGCAACGCTCGTGCCGCCCACGAGCTGGACCCTGTCGACGGTCTGCCCCCGGGCCGTTCCCTCAAGCGACAGGATCCCTGCCGCAAGCCATACGAGCAGCGGCACCCGCAGGCGGCGACGCCAGCACATCGTTGCGGTGGGAGGGATGTTCATCGTGGGAGCCATGCGTGGTTTCCCCTGCCGCGTCAGATTCATGGTCGCTCCTGGCCTCCGGCCATCACTCTGTTCATCCCGCCGCCGCCTCAACAGACTGCCTGATCCCGTCGAGCCCCCGCGGCGGCTTGCTCTGCCGCTTCTCGACATCCTTCAGCAGTCTGTCGAACTGTTTGCTCGTCTCGGGATCTCCCAATTCGGGATGCATCTTGAAGGTGAGTTCGATGTAGTCAAACGCCTTTTGCAGTTCCTTGTCGCGTTCCAATGGCAGGGCATCCGCCTTCTCCATCCGACACTTCACCGCATTCAGTCGGGCCTGAAAAAACGTTCGGCGTGCCTCCATCGCCTTCTCATCCGATCCAGTAAAAGCCTGCTGTTCGAGCCGGTTGGAGATCACGGCCCAGCCCCAGCCCCAGATCTCCCCGTCGACACTCGATCGCTTATATCCGCTGATCGCCTGGCCGTAGAAGGCCGCCCGCTGCGACGCGTCGGCCGTGTTGGCGGCCGCCTTCTGGAGCAAGTCTGCTGCTTGCAGCTGAAAGTCGAGCGTGTTTTGGCGCTTCTTGTCGGAGAGGATCCAGTCCATCTGCTTCTGCGCCTCGTCCCACTTCTCCCGCTCCCGATAGACAGAGGCCAACTTCAACCGAATCGACGGTTCAAATCTGGCGTTCTCTCCGCCCCCCTTGTCGAGCAGGCCTTCATAGATCGCGGCCGCCCTGTCGAGATAACCCTCGGCCTTGGCCTTCGGCACAGCCGAGCCCATCCCTTCGCCTGACCCTAGATTGAGGTAGGTGGTGGCCGACCACATCTGCGACGAGAGCTTTGGGTCCTTCGCCACGCCCTCCAGAAACTTTTCAAACCCCGCCAGGATGGCGGCAGCCCGGGCCTGGGCCTGCGGCGTACCGGCACTCGGTCCGGAGGCAAGATTCAACAACTGCGACTGCAGATCTCGGCCCATCGCCTGATACATCGACGTGAGCCTGGCAGAGGCCTCAGCACCGGCGGCGCCAGCCAGTTCCTCGAGTTGTCTCATCGCCTGCAGGGCCTTGTCGTTCTGCTCCGTCTCGATAAAAAAGCGGAGGGATGCGGTGGCTGTCGGCGTGGCGAGTGGGCCTGCCTTGAGCGACCGGAACTCCTCCTTGTCGACCGTCAAGACCGTCCACGGGCCGTAGTCCGGGTGCTCGAGCACCGTAGCCACTCGCTCGTTGTCGCCGTCCTCCATCGCCATCTGACACCGCGCCAAGGCCGCGGCCGCGGCGACAGCCACATTCCCGGCCCCCGGGATCATGCCCGAGAGCCCGTCGTCAATGACCTGGGCAGAGGTGGCCCGCCATCTGGCAAGCGTGGCCGCAGGCGGACGGGAGACATCGTCCAGCCGCGACTTCTCCTGCACGTCCCGCCAGAGTGCGGCGCCGGCTCGCAGGAGTGTTTCGGAACGGCGGGCTGAGGCCGGTGGCACCTTTGCCAGAATCTCGATGATCTGATCCGGAGCATGGGCCTCTGTCGCCGCCACGATGGCGACCACGGCCGCATCGGCGGCCTCCGGCCGGTCTGGCCAGGTCCGCATGATCGTGGTGGCGGCTTCGACACTCTTTCTCTTGGCCTCATCCGCCCAGCCAGCCACCGACTGCCTCTGTAACTGCTGCCAACTCGCCATGACGATCTGCGCCGCCTCCGGGCTTCCCTTGGCATTCGGATAGCGTGCGATCAGAAACTCGCCGAGCGCCACGGCATCCTGGAATCGGCGGTCAGCATAGAACAGATAGGCGAGCGCGGAGCGGGCCTGATTGAGCGTGTCGAGATCGTCTGGTCCGGCGAGCGGCATGGCCTGCCGCAGACTGGCAATCGCCTTCGCCCGCTCTGCAGCAAGCGCTGCTTTGGCCACCGCGACGGCCGCCTCGTTCTTGGCCGATTCGGCCTGTTTGAGTTCGGCCTGACGCACCTTCAACGTTGCCAGAGACGACCGCGCCCCATCCATGACCGTCTCGAATGTGGCAGCCCCGCTGCCGAGATCGTCCGGCACCTGTGTTCCGAGTTCAGCCAGCAGGGACTTCGACTCTCCGGAAAACTCCTTATTGACCCTGGCCACCTCCATGGCGAGCCGCTTGGCATCCCGCAGGAGTTGCGGCCGCTTCGGCGCATCCTTGTCGGAAAGGGCCGCAGCCCGTCGCGTCAGCAGCAGTGCCGAGCGATACTTCATGCTGAGCCAGTCGCTGTCGATCGCCCCGGGTGCGAGCGGCGCCAGCGCCAGTCTCTGCAGCCGGTCATCGAACTCGTCGTAGCGTTCGTCTTCCAGCCAGCACTCGAGCGAGGCATTGATCGCCTTGGCCCGAAGTCCGGGCACGATGCCGTCGCCGTCGAGCGCCCGGATATCGGCGAGCGCGGCGAGCGCTTCTTTCCTCTTGCCGAGGACGACATAGTTACGGCCCTCGTAATACCGGGCGAGCAGCCCCGCGGCCCGGGTCCGGTATTTCTCGTAGAGCTCTTGGTATCGCTTCGCGGACTCCGTCAGGGCCGCCACCCACTCCGGCGAGTTCGGTTCCAGCGCCCGGGATTTCTCGTAGGAGATCCCCGCGACCACCAGCCGCGTCTGGAGCAGTTGGCCGCGGAGTGCGTCCTGCCGCTCTTCCAGTTCGGCCATCTGCCGCACGGCCCCGGGCTTCCGCACCGGTTTCCTGGCCTTCGTCGTGGTCTTGCCCGTTTCTTTGGTGGCGTCATCGTTGTTGCTCCCTTCGCCGCGGGCGTTCTTCAATGCCGCGTCGACCTCCCGCAGTTGCTTGAGCACCGCATCCTCGGCGTTGGCCACGGCGCCGATTGGCTCGTTTTCCTTCTGCACCGAACCCTGCAGAGTCTTCAGTGCAGCATCGAAGAAGGGCAGGGATGCGGCCCGGAGTTGTTCGGCATCCTGGCCGGGCCGCTTCGATTCCTCGATCTTCGTCCGCCCTTGCTCGATGAGCAGATTGCCCTTCTGGAGGTAGGCTTGGATGGCTCGCTCGCCCTCCGTACTCGACTTCAGAAAGCGATCGATCTCCCGCGCCGCTCGGTCCATCATTTCGGCGCGTCGGGCCGCGCTCGACTCCGCACGACCGATGGCCTCGAGCGCCGCTGCCCGGTGGAAGGCTGCTTCCTGCTTGAGGTCCTCGGCCGCCTGCGGATCGCGATCCAACCGCTCCAGTACCCAGAGCGCGACGTCCGGCATCTGCCGCTCCTCGAGGCGCTCGAGAAGACGGGCCGTGGAGATGTCCCATGTCCTCCGTGGCGACGGATCGGCGGCGACGGCCCGGCGACCGGCATTTCCGGCAGACACGAGAACGCCGACCAGCAGGACACCCCCCAGCAAACCGCGGCCCATGCTCGGCGTGGAGACGCACAAGCGGTGACCGCATCGCGGCGCGACAGCAGCATTCATGAGAGAGGTTCCCACGCGGCCAGCACACCCACCCCTGAGAAGGGTGCCTCTGGACATGATTGTGAACCCCCACCGGCATTCTGTGAAGGTGGTCGCGGATTCCAACACCACCCGCTCGAAATCGACCGCCGCCTCACCAGACCATCAGCACGAGACGGGTGCCAGATGACTGCGAGCTATTTTCCGGTCGGCACCGGCGAGCGACGGCCCGCTGCCGTGGAGGCGGCCAACCAGAACGGGAGTTGCCCCGCAGGGGGCAGTTTCACCACACGGGCCGACCGCACCCCCGGACACGCCAGAACGGCGGCCACCGCCTCGGGCGAGGGCTCCTGATCCAGGTTGAGCACGCCGATGGCGTCACCTCCCGGTGCCGAGCGACCGACTGTCATCTGGGCGATGTTCACACCCATACCTCCAAACGCATTGCCGACGCGTCCGATGATGCCCGGGACGTCCTGATGGGTGAACACCAGCAGAACCCCGTCGAGATAGGCCTCGAGGCGATGTCCCTCCAACTGGACGAGACGCGGCATCGAGTGGCCAAACAGCGTACCCGCGGCCCGGTGGACGCGGTCGCCCGAAACCAGGTCCACGGCCACGACCGAACTGAACGCCCCGGGATCGGTCCGGCTCTGCTCCACCAGTTCGATGCCCCGGTCCCGCAGCAGCACCTCGGAGTTGACGATGTTGACGTCCTCGAGCGCCGATTCCAGCAAGCCGGCCGCAAAGGCCGCGGTCACAAGCCGCGTATTCCGCGAAGCGATCTCACCGCGATAGGCAATCGAACAGGACCGTGGCGGCCCCTCCTCGAGTTGGGCCAGCAGCACGCCGAGCCGCCAGGCGAGGTCCAGAAATCCTCGGACCCCCTCCAGCGAAGCCGGATCGATGGGACTGGAATTGACCGAGTGGCGGATCGCGCCGGTAGACAGAAAGTCGACGAGCAGACCGACACCTTCAACGGCCACCTGAGACTGCGCCTCTTCGGTGCTGGCGCCCAGATGGGGCGTGACGAGCACTCCCGGAAAGCTGAAGAGCGGACTGTCGGTGCAGGGCTCCTGCTCGAAAACGTCGAGGGCCACACCGCCGATCACGCCGCTCTTGAGGCCCTCCACGAGCGCCTTCTCGTCATAGATGCCACCGCGGGCGCAGTTCACCAACCGCACACCCGGCTTCAGGATGGCCAACTCGTCCATGCCGACCAAGTGCTTTGTGTCGCTGGTCAGGGGCGTGTGCACGGTGAGATAGTCGACCTGCGGCAGCATGCCCCGCACCGTCTCCACCAGTTCGATGCCCATCTCAGCAGCGCGTTCCGCTGACAAAAACGGGTCGAAACCGAGCACCCGCATGTCGAACGCCTGGGCCCGCTTGGCCACCGCCTGCCCGATCCGGCCGAGCCCGACGATGCCCAGTGTCTTCCCGGCCAACTGGACGCCCATGAACTTATTGCGTTCCCAACGCTGGGCGCGGAGGCTCGCGTCGGCGGCGGCGACGTTGCGGGACAGTGCCAGAATCAGAGCAAACGTGTGCTCCGCCGTACTGACGGTGTTGCCAGCGGGCGTGTTCATCACCACGATCCCCTGCCGGGTCGCCGCATCCTTGTCGATGTTGTCCGTGCCGACCCCCGCCCGCACGATCGCCTTGAGGCGATGATTGCCGGCGAGCGAATCGGCTGTGATCTTCACGCCACTGCGGCAGATCGCCCCGTCATGGCGGGCCAAAGCCTCACGCAACGCCGGCCCCGAGAGCCCGGTCACAACTTCATAGGTGATACCGACCTGGGCAGCTGCATCGAGGAGCGCGAGGCCATCAGGGCTGAGCGTGTCGAGCACGATGATCGAGGGCATGAATAAGGGGTTCCGTAAAGGAAATGGTTGACGTTCCACCGACCACTAGCCACGCTGCTGCCGTTGGAACTCCAGCATAGTGTCCCGTAGCGATTCGACACCGGCCAACGGCATCGCGTTGTAGATACTCGCCCGGATGCCACCCACGGAGCGGTGCCCCTTGAGGTCGATGAGTTGCCGCTCCGCGGCCGCCTTGATGAAGGCCTTCTCAAGCGTCTCATCGGGCAGGCGGAAGGTGACATTCATGTCGGAACGACACTCGGGACGGGCATGGCCCGCATAGAAGCCTCCAGATGCGTCGAGCACGTCGTAGAGCAGTTTCGCCTTGGCGGCGTTGTGGCGGTTCATGGCCGCCAGGCCACCGATGCTGTCCCGCAGCCATTCGCAGACCAGCCCCAACACGTAGACCGCGAAGACCGGCGGCGTGTTTGGACGCGAACCGTTCTTTGCATAGGTGCGGTAGTCGAGCATCGTGGGCAGATCATCGCGGGACCGCTCGAGCAGGTCCTTGCGAAGAATGACGACGGTCACGCCGGCGATCCCGGCGTTCTTCTGGGCGCAGGCGTAGATCAGCCCGTGTTTCGCCACGTCGATCGGCCGCGAGAGGAAGTCGCTGGAACAGTCACAGACGAGCGGGGCCGCACCAGTGTCGGGATCATGCTTCCACTGCACGCCCTGAATCGTCTCGTTGCTCGTGACGTGCACATATTCCGGACGGTCCGAAAGCCGAATCTCTCCGGCGGTCGGTAGCCGGTCGAATCCCGTGCCGGCACCGTCCCACGCCACGTGCACCTTGCCCTCGCGCCGCGCTTCCTTGGCGCCGGTCTGGCCCCATGTGCCGGTCTGAATGTAGTCGGCAGCACCCTCCCGGCCCCGCAGGAGGTTCATCGGCACCATCGAAAACTGGAGGCTCGCGCCGCCCTGCATGAGTAGCACCTCGTAGTCATCGCCGATGCCGAGCAAGTGCCGCAGCGACTGGAGCGTGTCCTCGAGAATCTGATCAAAGGCCGGACTTCGGTGGCTGATCTCCAAGACAGAGTTGCCCACGCCTGGAAGCGCGAGCATTTCATCCCGCGCCCGCTCCAGAACCTCCAGCGGCAACACCGCGGGGCCTGGCGAAAAGTTAAAGACACGGTCTGTCGCCGACCCGACTCTGCGGTCCGTCACTGGCTCGTTCTCCATCCCGGCCTGCCCGCACCTCTCACTGTCTGCGCCCGGCGCCCGCTGGCCTGGACGGCTGAAATGACAGTCCATGCCCCGGCGGCCGAAAGTGCACGAGGGTCGGCACCTTGGGCCGGAAAGCCGGGCAGCCGAGAAGGCAGGATAGAAGCCGCCCGGGCCATGGTCAACGGGACACATTTCCCGGCGGCGTGGGGACGGCGTAGACCGCGGGTGAGAGTGGCATCGCGGCCGCGGGCATCGCCGCCAGCCGAGACTCTCCGGCCTGGGCAGCCGAGAGCGTTGCCGCCCGCGCTGCCACCGTCGGCTGCTTCGGATCGATGGCGAGGGCGCGGTTGTAGTTCGAGAGCGCCTGCGACGGCTGCCCCTCCGACTCCCGAATCTGACCGAGCGCCACCAGTGCCCGCGGGTTGTTGGGATCGATTGCCAGGCTGTCGATGAGGTGGTTTTCGGCTTCGCGGAGGTCGCCATGCTCCTGGCAAAGGCGGGCCATTTCGATCTGAGGATGCGGATTGCCAGGCTGCCTTTGCGCCCACTGCTCAAGTTGCGTCATCGCCTCATCGCGACGGTTCTCCTCGACCAGCAGGACGGCCAGCCCGCGCTGGCAGGCCTCGTGGTTCGGATTACGGGCCAGGCAGAGATGGTAATACTGCTCGGCCGTTTGAAGATCCGCGGGGCGGCCAAACAGCTTGGCCTGCTGATGATAGGTGGCCCCGAGGTTGTAAAAACAGTCTGCGTTGCCCGGCTGCCTGGACAGCGCCTGCTGGAAGTGATTCACAGCCCCCAGGTAATTTCCCTGCTGATAGAGCTGTACCCCGGCCGCATTATCGCTCCGCGCGATCCCGCCACAGCCGCAGACGGCAAGGCAGGCGAGAGCGAGCCACAGCCGCCTGCCAGCGCGGGCGGTCGCCCTGCCGGGACTGGACGTGCTGGTGATGCGGTGGTCAAGCGTGGGCATGTTCGCCCTCCGAGCCCGTCGGCCCAACCGGGCGATCCGGCGGAGCAAGAACGAGATGGGCGGTCACCCTAGCCGCCGCCCAACACCACAACAACCCCAGCAGTTGCTCAGGCCCTGGCTTCACGGACGTAGCCGAGCGAACGAACGACTTCGAGCAGTTCGCTGCAGGTCGGAAAGGGCCGGCAGTTGCGGCGCTTGTACGCCTCAACAGCCTGCATGAATTCCAGCTCCTCTGGCTGATACTCACGTTCACAGGTCGTCGGATCGATCTGCCTACGCCGGCAACTGGAGTGCCCCACGGCGGAGGCGGCAGCGGCACGGCGGCTGGAGCGGGGGGCCTTCGGCAGGGCAGAGGCGGTCATCGGGCATATTCCTTGGCTGCGGGTGGGGGAAGGTTTGCCTGTCTGGCAAGCTCTCACGCAAGTATGCGCCATAACGGCTGCGGGCAATCCGCCGATCAGGGAAAATAGGGGGGCGGGGCAGGCTGCGCAACCCACAGAACCGGCCGAAAGGACACACCACCAGTTCACGCAGATGCGGACCAGCGGCGGCGGACGCGGCGATGGCACCGCCCAAATCTCTATGGGCTGTTCAACTCCGGCCGAATCCGCACTACCGTTTGCCGAAAAACTTCTTCAGCGCATCGGCCGCGGCATCCTTCGAATTCCCGGCCTTCTGCACGCGGGACTCGGCAGGTATCCCGCCAGGGCTCGTTCGGGCCGCGATCAGGGCTTCGATGGCGGAAACAGAGGATGAAGACGAATCCCCCGAGGCCTCAGCCGACTCGGCCCCTGCCGGTACGGCACTGTCGGCGGCATCTGCAGCCTGCGGCGGGGCAGTCGACGGGGACACACCAGGTGCGCGGACGGTTTGGGTCGTATCGAACATGCCGGCAGGTTCATCGTCAGCCATCAGCCACCGGGAGACGTCATCCATGGGCTTGCTCGCCGCCGCCACCGCACACGACACCTTCAACTCCAGCGGCCCCACCCTGATCACGTCGCCATCGGCCGCAGTCACTTTGGCCGCAATCTTCACGCCATTCAGGTAGGTGCCGTTGCGGCTCTTGAGGTCCTCAACGGTTAATCCGTTGCCTTCCGCGACCACGGCACAGTGCCTTCGGCTGACCTCCTCGCCCAACGGGCGGATGTCACATTCCTCGGCACGACCGATCAGCAGTTTGCCGTGCTTGAGCGTGATGGAACGGCCCGCGCTCTTGCCCGAAGCGACAATCAATTTCGCGACCATGAAGCGACGCTCCGGGCCTCGGTTGGACAGAAAAAACGGCTGGAGACAAACGACAAGAACTCCCCTGAAGAGCTTTGACAAGCTCTTCACCGCTCACGCCCGCGAGCAACCCCACGCGGGCCAACCTCAACTCCCATGATACCGTCGCTGGCCGGCCATGCCAACGGGTCTCCATCAGCCCGCTGCAGATTCCGGTCCCTTCGACCACAAACGCTCCCTACCAGTATCATCGGCGGGCGGTCCAGCGATCCTCGCGGAATCGTGCTGACAAAGCCGCGATCGTCTGCTCATGGACAGACACAAAAGACGCCTCCTCCTCGTGGAGCGTGCCCCCCAGTGTGATGGCGATCCGCCGTCCCCAGGCCCGAGACAGTCCCACCCCTTCAAGCGGTCGCTGTTCCGCCACCAGATCGGCCACGGCCAGATGTCGGGCGACACCGCCCACGCCGGCGTTACTCTGGAGCAGCAGGCTCCCATGCTGCAGCACCACCCCGGCCAGTCGTCGCTGGGCGCTCCCCATGACCTTACTGAAGGTGCCCTGCACGGGCCCTTCGATCACCAGGTCGCCGGTGGCCCGCCGATCAAAGCAGAAAAACCGCGACTCATCCACCACCGACCGGGGATCAGGGCTAGTGGTACCAGCAGTTTCTGGAACGCCTGTTCCCCCGGCCGGATAGGGCCAGGCGACGATCCCGTGTTCGGCAAGCACCTCGACCATCGCCCCGTGCAGAGCGTCGTAGAACACCTGGGGCGACGCTCCCCATGGATGGCTCTTGGGCACAGCAGCCGCGTAGGTCAGATCACTGCCGTGCACAATGGCTCCGCCACCGCTCGGCCGTCGCACGAGGGCAACTCCCCGAATCTCGTCCACCCGCCGGGCATCCTCGATCTTCTGAAAACCACCCAGCGAGATGGTCGTGGTGGACCAGTCGTAGAACCGCATCAACAGGCTGTCCCGGCGCTCGGCCTCAGCCGCCAGGCATTCATCCGCAGCCATGTTGGTGGGACCATCGGACGCCGGATCCCACCAGATCGTAAGCGTGTTCACGGCCCTGCCAATCAGTGGGGCTGGCTCCCCACCAGCGACTCGTATGCTCCCCGATCGAGCAGGGCATCCAATTCCGCCGGATTGTCGGCCTTGATCCGGACAACCCAGCCCTCGCCGTAAGGATCCTTCCCGAGCATTTCGAGTTTTCCAGGCAGGGCCGTATTCACCTCGACGATCTCGCCAGAGATCGGGGCGTAGAGGTCACTGACAGCCTTGACGCTCTCAATCTCGCCAAACGACTCACCAGCCTTGACCCGCGTGCCGACAGCGGGCAGTTGCATGAACACCAGATCGGTGAGCGCCTCGACCGCATAGGACGAGATGCCCACGGTATTCACGCCGCCTGCCTCGGAACGAACCCACTCGTGCGTTTTTGCAAACTTCAAGTCAGCCGCCATGCCAATGCTCCTCGGAAAGAATACGGAAAAACGGGCGCCTCATCTGGTGTGCCGGTGCCTACCGACGCCGCGTCGACGGGATCATACCGCAGCATCACGACCGCCGCTCGTCCCTCCGCTTGTCCCTCTGATAGAAGGGCAGGGGGGTCACCGCCGCCGGTTGCCGGGTGTCACGAATGACGCCGTCGAGCATTGTGCCGGGAGCGGCGACGTCGCGGTCGACCATCGCCATCGCCACGGCGGTTCCCAGCGTCGGGGCAAAACTGCCGCTGGTCACCACGCCCACCTGTCGGTCTCCGAGCATGACCACATCCCCCTCGCGGGCACTCCGCTTGGAGTCGAACCGCAGACCGACCCGAACCCGACCGGAGGGCTGATTTCGCAGGGCGGCGTAGCGGCCTGCTCCCGGAAAACTCCTCCCCTCGAGATTGACGGCCAGATCGAGGCCGATCGCGGAGGGGTCGGTCTCTTCTTGCAATTCATGGCCGTAGAGGGGCATCCCGGCCTCCAACCGGAGCGTATCGCGGGCCCCGAGGCCGCATGCCCGGAGGCCACGCGGCCCGCCGGCGGCGTGAATGGCCTCCCACAGCGGCACGGCCTCGCCGGCTGCGACCACCAGTTCGACGCCATCCTCGCCCGTGTAACCGGTACGGCTCACCGCAGCGGAGTGCCCGGCGACCACCGCCGTAGTCGCCCGATAGTTGCCGAGGCTCTGAATCCGGGCGGCATCGGCAGGGCTGCACAGACTGCCTGCGATTTCAAGCGCCAACGGCCCCTGCACGGCGATCATCGCCGTCTCGAAGGTGTGGTCCGCAAAGGTCACGCCGATTTCCGGCAGCCGGCTTCTGAGCCAGGCAACAACGCGTTCCCGGTTGCTGGCGTTGACCACCAGTCCCAGCCGCGGCGTTCCATCCGGAGCATCGGTGTCACGCGAGACGAGCGCGTCGTCGAGCACGACCGGCCGGTCACCCGCGTCGCTGGTGATCAGCGTGTAGCGGGCACGGCCAACCTCGATGCCCGATACCCGCCGCGTCAACAGCGACTCCAGCCAGTCGACCGCTCCGGCGCCGCCAATCGCCAGGCGGCCCATGTGCGACACGTCAAAGAGTCCTGCTGCCTGCCGCGTGGCCAGATGTTCCTCGACAATGGAGGCGTATTGGACGGGCATCCGCCAGCCGGCGAAGTCGACCATCCGGCCACCATGCGCCGCATGCCAGCCGACCAGAGGGGTTTCACGGAGGGTCGAGGTCACGAGGATTCTTTCCGGAGGGAAACGGCTCTCATCAGAGGAGTTGTTGGCTCGGATTGTAGATGCCCCCGGCAAACCTGCTAGTGCGTCTTCGGGGAGCCTGGGGCGGTGGAAGCCGGAGCGAGTAGGCGTATCCTCGCCCCGAGTCGAAGCCTCTCCGCCGCCGGGACGGCGGATGCAGTCGTACCACCGCCCCAGGCGGTTTGGGCCGCTCGACCGCATGTCGCATGGGCTCTCGTGACACCGCGTCAGCGTGCGCGACGTTTCTTACCGGTAGGTTTCTTGCCTGACTTCCCTGCAGGCTTGGCGCGGGACGATTTCTCACGCGACGGTTTCGTGCGTTGCCGCTGCGGAGGCCGGCCGCCGCTGCGCCGCCCCCGACCCCCCTCCTCGACGAGTCGGAAGTCGAGTGTCCGCCGCTCGAGATCGACACGAAAAACCGTCACGCGGACCCGGTCGCCGAGCCGGAAGGAGTTGCCCGGCCGGCGGCCGATGAGCGTGTGGCTGGCGCGTTCGAAACGGTAGCTGTCGTCCGGCAGCGACTCGAGTGTGACGAGCCCTTCGGCCGGCAGTCCGAGCCCCTGCACGAACAGACCAAAGGCTTCGACCCCGGTCACGACCGCATCCATCTCTTCCCCGATTCGCGAACTGAGGAAGAGCAGCAGTTTGAGCTTCACCAGTTCCCGCTCGGCCGCCTCAGCCCGCCGCTCGAGAAGCGAGCATTCCTCACCCAGCCGCGGTAGGCCTTCGGCCGCAGCCCGGCGGCCACGGGCCAGGAGATCGAGGGCCCGGTGGACGGTGAGGTCGGGATAGCGACGAATCGGCGACGTGTAATGGCAGTAGCAGTCGCTGGCAAGCGCGTAGTGACCATCCTCATGCGGCCCGTAGACGGCCCGCGAGAGACTGCGGAGCACGGCGTAGTGCACGGCATGCTCCTCGGGGCGTCCTCGGGCCATGTCGAGCAGCCGCTGGAGTTCGAACCGGCTCTCGAGTGTGTCGACCTCAAAGCCCAGCTCCGAGACAAACTCTGTCAACTGGCGGAGCTTCCGCGGGTCTGGGGCGGGGTGGATCCGGCGAAGGAACCCGGACCCCGCCGCGGCAAGCATGCCAGCCACCGCCTCGTTGGCGGCCAGCATGAACTCCTCGATGACCTGATGGCTCTCGGTGTTTTCCACGATGTGCGCGCCGCTGACGCGGCCATCGCGGTCGAGGTCGATCTTCACCTCCGGCATCGCGAGTTCGAGCGAGCCACGGGCCATCCGCCGGCTGCGGAGCAGCCGTGCCAGGTCCCGCATCCGGCCGAGCAGCGCCCGCACGACGTCTGTCATCTCCACGGCGGCCGTAGTGGGATCGGCCAGGAAGACATCGACCTCTTCGTACGTGAACCGCCGCTGGCTTTTGATCGCCGATCGCTCCTCCTCGGCGTGCACCGGTATTCCCTCCGATGAAAATTCGATCCAACACGTGCGGGCATACCGCACGCGGCCCGGTTGCAGGCTGGCGAGGTTGTTGGAAACGATCTCCGGCAGCATTGGGATCACGCGATCGGGAAGGTAAACGCTCGTGCCGCGGGCCCGGGCCTCCTGGTCGAGCGGCGTTCCCTCCTCGACGAAGTGCGAGACGTCGGCGATGTGCACGCCCAGAAGCCAGTGGCCCCGATCGATCCGTTCCAGGGAGATGGCGTCGTCAAAGTCGCGGGCATCGACCGGGTCGATCGTCACGATCACGCGATCGGTCAGGTCGCGACGACCGGCCGGAACCTCCTCCCGAAAGCGGTCCGCCTGCCGGCGGGCCTCGGTAAGCGCCCCCTCCGGAAACGGGCCGGGCAGAGCGAACTCGTGAATGATCGTGAGCGTGTCGACGCCAGCTTCGCCGGCAGCCCCGAGCACCTCGACGATCACGCCTTCGCCGTCGCGGAGATGGGTGGGAAACCGCACCATGTCCACGACCACCTTGTCGTTCTCGCGGACTCCCTTGGCACCAGGATCACCGACCGAAACCGGCCGGGCGAAATTCGTCCCGTCGATCCGCACCCAGCCGCCCCCCGCCGCCTCGAAATAGCTCCCGACGAATCGGGTGGTGCGGCGGATGACCACCTCCACGATCTCGCCCGCCGGCCCTGGCCGGCGGACATCGCGGCCCCGTGCCAGCCGCACGCGGACGGTGTCGCCAGTGGCGGCGTCGAACGCGGAGGCAGCGGAAATATGAATATCCCCTGTCCGATCACCGGCGGTCGCCTCCAGCGGGCGAACGAAACCATAGCCCCCCGCAGCCCGGCGAAAGACGCCCACCACGTCGTCACCCCGCGGCTCGAGGCTGCCGCCGGTCGTGGTGGAGCGGTTCGATCCGCCGGTGGCATTCCGAGGATGATCCACAGACGGCGGGGCTGGACGGCGAGAACGACCCATGGAACACCTGCGGAGTCTTTTCGGAAGGGCAGCTTCAGCTGCGGCCCTTGAAGAACTTACGGCCCAGATTGGCGTGGTATTGGGTCCACCCGCCATCGAGCGCGGCCTCGTTCTGCATCAGTTGCAGCGTGCCTGCCATCCGCGCGTCGAGCTGATCGAGATGATGGAGGGCGATCGCTTCGAGTGTCATCGGGAGCTTGGGAGCCCCGAAGGCATACTCCCCATGATGGCTGGCGATCATGTGCTTGATCCGCACTGCCGTCTCGGCGGCGAAGGCCTGTCCTGTGCGGTCCTCGACCGCCCGGATCTTTTCGTCGACCAGTTCCAGGCCGAGGAGCACGTGCCCAAGCAACTGGCCAGCGTCGGTATAGGAGAAGCCACGCTCACTCTCCAGCTCCAAGGTCTTGCCGATGTCGTGGAGGAGGACCCCCGCGAGCAGCAGGTCGCGGTCGACCGCGGGATACCGCGGGGCGATGGTGTCGGCGAGGTGGAGCAGGTTGACCACATGCTCGAGGAGACCGCCGGCATACGCATGGTGCTGCTTCACGCCCGCGGGGCTGCGTTTGAAGACCGCCATCAGCTCGTCGTCTGCGAGCACTTGATCGACCAGTTCGCGAACAGGTCCGGGACGGATGGTGCCGAGCAGCCGGGTGAGTTCGGCGGTCAGCCTCGCGACGTCGGCCGACGAGAGCACACAGAACTCTCCCTCGTCGACGGACCGCGGGTCAACCCGGCCAATCGCCGTGACGATGATCTGCAGGGCGCCGGTATAGAGTTGCACCGTACCCTCGACCCGCACATAGTCCCCCTCGTCGAAGGCCTCGAAGTCTTCGTCGGAGGCGTTCCACATCCGGCCGGTAATCGAGCCACTGCGGTCGGCCAGTTCCACTTGCAGATAGAGCTGCCCGTTGCGATTGGGCCGCAATTGCTTCCGCGTGGCCAGGAAGACCTGGTCTGTCTGGGCGCCCGCTGACAGTTCGGTGATGCGTTTCCGACCGGAACCGCCGCGGCGGGAAGGCCCCTTCGCCAGAGGTGATTCGCCCTGCGGGGTGGCATCGCGGCCGGAGAAAGGGGCAGTCGACATGCGTGGGAACCCGTGTCTGGAGGAGGGGTGTCGGAGCAGAGTCTATCAGACCGCACGAAAACTCTCGTCACGCCAGACGCAATGCCCGGCGGGGACACAACAGGCTACAATCCGCGGCCTCACTGCTCAGTGCCACTCCGTCTCGAGACCTTGGAGCCCGTCATGCCCGACCATGCCATCTCGCCCACCCGCAGCCAGGACTACCCGGAGTGGTACCAGCAGGTCGTTCGCGCGGCTGACCTCGCCGAGCAGTCGCCGGTCCGTGGCTGCATGGTGATCAAGCCACACGGCTATGCCATCTGGGAACGGATGCAGGGCATCCTCGACCGCATGTTCAAGGCCACCGGCCACCAAAACGCCTACTTCCCGCTCTTCATTCCGCTCTCCTATCTCGAACAGGAGGCGAAGCATGTCGAGGGCTTTGCCAAAGAGTGCGCCGTTGTCACGCACCACCGGCTCGAACTCGGGCCCGACGGCAAACTGATCCCGACGGGCAAACTCGAGGAGCCGCTCGTGGTGCGACCGACGAGCGAGACGATCATCGGCGCGATGTATGCGAAGTGGGTGCAGTCGTGGCGGGATCTGCCGGTGCTTATCAATCAGTGGGCCAACGTGGTGCGGTGGGAGATGCGGCCGCGACTCTTCCTGCGGACGGCGGAGTTTCTCTGGCAGGAGGGACACACCGCTCACGCCACCCGAGAGGAGGCGATCGAAGAGACGCTCCGGATGCTCGACGTCTACGCCACCTTTGCCGAGCGCGACCTGGCAATGCCGGTGCTCAAGGGCCCCAAGCCCGCGGGGGAGCGGTTCCCGGGCGCGGTCGACACCTTTTCGATCGAGGCGATGATGCAGGACGGCAAGGCGTTGCAGGCCGGCACCTCCCACTTCCTGGGCCAGAACTTCGCGCAGGCGCAGGGCATCAAGTTCGCCAACTCGAGCGGCGTCGAGGAGTTCTGCTGGACCACGTCGTGGGGCGTGTCGACGCGTCTGATCGGCGCCATCATCATGACGCACTCCGATGACGACGGGCTCGCACTGCCGCCACGTATTGCCCCCACGCAGGTGGTGCTCCTGCCCATCCACCGTACGGACGAAGAGCGAACGGCAGTGCTCGCCTGCTGCAAGCAATTGGAGGTGGAACTGGCAGCCGCGCGGTTCGCCGACGAGCCGATCCGCACCAGGATCGACGCCCGCGACATGCGGGGCGGCGACAAGGTCTGGCAGCATGTGAAGCAGGGGGTGCCGCTCCGCGTGGAGATCGGCCCTCGCGATCTGGCCGCTGGTGCGGTGAGCGTGTCGCGCCGCGACCGCGGGCCGCGGGAACGAGCCACGATGCCGCTGGCACAGTTCGTGGCAGAGGCGGCGGGACTCCTCGACGAGATCCAGAGCGGCATGTTTGAGCGGGCGCGGGCCTTTCGCGAACAGCACACGGTACGACTGGACAGCACGGCGGCAGTGGTCGACTTTTTTGAGCAGCCGGCGGAGAAGGGGAGTCCGGTGCAGGGGGGCTTTGCCCATGTGCACGTGGCCGACGACCCGGCCGTGACGGCGATGTTCGATCCGCTCAAGGTGACGGTGCGTTGCATTCCACTCGAGGGGAACGACGATCCCGGAACCTGCATCGTGACCGGCAAGCCCGTGAGCGGTCGCAGCGTGCTGGCGCGATCGTACTGACTGCACGCGAATACTGGCCATCCTGGCCAGATTCGCTTGGCGGGCATCCGTGAGGGGCTGGCCGGGCCCCGAGAGCCGGCGTTGCTGACAAGCGCAGGCAGGATGCCGGATCGTAGTCAGCATCGAGTGGGCGCAGGCCAGGATGGCCGGAGCGAACGTCCGGCGACGGGGTTCGGTCAGCCCCGAACCGCGGCCAACCCGTGAGGGCGCTGAGGCCACCATCCGAAAAGGTCTACGCGGTGATCGTGAAGCGGCTCGGCAGCGCAGCCACCAGGTTCTCATTCCCAGCGGCATCGGTGAAATTTCCTGCCGCCACGGTGGCCGAGCCGGCTCCGATGAAACCGGGCGTGGGCGTGAACTTGGCCGTATAGGTCGTGCCCGAACCAACGAAGTTGGAGAGCGTACCCCCCGTCACCGCCACGTCGTCGGCCGTGAAACTGGTCGACGCCTCGCTGAGCTTGAACGTGATCACGGCCGTCGTGCCGGCCTTCAACGTCTGCAGACTGCTGCTGATGGTGAGCGTGGGGGCCTTCGTGTCGACGAACATCGACGGGGAGAGCACGCCATGGGCGTTGCCATTCCCGGCGGCATCGGTGAACTTCCAGGCCGTCACGCTCACGGCGCCCGAACCGGTGAATCCGACGCTGGGTGTGAATGTCGCCGTGTAGAGCGTGTCTGAGCCGGTGAAGTCGGAGAGCGTGCCCCCGGCTACGGTCACGTCGCCGGCGACAAAGTCGCTCGCCGGCTCACTGAGCGTGAATGTCAGTGTGGCCGTCTCGCCACTTTTCACAATGCTTCGGCTACTGGAGATGGCCACCGTGGGCGGCTTCGCGTCGATGGCGATCGACGGAGTGAGCGTTCCCGCCACGTTGCCGTTCCCACCAGTATCCTTGAACCGGCCCGCGTTCACCGTCACCGTACCGATGCCGGTAAAATTGGCCGTGGGAGTGAACCGCGCGGTGTAGGTCGTGCCCGTGCCGGCAAATCCGGAGAGCGTGCCGCCCGTCACCGTCACCATCCCGGCTGTAAAACTCGCCGGGGCCTCGCTCAGCGTGAACGTGAGCATAGTCGACCCGCCCGCCTTCACGGCCGTCTTGTCGGCGGAGATCGCGATCGTCGGCACGACCATGTCGATCCTGAGCGGCGCGGCCAGCGAACCGGCGAGGCTCAGATTGCCGATCGTGTCCGTAAACGCGCCGGCGTCGACGGACACCGTACCGGTGCCCACCAGATCCGCTATCGGCGTGAACGTCGCCGCGTAGGTCGCCCCCGTGCCCGCGAAGTTCGAGAGCGTGCCGCCCGTCACGATCACGTCGGCCGCCGTGAAGTTCCTCGCGGATTCGCTGAGCCTGAACGTGATCACGGCCTTCGCGCCAAACTTCACCGTCTGCAGGCTGCTCGTGATGGCCACGGTGGGAGGCCTCGCATCGATGCCGATCGGCGGAGACAGCGTGCCCTGGGTGTTGCCGTTGCCGGCCGCATCGGTGAAATTCCCAGCCGGGACGGTGACCGTCCCGGTTGCCGAGAACCCCGCCGTAGGCGTGAATGTCGCGGAATAGGCCGCGCCCGAGCCGGCGAAATTGGAGAGCACGCCCCCGACCACCGTCACGTCGTCGACGGTGAAGTCGGCCACAGACTCGCTCAGCGAGAACGTCAGCACGGCCGTCTCACCCGCCTTCAGACTGCTCCGGTTCGTCCCGATCCGAAGTGCCGGCGGCTTCGTGTCGATGGCGAGCGACGGCGTGAGCGACGCGGCAAGATTGACGTTGCCGGCGGCATCGGCATTCCTGCCAGCAGCAACCGTCACGGTGCCACTGCCGGTGAAGTTTGCCGTGGGGGTGAACGTCGCCGTGAAGACGGTGCCCGAACCGGCAAACCCGGAGAGCGTGCCGCCCGCCACCGTCACCATGGCCTGCGAAAAACTCACCGGCGTTTCGCTGAACGTGAACGTGAGCACGGCCGTCTCGCCCGCCTTCAACGCTCCCTTGCTGGCCGTGATCGCCAACGTCGGCGGGGCGGTGTCGATCCAAATCGCCGACGCGAGCATGCCTGCCAGGTTCGGATTGCCGGCCGCGTCGGTGAAGCTGTCGGCATTGACCTCGATCGTGCCGACGCCGTCGTAGCCGACTGTCGGCGTGAAGGTCGCGGTGTAGGTCGTGGCCGTACCGGCGAAACCGGAGAGCACGCCGCCCGTGACAATTACGTCGGACGCCGTGAAGTTGGTCGCTGGTTCGCTGAGGCGGAACGTGATCACGGAGGTTGCGCCCGCCTTCAGGATTGCCTTGCTCGACGAGATCGCAACGGTCGGGTCTGCCACCACGAGGGAGTTCACGACAGCGGCGGCATTGAGCCGTCCACCCCTGACCATCCGGCCAGCCAGCCCGGGAATCGGATCGACATTGTCGAGCAGCCTGCCCTTGAGTTGGTCGACGGTCAACGACGGATCGACCGCCAATGCCAACGCCGCCACACCCGACACGTGCGGCGTCGCCATGCTCGTGCCACTCAGCATGCCGTACCGATTGCCCGGCAGCGTGCTGATGATATTCACGCCCGGAGCGGCCAGGTCGACCGAGGTCCGCCCGTAGTTGCTGAACCATGCGAGTGAATCGGTGCTGTCAGTCGCAGCCACGCTCACGATCGCCGGAGAATCGTAGGCCGCGGGATAACTTGGCAACGTGTCCGCGTTCAGCCCGCTGTTGCCGGCAGCCGCCACGAACATGATGCCGGCAGAGCCGCCGGCGTTAATGGCATCGAGCAGACCGGCGTCATAGCTACCGCCGCCCCAACTGTTGTTGGTCACTCCAACGTCGACGTCGTACGTGGTCCGCATCATCGTCGCGTAATTGACCGCCCGAATCGCGTCGGAATCCCAGCCAGATCCCGACGCGTCGAGAAACTTCAGCGCCATCAGCGAAACGTTCCAACTCACGCCCGTGATGCCCGTGCCGTTGCCTCCGACAGCACCGATGGTTCCCGACACATGCGTGCCGTGGCCATGGTCGTCCATCGGATCGCCGTCGTTGTTGGCGAAGTCGTAGCCGTGCACGTCATCCACGAAACCGTTCGCGTCGTCATCGATTCCGTTCCCGGCAATCTCACCGGGATTCGTCCAGATGTTGGCCGCCAGATCCGGATGCGTGTAGTCGATGCCGGTATCGATCACGCCCACGACGACCGCCTGGCTACCCGTCGTCACATTCCAGGCCGCGGTCGCGCTGATGTCGGCACCGACGGTGCCGCCGCTCTGACCGGTGTTGTGGAGCGCATAGAGCCGCGAAAACAAAGGGTCGTTAGGGACGGTCAACGGCGTCGTAGTGCCGTTGCGGCTGAACGAGGCGATGTCGGTGTTGCCGGCCAAATACTTCTCCACGGCCCCCACGGCCGCGGCCGTTCGCACCAGTAACTGCCCCGGCAGCCCCAGACCCTCGACAACCTCGAGCCCCAGCGGCGCCGTGTCGAAGTATGCGGCCGCATCCGCAACCGTGCGCACGGCCTCCAGCGTTCGATGAGACAACCGGATGATCCACTCACTACCGGCGACACCTGCTGCGGAAGCCGGCGCTATCGACACCGACGGCATCGCGACCGTCAACCCGTTGTTTCGAGAAGCCACCGCGGACGGGGTGGACGCAACCGAGACCACTGCACCGCCGCCATGCGACACGTTCGCCGACTGATCCGAGACCGCGGCAAACCACGACGGCATGACACTGGCGTAGGATTCTCCCTGACTGAAGGCGTCGCCCGGGATAGCGGCCAGCATTCTCCTGCCTTCCAGCCGCTCTGCTACGAGCCCTGTTCTGCGCCGAGACCTGCCCCGGCGCAGCGGCCCCACCGCGGAGCGGCGACGTAGCCAGAATCGCTCGAGGGGGGACGTTTGAGTCGACACGAAACCTCCGTGGCCGCAGGATGCATCGCCGCCGAATGAGACGGGATTTTCCGCCATCGAGCCCCCGGCGTCAAACGCAAAACGGTGTGGATTCACGCATTTCCCGGCACCACTGACGGAGACTGGCGAGGGCGAGCACCAACTTCATGACCGTGTCCGACGATGGACGCTACAATTCTGCGGACGACGGAACGACGATGGCGATTGGACTGGAAATCTAGGAGGAGTCTCAGGCTTATGCGATTGCCAAACGCTTGGGTCGCCGCGGGAGTCGCCGCCTTTCTTGGGGCTACGTTCGGCGGCGGGATCGCCATGCTGGAGGCTGCTTCACGGCCCTGGCGGGCGGGAGACTTCGTGCCGGGTAGCGTGCGGCCTTCCGGCCCCTCACCAGCGATCGACGCGCCCGAAACACAGTTCAACTTCGGTAACGTCGGCGCTGGCGGCACGGGCTCCCACGAATTCATCATCCACAACACGGGTGACGCCCCGCTCGAACTTACCCGCGGCGTCACAAGTTGTAGCTGCACCGTAGCCGATTTCGAGGAGACCGAAGAAGGTTCGACGAGCGTGAAACTGGTGCCACCGGGCGGTAGTACCAAGCTTAATGTGAAGTGGAAGGGCAAGGGGGGTGGCGGGCCGTTCCGGCAGCAGGCCAGCGTCTCGACCAACGATCCCCGGCGACCGCAGATTGCGTTCGTGGTGGAGGGAATGGTCGTGCCGACCTACAAAGCCCTGCCGCAGTCCATCTCCCTTCCAAAGCTGTCGGCGGGGACGGCCAACCAGGCCACCGTCCGTGTCTTCACGTTTGGCATGGAGCCGCCCACGATCACCTCCCTGACGCTCGACGAAGAGAAAACAGCCCAGTTTTACTCCCTTACCTCAACGCCGATCGAGACGGCGGAACTCGCGGCCGAGACCGGCGCTACCGGGGGCTTCCAGATCACCGTCGACATTCGCCCAGGTCTCCCAGTCGGCCCGTTGCGACAAATCATCAAGGCCGTCTTCCGGATGCCGGAGGAGATAACGGTCGACATTCCGGTCCACGGAACTGTTTCGGGTGATCTTGCACTGGTCGGCCAAGCGTGGGATTCCTCCCGTGAGATGCTGATGCTGGGAACGGTTTCCAGCCGCAGTGGCTCCCAGACGAATCTGTTTCTCACCGCCAAGGGACCCCATCGGGCGGATGTGAAGCCGGTCGTTCGAAACGTCGTCCCGGATTCCCTGGAGGTTGTCGTTGGAGAGGGCAAGCCGGTGGGGAGCGGAAACGTGATCCGCATTCCGTTGTCGATCACCATCCTGCCCGGAAGTGCCCCGGCCAATCATATGTGCTCACCGCAGGCGCCCGCCGGTCAGATTGTCCTCGACACGGGCCTTCCGGACTCGCCCGCGCTCACCATCCCCGTCTGCATCACCATTACCCCCTAGCACGATCGATCCCACCGCGGAACGATTCGCGCCTGTAACGATCGCTGATCCGCCCATGAACCGCGTCGTTTGTTTGCCTCGAATCCTTGCCGCCTTGGCACTCCTGTGGTGCTGCCTCGGGCGACGCGGCACTGCCGAGACGCCGGCCATCGTGGAACCGACTGCAGACCAGGCCGGACCGTCTTCAACCGCGTTTGTACTCACCGGCTTGTCCACTCCGGACCGCGGCGCGGGGGTAGACGACAGCGTCGTCAGGACATTTCGGGATCGGAACGGCGGCCTTTTCGAGGGCTGGCCGAAGCCGCAGGCCGTCGTGGTCGTGACGGGGGAGTTGGACGGCTACATCGAGCCGTGCGGCTGCACCGGCAAGGAAAACCAGAAGGGTGGCCTCAGCCGCAGGCGGAACTTCCTCCGGGCACTGACCGCCGCGAACTGGCCGTTGGTGACGGTCGATCTTGGGGGGCAGGTGAAGCGGTTCGGTCGCCAGTCTGAGATCAAATTCCAGTCGATCGCGGATGGGCTGCGAACCATGGGCTACGCGGCCGTCGGATTCGGCCCGGGAGATCTGCGGCTCCCCGCGGAGGAACTCGTGGCCGCGGTAGCGCCTGTCGGCGACCAGCCCACGCCTTTTGTGAGCGTCAACGTCGGCCTCCTTGGACTCGACGCCAATATCACTCCGCGATTTCGGATCGTCGAGGCCGGTGGCCTGCGGTTCGGCATCGTCTCCGTGCTCGGCGATGCGGAGGCGAAGCAGCTCCGTAACGATGCCATCGAGATCGTGCCGGCCGCTCAGGGGCTCGAGGCTGCGGCGGCCGAGCTGAAGAAGGCAAACTGCACGCACCAGATCCTGCTGTCGTGGGCGTCGCCCGAGGAAACAAAAAGTCTGGCGGCTCGCTTCCCCCAATTCGACATCGTCGCAACCGCAGGCGGCGCCGATGAACCGCCGGCGGAACTGCCCACGTTGCCGGGGGGAGCACGCCTGGTCGAACTCGGCCACAAAGGCATGTACGCGGTGGCAATCGCATTCTTCGCCGATGCGCAGAAGCCGCTGCGGTCGCAGCGGGTGCCTCTCGATGCCCGCTGGGGCGAAGCGGAGGACATGATCACGCTGCTGGCGACCTATCAGAGCCAACTCGAATCGCTGGGTCTTACCGGCCTGGGACTCACCGCCGTGCGGCACCCGTCCGGCCGACGGTTCGCGGGCAGCGTCTCGTGCGCCGACTGCCATCAGCATGCGTTTGATGTCTGGAAAGACACGCCGCATGCGACCGCGCTGGCCACTCTCGAGGAACAAACGCCCCGCCGCGACGGCGATCCCGAGTGCCTCTCCTGCCATGTCGTCGGCTGGGCTCCACAACGGTACGAACCCTTCGAGGGGGGCTTTGCAGGCATGAAGGCCACTCCTCACCTGGCCCACCAAGGCTGCGAAAACTGCCACGGTCCGGCCGCAGCGCATGCCGCCGTCGAACGCGGTGACGTGCGGGCAAGCGTCACGGAACGCGATCGCCTCCGCAGCGAGTTGGCCATGTCGATCGACACTCCGGAAGGCAAGCAGAAGGCCGTCAACAACTGCCTGGAGTGCCACGATCTCGACAACAGTCCACAGTTCGACTTCGACACCTACTGGCCGCAGGTGGAACATCCGACCCCGGAAGCTGAGGCCGACAAGGCCAAGTAACCCAGCGGATCGTAACCTAGGGCATCCTGTGGCGAGGGCCGGGATACCCTGCGCGAACGAGGCTAGCCCAGCTGGGCCAGGGCCTCTTCGGGGATGTTGAAGTTGGCGGCCACACTCTGGACATCGTCGTGGTCGTCGAGTCGCTCCACGAGATCAAGTACCTTGCGGGCCGTCTCCACATCGTCCACGTCGACCGAGTTGGTCGGCACCCGGACGATCTCGTTCGATTCGACCTGCAGGCCGCCCTTCTGCACCGCCTCAATCACGGCTGCCATCGACTGCGGCTCGCAGGTCACCTCCCAGCGATCTCCGACGAGTTTCACATCGCTGGCCCCGGCCTCGAGTGTCAACTCCATGAGTTGGTCCTCGCTACAGGAAGCCTGCGGCACTCGAACCGCCCCCAGCCGCTGAAACAGGTAGGCCACACACCCGGTGCTTCCGAGTTTCCCGTCACAGACTTCAAAGATCTTCCGGATCTCGGGGGCCGTGCGGTTCTTGTTGTCGGTGAGGATCTCACACATCACGGCCACACCGCCGGCGGCATAGCCCTCGTAGATCGACTCCTCGAGATTACCCCCCTTGAGTTCACCCGTGCCCGTTTTGATGGCCCGCTGGATGTTGTCCTTGGGCATGCTGACCGCCTTGGCCGCGTCGATCGCATAGCGGAGCCTCAGGTTGGCATCTGGATCGGGGCCACCGTGCTTGGCTGCCACGATGATCGCCTTGGCGAGTTTGCTCCAAAGCTTGCCTCGCTTCGCGTCGATCACCGATTTCTTGCGGGCGATGTTCGCCCAGTGCGAATGTCCGGCCATGAATTTTCCCCGAGTCGTATGCCCAAATCACTTGTGCTGCGGGCGTTTGAAAGAGTGTCAGCGGGGCTTTCGCTTCGCCAGTTGCGCGGAATGACTCTTGACCGCAGCCGCAGCCGGCTTTGCCGGTTGCTTGGCTCCAGCCCCGGTCTTGCCAGCCTTTGGCGGCTTTTTTGCCGCCTTCGACTTTCCGCTGTCCGCAGACTTTTTTCCCGACTTTGAGGCTTCGGGCTTCGACGCATTGGTCTTGCCGGCGGTCGGGGTGTGCGTGTCCTGCGTGGACGCTGCGGACTGTGGGTTGATCGTGATCGGCTTGCCAACATTGGGCTTCACGACGAAAGGCTTGGGGCCGGTCTTACCCCCGGGCTTCGTGGTACCGTCAGCGGCTCGCTTCGGGCCGGCTCCGGGGGGCGGAAGAGGGGTCTTGCCTGCCGGCCGGGCAGCAGCCTGGGGGCCAGCGGGTCGGTGTTGCTCGGCGGCAGTCTGCGCAGCCTCGGCGGCCCGACGGCCCTCCTTGCCCGCGGCCGGAGGGGGCGGGACCGGCGCAGCCAGAGGCTCGCCGCGTTTGGGAAACCTGTCCTTGATCGCCTCAGGATTGACCGCCTGCAGAATTTTTCTAACGGTCGCCCCATGCAGATTGGTGACGACTTCCGCTCCAAACTGGTGCAGGAGCGAGTTGAACTCAAGCACTCCCTTCTTCGCGATCAGCCGCTCCATCCCTGCCACCTTGCCGGCATCATATTCGTCCCGCGCAATGACGCCGGTCAGGTAGAGCACCGACAGCCCGCCGAGATCGAGCGGCACGATGTGCCCCCCGAGAGCGGTCGCCGCGACATGCTGCACCACGAACGGCGGGATGCCATGGATGTGTTCGAGGGTCTTGATGCCATGGGCAATCGAGTGCTTCTTGGCATGGTCGAGCGAAAAACTGTACGTCGACTCGAACACTCCCTGAAGCACCCGCCGAAGCGCCAGCGCCGCCCGGGCCGGATCGGGCAGGCCCTGCAGGGTTTCCGCAAGTTCGGCGACGGTCGTGACACGGATTTCATTGAGGTCGAAATAACTCTCGAGCAGCCGTGCAAACGCCTTCTCCGCCACATCGTGCTGGGCATTTTCCAGACAGCAGGCGAACAGCACCTGCTCGAGCATTGGCCGGCCGATGTTGGCAACCACGGGCCTGTACTGGCCCTTCAGTGCCTTGTGGAGTTTGGCGATGAGTGTCTTGCGATTCGATTGTGGCTGCTTCGCTGCTGTCATGCGTGTTCCTCTGGCTTTTCCATGTCCACCGGGCTCACCGGGCTCACCGGATCCTCCGGTGCTGCCGCCGCCGTGCCGCCGGATGCCTGTTCCTCAGATGCTTGGGGAGGCCGTGCGGAGGCCGGCGTGGACGACGACGCGGGCAGAACCTCACTGAGCACGCGGGCGATTTCGATCGACTTCTTCACGCCACTGTCGAGCTTGAATTTCAGCCGGGGCGTGTAGCGCGTCTCGATGCGGTCGGCGACCTGCGCCTGAAGAAACCCTGCCGAACTCGCCAGACCTTTGAGGGCGAGTTCCTCTTTGGCGGGGCTCCCCATCACCGACACGTGTACCGTCGCGGCCCGCATGTCGGGATCCATCTCAACGCCGGTGACAGTCACATCCTTCACGCGTGGATCGCGCACCTGCGTGAGGATGGCCATGCTGACCACCTCCCGCACCGCCTCGGCCGCTTTGAGAAGTCGTCGCGTGCTCACGAGAGCGTCCGTGCGACTTCCTCGACGCGGTAGCACTCGAGGATGTCGCCCTCCTTGATGTCATTGAAACCGGCCAGTTTGATGCCACACTCCAGGCCGTCACGGACCTCGCGGGCATCGTCCTTCTCACGCTTGAGCGACTCGATCCCATATTCGCCGACGATGCGACTGTCCCGAATGATGCGAAGCCGGCCATTCCTGGCGATGACGCCGGAAATGACGCGGCAACCGGCGATCACGCCCAGACGGCTGATCGAGTACGTTCGCTGCACCATAGCCCGACCCAGCGTTGCCTCCCGCTTCTCCGGGGCGAGCATGCCCTCGAGGGCCTTCCGCAGGTCGTCGGTCACCTGATAGATGATCTCGTATCGCCGCACCTGCACGCCAAGATCCTCGGCGAGCGAACGGGCCCTCTCGTCCGGCACCACATTGAAGCCGATGATCACAGCATCGGAGGCATCGGCGAGTTGCACGTCGGCCTCGGTCACACCGCCGACCGTCGCCTGCAGCACCCGGATCTTCACTTCCGGATGATCGAGTTTCTGGAGTTCCTTGAGGATTGCCTCGATCGAACCGCGGACATCGGCTCGGATAATGAGGTTCAGCGTGGGCGTCTTTTGCGTGCCCAGGCGGTCGAGCAGGTTTTCAAACGTCACGTGCACTGGAGCACTGACAAGCGTGCTGTGGCGGCTGATGCTCGTCCGCTTGACGGCCACTTCCCGGGCCAGCGCGATGGAGTCGACCACCTGGAATCGATCGCCAGGGCCCGGCGCCACATCGAGTCCACTGACGAAAACGGGCACCGACGGGCCAGCTTCAGCGATCTTCCGGCGCAACAGCGTATCCTGCATCGCCTTGACATGGCCGCTCGATTCGCCGCACACGATGGCGTCGCCAACCTTGAGAGTGCCCTTTTGCACGAGCAGGCAGGCCACCACACCGCGTCCCTCGTGAATCGAGGCATCGAGGCAGACACCGGCCGCAGCGCGACCGGAATTCACACGCAGATCGTGGAGCTCAGCAATGGTGAGCAGCATATCGAGTAGTTCGTCCATGCCGGCCCCCGTCACGGCGCTGGTCTTCACGACCTCCGTCTCGCCACCCCACTCGGTCGGCAGCAGTTCGTTGGCTGCCAGTTGCTGGTAGATGCGGTCGACATCGGCGCCAGGGAGATTGATCTTGTTGATGCACACGACGATCGGCACGTTGGCTGCCCGGGCGTGGCTGATCGCCTCCTCCGTCTGTGGCATCACGCCGTCGTCGGCTGCCACCACGATGACGGCACAGTCGGTCACGTTTGCTCCGCGGGCCCGCATTTGCGTGAATGCCTCGTGGCCTGGCGTGTCGACGAACGTGATCGGATGGCCGTTTCGCTGCACGGTGTAGGCCCGCATATGCTGCGTGATACCGCCGCTCTCGCGAGAGGCAACATTGATTCCCAGAATCCGGTCGAGCAGCGACGTCTTGCCGTGGTCGACGTGGCCCAGAAACGTCACCACCGGGGCCCGCGTCACCCGCAGGGCGGGATCCTCGTCCGTGGCGTCGAATCCAGCCAAGAGTTCCTTTTCGAGATCCTCTGCCGTCTTGACGTCCAACTGCACGCCGAGTTCGGCAGCCAGCAGTTCGACCGTGTCGCGGTCGAGCATTGACGCCATGCTTGGCATCGTCGACATGCCGAACGCCAGCAACTTCTTGAGAACTTCGCTCGCCGGCAGGCCGATCGCCTCCGAGAAGGCACGAACGGTGCAGGGAACCTGGATGGTGGCATTCGTCTTCCGTGGAGCTGCAGTCGAGACGGTCGTCCCACGCCGCGGCCGCGATCCCCGCCGCCGCCGCCCCATCCCATCCTCATCGTCGCCCCGGGGCTCCGAGACACGCTTGCGATTGAGTTGACGCTGCTCCCGGCCACCCAGTAGGTCGTCGGCCTTCCCTGTCCCTGTATGAGGCCTGGCAACCACCGTCCGACGCGGACGGCCGCCCGGTTCCGTGGCGGGCGGGGGGGCCGTACCGGCACCACCGGCCATGCCGCCCCGGAGACCAAGGCCACCACCCGGCCGCGGACGCGGTGTTTCCGCCTGCCGCTGCTCGTGCTTCCGCATGTGTTCCGCGAGCGGCTTGGCGCCGCCGGCCTTGGCACTGCGAATGGCGTCGAGCGGAAGCTTGACATCCGGCTTCTGCGCCGCCGGTTCCTGCGACACGCGGGGCACGGGCGCCCGCCCGGCCGCGGGCAGGGGCGGTAGTTTGAACGCAGGCCTCGGCACTGGCTTGCTTCCATCGCCAGCCGGCCTCAAGCCAGCAGGCCTTGGCCGTGGCTCCGTGGACGATTTGGCAGGCTGCATCTCCAGCGGCTTGCCCCGCGAGGCGACACCGGCAGGGGCGATGTAGTCTTCCCTCTTGAGAGTTCCCGGCGCTCTCGGGGCGGCGGCGGGGGCAGCGGGTGCCGCAGGCTTGGGTGCAGCCGGCGCGGCCACCTGGCCAGCAGCGGGGGGGGCAGCGGCGGGACGTTCAGGTGGCCGTGACTTTCCGGCGATGAACTCCTTGAGCTTGGCAACCTCTTCGTCCGACATACTCGCCAGCGCAGAGCCCTTGTCTTGAATGCCCGCGCGGGTGCAAAGATCGACCAGCTCTTTGCTGTCGATCTTCAATTCTTTCGAAAGTGTGTAGATGCGAACCGCCACGCAAACGCCTCCGCGCCGGAGTATCCCGGCCACCAGCCCTCAGATCCAATTCCGACACCAGCACGAGCCCTCGAACGGCGCCACCGCCGATCACGATTCAGCCGGCGGCACCGCCTCCGCAGGGGCCGCATCCACCGTCAATTCAGCCTCGGCGGCATCCGCATCCGCAGTCGCCTTCGCAACCCTGTCCTGCTCACGCTGCTTGCGTCGCTCGTCGGCCGCGGCCACCTCTGCCATCGAGGCCCGCTTTTCGGCCTCGGAGACGATGGCATCGACAGCCTCAGCGGAGAGGCCACCCATTTCCATGAGATCGTCGGGCTCGATCACCGACAGGTCGTCATAGGAGAGGAAGCCCTCGCCCACCAGCCGCTCGGCGACGGATTCATCCAGACCCTCGATCGACGAAAACCCCGTCACCGCCCGCTCGATCTGCTGGTCGAGTTCTTCGCGGGTCATGATCTCGATATCCCAGCCGCAGAGCTTACTCGCGAGCCGGACATTCTGACCGCGCCGACCGATGGCCAGCGACAACTGATCCTCCCGCACGAGCACGATCCCCCGTCCGAGCATCTGGCAGAGGATCACCTCGTCCACCTCCGCCGGTTGCAGGGCATTGGGAACGAGCACCTGCAGATCCTCGCTCCAGCGGACAATGTCGATCCGCTCGCCACCGAGTTCCTCAACGATGTTCTTGATTCTGTTGCCCCGCACGCCCACGCACGCGCCGACACAGTCGATACGGTTGTCCGAACTGATCACCGCCACCTTGCTGCGATAGCCAGGCTCACGGGAAATCGCCCGGATTTCGATCACACCGTCGGCGATCTCGGGAATCTCCTGTTCGAATAACCGCTGCACCAACTGCGGGCGGATCCGCGACAGGATGATCTTCACGCGGCTGCCGACCTTCCTGACCTCGAAGATCGTCGCCCGGATCCGCTCGTTGGCATGATAGCTCTCGCCAGGAATCTGCTCGCTCCGCGGCAGGATAGCCTCCGTGGCCCCCAGCGATACCGAGGCGGTGGCGCCTTCGACCCGCGTCACCATCCCAGAAACCATCTGTCCGACCTGCTCTTCGAACTCGTCGTGGATGGCATCCCGCTCGGCTTCCCGAATCTTCTGGATAATCACCTGCTTGGCGGTCTGAGCCCCGATCCGTCCGGAGAGTTCGGCGGTGTCGATCTCGGCACCGTCATGGGTTCCAGTAAGCCGGCCAGTGACGCGGTCGATGGCGATCGTGATCTGCGACGTCTCACCGTATTGCCTGGAGAGGGCGGTGACGAGGGCCGCCTCGATCGCCTGAAACACGACCTCTTTATCGATGTTTTTGTCGCGATGAATGGCATCGACGATTCGCAGGATTTCTTCTGGCTTCATGGATTTCTCAAACGAACGCTCGGGCGACTCTCGTGCGACACGGTCAGGGAGGACTGACGGACCGTACAGCGGGCACTGAGTCTGCCGCCCCCTCCTGCCATCAGGAGACGGACAATCCAAACTTCAGCCCGGCCTGCGGCCCAGCAGTTCACCGTCATGCCCAGAGATGGCAAAGCCAGCCGCCTGGCAGTTGCAGCACTGCCAGCAAAGCCGACGCCATGGAACATTGGCGCCGAAACACCCGATGGTGTTTGGAACAGAATCCGCGATACGAGCAGCCTCTGAAGACGTGACGCAACCCGTGAAAGTTACGGCACATGCGGAAAACTGTCAAGGAGCCAGGCCCCTGATCACGACCGATCCGGCCTGCCCCTGCGGGGTGACCGCCGACGAAAT
>Ga0164295_10000489_pt1 | contig 33837 bp, 27 predicted proteins | sample GEODES006metaG_FD_111798 | JGI IMG/M metagenome (GOLD analysis project Ga0164295, IMG submission 111798) | Oligotrophic lake water microbial communities from Sparkling Lake, Wisconsin, USA - GEODES006 metaG | ecosystem: Environmental > Aquatic > Freshwater > Lake | place: USA: Sparkling Lake... | reverse complement strand
GTCTCGGGGATCGGGCCGACGAAGTGAAACTCGACACCCGGGGCCCGCAGCGGGGCGATCGCCTCGAGGAGCTCCGGCACCCCCTTGCGGCGTTCGTGCCGGCCGATGAAGAGGAAGCGGCGCCTGGCCGTGGGCGCCGGCCGATTGGTGACGATCCAGCTGCCGTCGATGGCGTTGGGGACCTCGACGAGGCGTTCGGCCGGCACCTTGCAGCGGCGCTCGACGATCGCGCGGATCTTCCGCGGGAAGGTGAAAACGACGTCGGCGGATCGGTCGAGGGCAACGACCTGCCCGCAGAGGACGAATTGTTCGAGCCAGGCCCGGAGATTGGCGGCCTTCTGAAACATTTCGTAGCCGTGCTGGTTGACGCCGACGGGGGGGAGATCGGTGGCCCCCCGCCGGGCGGCCCCGAAGGCGATCCCGGTCAGCCCCTGGGCGTAGACAAAATCGGCCCCGACGTTCTCCTCCCGGTAGCGATCGAGGAGGACGCGCGAGTACCGCTGGCAGTCGTGGAGGTAGTGGCCTGGATAGCGGCCGGCCTTCGGCGGCACGACGACGAGGCTTTTGATCCTCGAGCGCGCCTCGGCGGGGAAGTCGTCGAGGGCCTCGGCCCTGGCCCGGAGTTCGGAGGTGTCGGCCGAGTGGACGAGGGTGACTTGGACGCCGGCCTTGGCGAAGTGAAGCGCCAGCATCCGCGTATGCCGCTGGATCCCGCCGAGCCGGTAGGGATAGACACCGTCGGCGAGGAGGGCGACGTGGAGAGGTGCGGAGGAGGCCGACATAGGCACGGGGCTTTGCGCCGGAGGAGGCCCGGGAGCGATACCGCCGCAGATTGCGACGGAGGACAAAAGAAGATTGCGAAAGTCGGGGCGACACGATTCGAACGTGCGACCTCTACGTCCCGAACGTAGCGCTCTAGCCAGGCTGAGCTACGCCCCGATCTCGCGGCGGCCACAAGGACCGCCGCAACGCAAGTAATGATAGGCTACCCTGCCCGGCCCCGGCCGGCAACGGTGATCCTCCGAAGGGCCTGTTTCCTGGTGAATTGACCCCTTTTCTTCCCGCGGGATCGCCCGCGCGACTGCAGTTCAGGGGCTCACTCGGGCTCCGCCAGCGACACGCACACCAGCTCCCGGTCGTTGCGGGCGAAGACAGCCTTCCCGGCAAATGCGGGATGGCTCCAGACGACCTCGCGGCCAAAGCACTCGCCGGTTGGGTCGAGGAGATGCGTCCGACCGAGCTCCTCGTAGCCCTTCGGCGTGAGCCGGGCGAGGATCAGGTCGCCGGTCTCGCTGAACAGCCAATGACGCTCCCCCTGGCGGACGATGAAGGCCGTGCCGTGGCGGCCGCGACGGCTCCCAAGCGTTGGCACGCCCGTCTCCCAGAGCCGATCGCCGGTGGCCAGATCGACGGCCGTGAGGAAGCCCGTCTCGCAGTCGCAGCCGTAGAGGGTGTCGCCGACGATCATCGGCGTGCTGTTGGCACTCGCGATCGAGGCCTTGGCCCGGTTGCGCCACACGACCTTCGCGCCGGGGAGTTTGTCGTCGAGCCGGAAGAGGGCGCCGATGTTACCGATCCCACTGGCAAAGAGGACGCGGCCGGCCGAGGTGTCGGCCACCTGCGGCGCCATGATCGACATCCCATAGCCCGGCTTGAGCGGCACCGCCCAGATCGTCTTCCCGGTGGCGGGATCAAGGGCCGTGATCGTGTCGGCATCCCAGACGAGGACGTGGCGCACGCCGGCTGTCTCGAGGATCGACGGCGGGGCGTAGCCCGGCTCGCTTGCCGACAGAGCCCGCCACACCTCCTTGCCGGTGCGCCGGTCAAACGCCACGACGACGCTCCCTTCCCCTCCCACCATGCAGATCACAAGGTCGCCCTCGACGAGCGGATGGCTCGAGAAGCCCCAGATCGGCGTCGGAGCGCCGTAGTCGGTCTTGAAGTTCTTCGCCCACACGACCTTGCCGGTAAGGGCATCGAGGGCATGGAGATTCCCTTCGGCGCCGAGGGCGTAGACCACGCCGTCGACGACAGTCGGCGTGCAGCGCGGCCCACAGGCATACGAGACCGCGTACGGGCAGTCGTATTCGTGCTTCCAGAGGAGCCGGCCGTCGGTGGCATCAAAACAGAGCACGCGCTCCCGACCGGACAGTTCAGTCCGCTGAGAGGGATTGTTGGAGATCGCGCCGTCCTGACCGACGTAGTCCATGAGATAGACGCGGCCATCGGCCACCGCGGGGCCGGAATAGCCGCCACCGACCTCGGCCCGCCAGCGGGCAGGAAGCCCGTCGGCAGGGAGGGCGGCGCGGATGCCGGTCTCGCGCCACTGCCCGTCACGCTCCGAGCCACGCCACTGGGGCCAATCGTCGGCCCGGGCCGGGGACATCGTCATCATCAGGCAGGCCACAGCTCCAGAGAGGGAAAGCCCGATGGCACGGAGCAGGCGACGGCGCGAGGCGATGACCATGGAGGAATCCTCTGGGGCTCTGGAAGCGGAGGGGGCTGAATCGGGCAAGCGGAAGAGCCGTGAAACGGCTGTCAGGCATCGGATGAACTGGAGGCAGGGGCGATCAGCGGCGGAAGCTCTTTGGTGATGTCGGGGCCGTCGGGCCGCCAGTCGACGACTTCCATCTCCGCCGTGCGGCGGCCACGAAACTCGTTGATCTTCGGTCGGAAGGCGACGTGAAACGTTTGGCCGGGCGCGGGCAGATGAGGAAGCCACTCGGCGGCCCCCCAGGCGACGGCGCGGATCTTCACGCCATGCTGGATGAGGGTCATGGCGACATGTCGGCCCCCCGCGCCGATCACCCGCGGCGCTTCGGTGAGCCTTACGGCAGAGGCACAGAGGACCGGACGGCGATTCCCCTGGCCGAACGGGGCGAGCTTCTCGATCTGGCCGACGGTGTCGAGCGACAGGCTGGCAATCGTCGCCTCACCGTCGATCGCCACCTGGGCCAGCCGCAGTTCCTCCGGCATCCTCGCCGCCACCGCGGCGAGGAAGGCTTCCCGGAAGGCCTCGATGGCGCCGTCCTCGATCCTCAAGCCCGCCGCCGCCGCATGGCCGCCGCAGGTGAGGAGGTGGGAGCGGCAGGCCTGGAGCGGGGCGAGAACGTCGAAGCCGGGCACGCTCCGCAGGCTCCCCGTCGCCGGCCGCCCCTGATGCTCGTCTTGGGCGATGACGACGACCGGGCGGTGGTAGCGCTCGGCGAGCCGGCCGGCCACGATCCCCACCACGCCGGCGTGCCAGCCACGGCCAGCGAGGACCAGCGCCGGCGCGGCGACCGGATCGAAGTCGTGAGTGGCCTGCTTCGTGGCGGCGAGGAGGATGCTCCGCTCGAGGGTGTCACGCTGCTCGTTGAAGCCATGGATCACATCGGCCAATTGGAGCGCACGGGCCTCGTCGGCGGTGGTGAGCATCTCGATCGCCAGGCCGGCCTGGCCGAGCCGGCCGGCGGCATTGAGCCGCGGCGCCAGCCGGAAGGCGACATCCTCGCTCTCGAGCGCCGACTTCTCCTGGAGCTTGGCAAGCTCCATCAACCGCACGATCCCGGCGCCGCCGCGGAGGCGGAGGCACTCGAGGCCATGCTTGACGAGGATCCGGTTCTCGTCGAGGAGGGGCATGACGTCGGCAACGGTGCCGAGCGTTGCCAAGCCGACGGCGCGGAGGAGCATCTCCCGCAGCCGTGGCGTCACTTGCTTGGCGCCACTGGCCCGTGTGGCGATCGCCCAGGCGAGCTTGAAGGCCACCGCCGCGCCACACAGATCGCCGAAGGGATAGCCGCCCCCCGGGAGCCGGGGATGGACGAGCACGGTCGCCTCGGGGAGTGTTGGCCCGAAGCCGTGGTGGTCGGTGATGATCAAATCGATCCCGACCTCGCGGGCCACCGTCGCCTCGGCGGCGCTGGCGATCCCGCAGTCGACGGTGATCACGAGCTTCGCCCCTTTCGCCGCCAAGCTGCGGAGCGCCTCGGCGTTGAGGCCGTAGCCCTCCTCAAAGCGGTCGGGCACATACCACTCCGGCGTCGCCCCGAGGGCCTGAAGGCAGCCAAAGAGGATTGAGGTGGCGCACATGCCGTCGGCGTCGTAATCGCCGTAGATCACGATCCGCGTGCCGTCGCGGGCGGCGGCGAGAATCCGCTCGGCGGCGGCAGGCACCCCGGGGAGCAATTCGGGATCGCGGAGATCCTGGAGCGTGCCGGCGAGAAACGTTCGCGCCGCGGCGGCGTCGACAAGCCCCCGCGCCGCGAGCAGCCGGGCGACGATCGGCGACACGCCGGCGGCCCGCTCGAGCCCCGCCACCACCGCCGCATCCTGCGGCTGCATCCTCCAGCGCTTCGGCACGTCGGCGGCTCCTTTCCGGGGCGCCGCCCAAGCGGGCAGCGACACGGAGTATACGCCACGCCGCCCGCGCCGATTCCGCCGACAGCCCGGCCCCCGCTGCCCGTTGTGGGGGCGCCGCCCGGGCCGTAGATTGTCTCCGCCCCAGTTCCACCCGGAGCCCATTCATGCCGGCCGTCGACACCCTCCTGCCGATCTTCGCCCCCAAGCCCCACCGCGACACCGTCGCCGCCGATCAGGTGCTGTGCCAGTTCTGCACGGCGAAGTGCTGTCGGTACTTCGCGCTGCCGCTCGACACGCCGACGACGCGGGAGGAATTCGAATACATCCGCTGGTTCCTCCTCCACGACCACGCCACTGTGTTCACCGAGGATGGCGAGTGGTATGTCTGCGTCCACACTGTCTGCAAGCATCTCGGCGAGGATCACCGCTGCGGGATCTACGAGACCCGTCCGCAGATCTGCCGCGAATACACGACGAAGGACTGCGAATACGAGGACGACTGGGTGTACGACCAGTACTTCGAGACCGCCGAACAGGTCGAGGAGTACATGGATGCTGTGCTGGGGCCGGGGGGCCTCGAGGTGGGAGAGGGTCGGCGGAAGAAGAACCGCGGCAAGTCGATCCGTGGGCCCCGTCCCAATCCGCTCGCCATCCTCGGATGACATCGGGCAACGACACAATGTTCCCCATGCTGACGTCGACGACGTTTCGGGGCGACGGTGTCGCGCTGGCAGGATGGACGTCGGCAAACACCGCCCAGCCGCCGCTCCTCCTCCTCCATGGCGTGTCGCGCCGCCGGGCAACGTTCGCCCCGCTCCTTCCCTGGCTGATGCCCCGGTTTTGCGTCCGGGCCTACGACCAGCGCGGGCATGGCGAGTCGGAGCGGGGTGGAGGGTATTTCGTCCGCGATTATGCGGCCGATGCCGTACGAGTCGTCGGGAGCCTCGCCAGGCCCGTCCTCTACGGCCACTCCCTCGGAGCCCTCGTCGCCATGCTCACAGCCGCGGCCTGCCCTGATGCGGTCACAGGAATCGTACTCGAAGATCCGCCGGGACCGAGTTTTCTCACCGCGGTCGATCGCAGCCCCTATGCGGCGGTGTTCGCGCTCTACCGTGAGCTTGCCGGCAGCGCGTTTCCCGTCGGTAAACTCGCCCGGAAGCTCTCCGCGGCTCCCCTTCCTGGCGCCCCCGGAATGCCGACGACGACGTTCGGTGCCACGCGCGATCCGGCGAATGTCCGCTTCACGGCGTCGTGCCTGAAGGGCCTCGACCCGGCGACGATGCTCCCGGTGCTGGCCAATGCCTGGCTCGACGGGATCGACTGGGAGGCGACGCTCCGCCGGGTCACCTGCCCGGTGCTCCTGCTCCGGGCCGATCCGACGCGCGGCGGCATGCTCCCCGACGGCGACTTCCGCCTGTTGTGCGACACGCTCGCCGATGTCACGCCGATCGATCTTCCGGGGATCGGCCACAACGCCGTCGGCCAGCAGCCCGATCTCATGCCACGCTTCGTGATCCCGTTCCTCGAATCGCTCCCGTTTGGCGATGCGGTGATGAAGTCGTAAGCTCTCCCCGGGGGTGGGGCGACGCATCCGGCGGCCCCGTGTGTGGCACGGCGACTTTTTGGAAGGAAAGACATGCGGCACGAAGCAGGCACGACGGTGATCCGCGGCGGCCGATTGTTCGACGGCACGGGAGCCGCGGCGGTGGCTGACGCGGCACTCGTGATCAGCGACGGCGTCGTGGCCTATGCCGGCCCGGAGGCGGCGATGCCCGCGCAGCCCCAAGACGCGCGGCGGATCGACGTCGGCGGCGGGACGATCATGCCCGGCCTTGTCGAGGCCCACTTCCATGCCACCTACTTCGACGTCGCGGCCCTCGAGGATCTCGACATCAAGTATCCGGTCGAATACGTCACCCTCCTTGCCGCGGCCAACGCCCGGCTGGCCCTCCAGTGCGGGTACACGGCGGCCCGCAGCGGCGGGAGCTTGTTCAACATCGACGTTTGGCTGAAGAAGGCCCTCGAGAACGACCTCACCCCCGGCCCTCGGCTCGTCGCCAGCGGCCGTGAGATCTGCGGCGTCGGCGGGCTGATGGATTGGAATCCGGACTTCCGCCGCATCGGCATGGAGGGGCTCGTGCTCCTCGTCAACGGCCCCGACGAGGCCCGCGCCGCGGTTCGGAAGCTCGTCAAGGATGGCGTCGAATGGGTGAAGACCTACCCCACCGGCGACGCTGCCGCCCCCGACGTCAACGATCACCACACCCTCTGCATGACGTTCGAGGAGATGCGCGCCGTGGTGGCGACCGCCCACAACCACAGCCTCAAAGTGACCGGCCACTGCCGAGCCACCGAAGGGATCACCAATGCCCTCAAGGCGGGCTACGACGCGATCGAGCATGGCACGTTCATCGACGACGAGGGCCTCGAGCTCCTCCTCGCCCGCGACGTCCCCTGCGTGCCGGCGCTCTACTTCGAGAAGGTGAGCGTAGAACGCGGCCCCGAGTTCGGCCTCTCGCAGCGGGTCATCGACGGCCATCAGGAGACGCTCGACGGCGGGGCCGAGAGCGCCCGGCGGATCCTTCGGGCTGGCGGCCGGCTGGGGATGGGAGGCGATTACGGCTTCGCCTGGAATCCCCACGGCGACTACGCCAAGGAGCTGTCGTTCTTCGTCGACTTCGTCGGGCTCTCGCCGCTCGAGGTCCTCAAGTGCGCCACGAAGACCGGCGCGGAGATCATGGGGCGGGGCCACGATCTCGGCACTCTTGAGCCGGGCAAGCTCGCCGACGTCCTCCTCGTCGACGGCGATCCGACGACCGACATCCGAGTCCTCCAGGACCGCAGCCGCTTCATCGCCGTCATGCAGGGGGGCGTGGTGAAGGCGGGGCGGATGGTGGCGCCGGCCGGCTGACGACCGCCCGACCGGAGTGCCAAAGCGATCCGCGGGTGGTGGGTGCCGGTGGCTAAGCGGGGGTATAACCGGGGCCTCTTGCCGCTCCTCCCCGGGACCTGCTCCGTGACCGACCCGCGCCCGCCCATCGAATCCCGCACCCTCATCGAGCCCCGCACCCTCAAGGGGTTCCGCGATCATCTCCCCCCCCAGGCCCTCGCCCGGGAGGGGATCCTCGACATCGCGCGGCGCGTCTACCGCTCCTACGGCTTCGTGCCGATCGACACGCCGGCGCTTGAATACCTCGAGATCCTCACCGGCAAGGGGAGCGACGAGACCGACAAGCAGCTCTATCGCTTCACCGACCACGGTGGCCGCGAGGTGGGGATGCGGTTCGATCTCACGATTCCCTTGGCCCGTTTCGCCGCCCAGCACATCGGCACGCTCGGGACCCCCTTCAAGCGCTACCACATGGCGACGGTGTGGCGCGGCGAGAACACGCAGCGCGGCCGCTACCGCGAGTTCATGCAGTGTGACTTCGACACGATCGGAACGACCAGCGCGCTTGCCGATCTCGAGACGATCCTCGTCGTCCACGATCTCCTCTCGGCGATCGGGCTGAAGAGCTTCACGATCCGGGTCAACGACCGCCGGGTCCTGTCGGGGATCCTCGAGCGGCTCGGGCTCGCCGACCGTTCCACCGTCGTGCTGCGGGCGCTCGACAAGCTCGGCAAGGTGAGCCCCGAGGGAGTGGCCGCGGAGTTGGCAGGCCACGGGATTGACGCGGCGGCGAGCGCCGATCTGCTCCAGCTCGCGTCGCTCTCCGGGGCCCCCGACGCCGTTCTTGCCGCGCTCGAGCCGCTCGCCGGCGGCACGGCTCCGGGGCGGGCCGGGATCGACGCCCTGCGGGCGCTCCTCGACGGCGCGGGGCAGGCTGGGGTGCCCGCCGGAAGGATCGTCATCGATCCCTCGATCGCCCGCGGCCTCGACTACTACACCGGCCTGGTGCTCGAGAGCTTTCTCGACGAGTTGCCGGCGCTGGGGAGCATCTGCTCCGGCGGCCGCTACGACAATCTCGCCGGGCTGTACACGAAGCAGCACCTCCCGGGGATCGGGGCGTCGCTGGGGATCGATCGGTTGCTCGCCGGGCTCGAGGAGCTCGGCCGACTGGAAACCCGCGAGACCGCCGCCGACGTCTTCCTCGTCTACTTCGACGAAGCCCACCGCGCGGATTACCTGCGGATCGCCGCCGCCCTGCGGAGAGCGGGGATGGCGGTGGAGATGGCGGCCGAGCCGAAGCGGGTCGGTCAGCAGCTGAAAGTCGCCTCAAAGAAGGGGTTTCCGCTGGCGCTCGTCATCGGCAGCGACGAGTTCACCGCCGGCACGGCGCAGTGCAAGCGGATGCACTCACAGCAGAGCACCGTCATCGACTGGCACGGCGACGTGCCGGTGCTCGTCGATGCCGTGGCAGCCGAGCTCGCGGCCGTCCGCGCCGGAGGCTGACGCAAGACGCGGCGGGCGGTCAACCGTTCACGGTACGGCGGAGGGCTTCGAGGCTCGTCGCCACGACATCGGCATCCGCCGGCCGGTCGGCGGGATCGTGGGCGATCAAATGCATGACAAGATCGGCCACGGTTGGCGGAACGTCCGGCGCCACGTCGGCAAGCGGTGTCGGCGTCCCCCTGGCGATCGCGGCCAACACGGCCACGAAGGAACGCCCTTCGTAGGGCAGCCGCCCGGCGAGCATCTCGTAGAGGATCACCCCGAGCCCGAAGAGATCGGCACGTCCGTCGACGTCTCCGTCGGTGGCCCGTTCCGGTGCCATGTAGGACGGCGTGCCCACGACGAGGCCATCGAGGGTGAGGCTGTGACTCGGGGCGCTCGCCTCGCGAACCAGGCCGAAGTCGATGATCCGGACACGCCGAGCCGGTCCGACGAGGATCACGTTGTCGGTCTTGATGTCACGGTGGACGAGGTTGTGGGCATGGGCTGCACCGAGACCGGCGGCGATCTCCTGGGCGATCCGCAGCGCCTCCGCGATCGGAAGCCGTTCCTCGTGGCGGAGATGATCGGCGAGCGACCGCCCCTCGAGGAACGGCATCACGAGGTAGGGAAGGCCTCCCTCCTCACCGACGTGATGGATGGTGACGACATGGGGGTGATCGATTCGTGCCACGGCCCGGCTCTCCCGGAGAAAGCGTTCGCGGGAGGTCGGCTCGATCGCCTTGGCGGGGAGCATCACCTTGATCGCCACGTCGCGGTCGAGTCGGTCGTCGTGGGCCAGCCACACTCGCCCCATCCCCCCGCTGCCGAGGAGACGGACAACGCGGTGGCCTCCGATCGTCTGCGGGATCAGCGGCTCCTCGGCCGCGACGCGGATGACGACGTTGTCGGACTCGCCGTGGGCCATGCCCCCCCTCTCCAGCATGACCGTCTGCGCCTCGCGGACACCATGCTCGCCGGTGTCCTCCGCGGAGGTGCGGACCACGAAGGTGCAGAAAGGATCCCCCCGGAGCATGCAGGAGGTTTCCTCGATCTCCACCACCTCGCCGTAGTGGCGGGCCATGCCGCGGATCAGCCCCTGGGTCAGCCGGCACAACCGTCGTGCGGAGGCGTAAATGAGATGGAGCTCGTGGGGATCGTGGCGGATCGTCTCGAGAACCGGTGGCTTGGCACCGGGATTCTTTGCTCGAACCAGCGAGTGGATGATCCCCTCGGTTTGCTCGATGAGATCGAGCAGGGTCCACTGGGGATCAACGGCCGAACCGGCCACCTTGAGGAGGTGAGGGGCGAGAAACTCGCCGAACCGCTCGACGACCACAGGGAGGCTCTCGCCCGTGGCGTCGGCGATCGTCCCCAGCATGGCGACGGCGGCCTCGTCCGGATAGACGCCGGAGGGGAGATATCGCTCGGTCGTCTTCGGTGACTGGGAGGTTTGCCCGGCGCGATCGTCCGGCTGGCGCAACGCGCCGCCCGACGGGGGCGTGCCGATGAACTTCTGCAGAAAGAAGAAGATCAGTCCGTGCACCAGTCCGCTCCGTCGACGGCATCGCCCCGTTCCTTCGTCCCGTGGGGTCGAGTCTGACAGATGATGGCGTCGTGGGGAAGGATACCGGCGGGGGGCGTTGCCGGCTGCCGGGGAGCGACGATTCGTGTCGTGCCGCTCACTCCGCCACCGTCTCGCACACCCGCTCGCGGTAGAGCCGCAGGCCGTGGACGGCGTGGTAGAGCGCGCCGCATTCGACGTCGACGTCGGCGGTTTGTTCGAGGAGCGTGACGAGCCTCGTGGCTGCCCGCGTCACCCACGGCTCGGCAAGCCGCTCGTCGTCGAGCGCCGCGACAAGGAACTCGAAGATGTGCCCTGTGGCACCGAGGCGGGCAAAGACATCGGCGGAGGTGCCGGGACGCTCGAAGAAGTGGACCGAGAAGCTGCCGTCGGGCTGCTGGTGGCGGCGGGCGATTTCGATGCACGCCTCGATCCTCGCCTCCGCGTCGGCCCAGCCGCCGCGCTCACTGCCGCGCTCACTGCCGGCGGCGTCGGACCGGTGGGCAGCGAGGGCCTGAACGAGGCCGAAGAGCCGATGACATCCCCCACAGGCGGCGCCGTCGATGTCGGCTACCGCCTCCATGGCCACGACATCCTCGATCGTCCATGTCCGGCCGTCGCTCGCGGTCCACGAGCTCTCCGGAGGGAGCCAGGCGGAGAGGGCCATGAGTGTCCAGGTCGCCTCAGCCCCTGGGCGGATGTCAGCCTGGGCCTGGGTGAGGAGATCGCGGAGGGTGTGGGGCTTGCCGTTGACCGAGATCGGCGTGTCGACGGACAGGCCGTCGAGACCGCATTGGGCGAGGTAGCCGATCCACTGGTCGGGATGCCCCTGGCCGGTCGTGCTTCCCTCCTCGATCGTCGCAGCCACCCCCTGGCTCCCCGGCCGCAACCGCCAGCCGCGCAAGGCCCCACCATCGAGCAGCCAGGCGAGCGCGGTTGTCTTCCCGCCGGCCGTGGCCAGCGGGAGCTCGTCGCCGAAGGCGAGGATCCCATGGACCACCTGCCAGGCACCGGTGACCCGCTGGTCGAGGAGGCGGCCGTCCCGGGCGTGGGCGACGGCCCGGTCGATCCGCGCGCACAGATCGGCTCCGTCGCTGGCCCGCTCGGCAGCCACGCCGACCGCCGAGTCGGCCGTGGGGGCACATCCCGGCGCCGCTCCGACGGCGATCCCCGCCAAGACGATCAGCGTCAGCGTCTGCCAGCCAAGCAGCCAGCGGCGACACGAGTGAACCGGCGCGGCAAGCGATCCGTAGAAGGTGGTCATGGAGACGGTCAGCAGGCGTGGTCGCCAGGGAGCGAGCGGGAAAAAGCCGATGGCCCACGGCGTCCTTACGTCCCTAGAATAGCTTCGTCGCTCCGGTGGTGCCGTCCCCGCCGTGACGCTTCCCCTTTCAACTGCCAGCAGGAATCCCGATGCCCTTTTTCTACTTCGACCCCGCCTACATGCTCGCCATCGCCCCGGCGATGCTCCTGGCGATGTGGGCCCAGTGGCGGGTGCACGCCACGTTCGCTGCGGCGTCGCAGGAGCCGGCGCCCCTGTCGGGGGCTGCGGCCGCCCGGCACATCCTCGATTCGGCCGGGGCCACGGAGGTTGCCGTCGAGCAGGTGCCAGGGACGCTCACCGATCACTACGACCCACGGACGAAGGTGCTGCGCCTCTCCGATGCCGTCTACTCCAGCCGGTCGCTCGCCGCGGTGGGGATCGCCGCCCACGAGGCGGGCCACGCCCTCCAGGATCACACCGGCTATCCGCTGATGTCGCTGCGGAACGCCGCCGTCGGCATCGCCAACATCGGCAGCGGCTTCGGGCTGACGGTGTTCATGTTCGGCTTGATGTTTGCCTCCCGGCCGATGGCCTGGGTGGGGATCGGCCTGTTCGCCGCCACGGTCTTCTTCCAGCTCGTCAATCTCCCGGTGGAGATCGACGCCAGCAACCGGGCCAAGCGGCAACTCGTCGCGCTCGGCATCGTCCCTGGCGCCGACATGCCGCATGTCAACAAGGTGCTCAACTCGGCCGCGTGGACGTATGTCGCGGCGACGCTCCAGAGCGCCCTGACGCTCATCTACTACGCCAGCTACCTCACCGGTGGTGACCGCGATTCGGAGAGCTGATCGGCGCCAGCCCTCAACGCCGGGCCGGTGTATCCGCGACTGCGTGGTTGAGGGACCGATTCAACCACGGCTGTGGTTGAGGGACCGATTCAACCACGGCTGTGGTTGAGGGACCGGTTCAACCACGGTTAGTGGTTGAGGGAATACAGGAGAATGTTGAGGGCGATCTTCTCGGCGTCATCCCGGCTGTAGCCGGTGCACTCCATCGAGTTTTGCTTCTCGAGCGCGCAGGAAAGATCGTAGGGGGAAAAGATCACGGCCCAACGGTCTCCCATCCTCACTCCCTCGAGCTTCGGCGGCACCTGCCGCTTCCGGGCCGTCATCGGGCCGTCCCCGCCGCCGGCAGGCTCGCGGAGCGTCACGGAGCGCACGTCGTAGCCACCGTATTCCCCCTTCGTGAACAGCGGGTCATCGGCGGGGATCTCCTCGAGGGTCGCCTCGGGGAGGATGGCGGCGATCTCCGCCCGGAAGGCGGTGGTAAATCCAGGCGAGGCGCAGACGCTGTCGGCGAGGAGGGTGCCTCCCCGCTCGAGAAAAGCTTTCAGCCGCTGCCGCCGGGGGGCGTCGAAGGTGAAGCCCTGCCTCCCGTGCATGAACACGAGGTGATAGTCGAACAGCCCCGGCTCGGCAGGATCGACGAGGAGAGGCTGCTCGTCGACGCGGATACCGAGCTCGCGGGCCGCCGCCCGGAGGATGTTTGCCAGCGCCGCCGGCGCCGCGTCGCACATCCCGGAGTGACGCAGCTTGCCGATCGAGAGCTGGCCCCGGTCGAACTGGTCGCGGGCCTTAGCCGCCTGAGGGAGATCGAGCGTAAACAGCTCGTCCTTCCGCTTCAGCTCCCGGTTGGTGGCGTAGGCGATGACGTTGGTGCCGATCGCCAGGGCGGCCTCGACCTCGGTGCGGATCGCGGCGGGGAGCGTCCGGGATTGCGTCTCCCCCACCTCCCACAGGCAGGAGAGGCTCGGCATCGCGGCGGCGTTCTTCTCGAGATCCGTGGGCGGGGCGTAGATCAGGCAGGTGCGGCAGCCGTAGTCGACGCCGAGCAGCGGCCGGTGGAGCTCCGGCGGGACGATCTCCTCGGCATGCCAAGCCGGATGCTCCGGCGGGAGGAGGTGGAGCTGGTACTCGGGCTCGGGGAAGATTTCGCCGACGAGTTGGCGGAGGCGGGCATCAAAATCGCCGCTCGACGGGCAGCACGCCTCGGCGAACACGAAGCCCCCCTCGTCGATAAAGCGCCTGAGGCGCGGGCCGGCGTCGGGGCCGAGTTCGAAGGCCGACTTGCCGGAGATCCACAGCACCGGCGCCTGGAGGAGATCCTCGAGCGTCGCCGTCTGGGTCTCGACGATGTGCCAGGAGAGTCCGGCGGGGTAGTCCTTCTTCCAGCGTGATTCGACATGCTCGACGAGATGAGCGATGTCGTGGCCGTGCCTGTTCCAGTCGGAGTCGGGGGCGTGCCGGCTCTTGGCGACGATCACGGGCCTGCGCCCCTTGGCGAGGAACAGCAGTGCGAAGCTCGTGGCGACGACTGGATCCTCGATTCTCCCCCCCCGGAACGCCCCGGTAAGGTTGTCCTGGGTGCTGATGAACATCTTCGCCCCCTCGAGATACCAATCGGCGTCGCCGATGAACCGTCGGGCGGTGAACCGGCCGACCCGCTCGAGGCCGTAGAGGTAGTAATGCAGCCAGGTCTGGCCCGCCATCGGATTCTCCACCACCGAGAACCGCCTCCCGAGCCACTCAAGCCCCCGCTCCACCAGCTTCGGCGAAGCCCCGCCGCCGCAGCAGGCGACGGAATCACGCGTCGCGCGGGCTGCCGGCGCGCCGACATGCTGCGAGGTGATCCAGACACTGGCGATGCCGGCGCACGTCATGCTCCCCGAGCCGCCGGCATTGCCGATCGTGTAGCCCCACGAGCCGTCGGCGTTGGCGGACGACACCCAGTATTGTTGCGCCCGGACCCACACCTCCTGCTTGACGCGGACCCCGACCCGATCGGCTTCGTGGAGGGCGAGAAGCGCGAACTGGGAGTTGGAATTGTCGCCTGTCCCCTTGGCCCTGCCGTACGACCACGAGCCGGTTGCCTGCCCCTGCGAGACCTGCGTTCCCTCGAGCCACTCGACATTCCGCTGGAGGATCGCCCGATCGTCCTCGGGCGAAAGCATCGCCAACAGCATTGTCTGGAGCGACACCGAGTAGGTCTCCTCCGGCTTCTGGCGACGGATCCACTCGAGCCCGCGCTGCATCTGGGCGTTATCGGAGGCGACGCCCGCATTGGCCAGCGCCAGCATCACCAGCGCCGTGGCGCCGACACGGGTGTCGTCGGCCCGCATCGCCACCTGCCAGGAGCCGTTGGGCTCCTGTTCCCGGAGGAGCCAGTCGCGGGCCTTCTCGATCGACCGTTGAATCTTCTCCGGGGAAACCTTCGCCCCCTCGCGGTCGGCGGAGAGGCCGACGCGGCCCGATGTGAGGGTGCCGCCGAGGACGATGGCACCGACCAACACGGCAAGAAGGAGACGGCGGGGAGGCATCGGGAAACCCCGGGGCGGTGACGAGGAGGGCGGTCCTTCCCCTCCGGAAAGTCTTTTAAGTCTACCGGCCGACAGGGAAACCGCCGTGCCACGCGGCCGGTTTGCGGGGTTTGGTGCTCAGGCCGATACTTGGGTCTCCCCGTCCCTTGTCACCGGTGCGGGGGCCCGCCAAGGAGGGAACTGCTCCGTGTCGACGACCCCGCGCCCGAAATCTCTCGACGACATCCTCGTCGAGTTCAGCCAGCACCGGAAGCTGATGCAGGAGGAACTGCAGAAGGTGATCGTCGGACAAAACGACGTCATCGAGCAACTCTTCGCCGCGATCTTCACCCGCGGCCACTGTCTCCTCGAGGGGGTGCCCGGGCTCGCCAAGACGCTCATGGTGTCGACGCTCGCGCGGATCCTCGATGTCGGCTTCAAACGGGTGCAGTTCACCCCCGACCTCATGCCCTCCGACATCACCGGCACCAACGTCCTCGAGGAGGATGAGTCTGGCCGCCGCAGCTTCCGCTTCGTCGAGGGGCCGATCTTCACGAACATCCTCCTCGCCGACGAGATCAACCGCACGCCGCCGAAGACGCAGGCGGCCCTCCTTCAGGCGATGCAGGAGCGCGAGGTCTCGGTGGGGCAGGAGACCTACCAGCTCCCCGATCCGTTCTTCACGATCGCCACGCAAAACCCGATCGAGCAGGAGGGGACCTACCCGCTCCCGGAGGCGCAGCTCGATCGCTTCATGTTCAACATCAAGGTCGGCTATCCCTCCGCCAGCGAGGAGGAGCAGATCCTTATGGCGACCACCCGGTCGGAGAAGCCGGAAGTGCGGAAAGTGCTCTCCGGGAGAGCGATCGTCAACATCCAGAAGCTCGTCGGGAGCGTGGCGGTGAGCGAGTATGTCGTCAAGTACGTCGCCCGCCTCGTCCGCGCCACCAGGCCGAAGGATCCGCAGGCCCCGTCCTATGTCGCCGAGCTCGTCGACTGGGGCGCCGGTCCCCGCGCCGGCCAGTTCCTCATCCAGGGAGGGAAGGCGATGGCAGCGATGGACGGCCGCTTCAGCGTCTCCATCGACGATGTTCGGCGGATCGCCGTGCCGGTGCTCCGCCACCGCATCGCCACCAACTTCCAGGCTCAGGCCGACGGCCTGACCAGCGAGTCGATCGTCGAGCGGCTCGTCCGCGAGGTGCCGGAGCCGGAGATCCCCAAGCTCGTGAAGTGATCCCTGCGGGTTGTCCGCAGGAAGACAGCGGGGCTCCTTGCCCGCGCCGGTCCCCTTTCCCTGGCGACGGACTCCATGGTGCGTGCGGTCGAGGAATACCTGAAGCCCCAGGTCGTGCGTCAGATCGCGCGGCTGGATCTCCGCGCGCAGTTCATCGTCAAGGGATTCCTCCAGGGGCTCCACGCCAGCCCCTACCAGGGCTTCTCGGTCGAGTTCAGCGAGCACCGAAAATACACCCATGGCGACGATCCCAAGGACATCGACTGGCTCGTCTACGCCAAGACCGACAAGCACTACGTCAAGAAGTTCGAGGCCGAGACCAACATCACCGGGTATCTTGCCATCGACGCCAGCGCCAGCATGGCGTACACCCATCGCCAGGAGCTCACGAAGCTCGACTACTCGATCTCTCTGGCGGCCGCGCTCTGCTGGCTCATGATCCACCAGCAGGATCCCTGCGGACTGATGGTGTTTGACGAGAAGCTCCACTCGAGCCTCCCGGCGCGGTCGAAGCGGTCGCAGATCGCGCAGGTGCTCTCCGTCCTCTCCAAAGTGAAGCCCTCGCGGCGGACCGACATCGCGCGGAGCCTCATCCAGATCGGGGCCATGCTCCGCCATCGCTCGCTCGTGATGGTGTTCAGCGATCTGCTCGCCGATCCGGAGCCGGTCCGCGACGCGCTCCTTCGGCTGCGGCATCGGGGGCACGACGTGATCCTGTTCCATATCCTCGATGAGGCGGAGGTCGCCTTCCCCTTTGACGGGATGGTCGAGTTCACGGAGCCGGAGACGGAGGAGAAGCTCGTCGTCGACGCCGATGGCGCCCGTCGGGAATACCTCGAGGCGGTGCAGGCCTTCCGCGAGGACTACCGGCGCACCTGCTTCCACGCCGGGATCGACTATGTCCCGCTCGACACGAGCATGCAGTTCGACCGCGCCCTGATGGAGTATCTCGTCAGTCGCCGGAATCGTTTTTAGGAAGCCGCCCCCTCCATGGGACTGTCGTTCCTCACTCCCGCGCTGCTTGCCGGGGCCGCTCTCGTGGCCGTGCCGGTGATCCTCCACCTCATCATGCGGCGCAAGCCGGTGCCGCGGGCCTTTCCGGCGATGCGCTTCCTCCGCCAGCGGGCGGCCGCCAACCGGCGCCGTCTCCGCGTCAGCCACCTCCTTCTGCTTCTTCTGCGAATGGCCGCGCTGGCCGTGCTCGCCCTTGCCCTGGCCCGTCCCACGCTCCGTGGGGCCGGGTGGCTTGCCGACGGCGAGAAGCCGGTCGCCGCGGTCCTCGTCTTCGACACCAGCCCGCGGATGGAACTGCGGCAGGCCAACCGCACCCGTCTTCAGGAAGCGGCGGCCCTGGCCCGGGCGTTGGCCGCGAAGCTCCCGCCGGCCAGTCAGGTGGCGGTGATCGACACCGGGGGCGGGCCGGTGTCGTTCTCCCCCACGGTCGCGGCGGCGCTGGCCCGCGTCGATCGAATGGCCGTCGGCACCGCGGTGCAGACGCTGCCGACGGCGATGCAGGAGGGCCTCCGACTCCTCGACACTGTCCCCGATCTCCGCCATGAGATGTATGTGTTCACCGACTGTTCCCAGGGGGCCTGGGAGGGGCGGACCGCAGCCGATTTGATCGCCACGCACGCCGACACGGCGGTGCTGTGGGTCGACGTCGGAGCCACCGGCGCGCAAAACTTCGCGCTCGAGGCGGTCGATCTGTCGACCGATCAGCCGACGGCCGGCGCGACACTGGGCGTCACGGTGGAGACTCGGCGCAGTGGCCCCGATGCGAATCGGCCAGTCGCGGTGGAGATGCTCGGAGCCGATGGTCGGTACGCGCGGCGGGCCGTGAAACCGGTGGCATGGAAGGATGGGCAGGCAGGGCAGGTGGACTTCGAGGTCACCGGCCTCGAGCCAGGGGTGCGGCAGGGGCGAGTCGTCCTTGATGGATCGGATGACATGGAGGCGGACAACGCCCGCTATTTCACCGTCGAGGTCGGCACCCCCGCCAAGGTCCTCATCGCCGCCCCCCAACCGGCCGCAGATACCGGGAGATTCCTCCTCCAGGCGATTGCGCCGGCGGCGCTGCGGAAGGCCGGCAAGGGGCGATTCGACGCCACACTCATCGACATCGGCAAGCTCGATGCCACGCCCTGGGACGGCTACGAGGGGATGGTGCTTGCCGATCCGCCGCCGCTCACGCCCCGCACGCTCGACCTGCTCTGGCAGTGGGTGGCTGGCGGGAGGGGGCTCGTCGTCTGGCTCGGGCCACGGGCCGCCGATGCCGGGCGTTTCAATTCCGACGCAGCGCAAAAGCTCCTCGGTGGGAGGATCGTCCGTGTCTGGCGGAATCCCCGCGAGGACAATTTTCTCGCGCCTGCCAACCTCGATCATCCGATTCTCAGTCCCTTCCGTCGCGTCGGAGACGCCGTCCCCTGGCAGGATTTTCCTATTGAGCGATTGTGGGAGTTCGAGCCGAACGATCCGGCGGCCGACGGCAACGGCGCGGCGCCCCGGGCCGCCGGCGCCGATGCGACGGCCGACTCGGCGGTGCCGGTCGTCTCGTTCCGCAACGGTCTTCCGGCCATTCTCGAACATCGCGTCGGGCAGGGGACTGTTGTTACGGTGACGACGCCGGTGTCGCAGGCCGCTGACAATCCCGACGCCTGGAACATGCTCGCCACTGGGTTCGAGCCGTGGCCGTTTGTGATCCTCGCCAACGAGACGCTCCTCCATGCGGTCGACACCGCCGACGACCGCAACATCGCCGCGGGCGCCTCGGCCGTCGTCCATCTCCAGCGCCGCGATGTGGCGACGGCCTTCGTGAGCACCCCCGGTGGCGACGACTTCCCCGCGCCGGTCGACCAGCGCCGCGGCACCGTGACGGTGACGACGACCCAGGTGCCGGGCAATTACCGGGTGCGCTCCGGCGGCGATGTCGGCGGGGTCGCGCGGGGATTCAGCGCCAATCTCGCCGCCGAGAGCATCGACGCCCGGCGGCTCGCCGATGCCGGCCTCGTTGCGGCGCTGGGGCCAGGCTATCGGCTCGCGAAGAGCGAGGCCGAGCTCGTGCGCGACGTCAAGCTCGAACGGGTCGGCGCCGAGCTGTCGGGATGGTTCATCCTCCTGGCGGCGCTGGCAATGGCCGGGGACTGGATCGTCGCCAACCGTTTCTACGCGCCACGGGACGATACCGGAGCCGTGCCCAGTGTTGGGGCGGGTGCCGGTGACGCCGTGGCTTCGGGAGCGCCGCCGCCGCTGCCGAGTGGCGCCGGGAAGGCCGTGCGGGGGGGCGACGTATGACGCCGCTTGTGGCACTCGTCCTCGAGGAGCTGTCGCTCGACTTCGATCCGGTCGTGTCGTGGTGGTTTGTCGCCCTGGTGACGCTCGCGCTCGTGGCGGTGCTCGTGGCCGTGGGCCCCGACCGTTCGCGCGTCCCGGCGGGAAGGAGGCTCGTGCTCGTGCTCCTCCGCACCGGCGCGTTTTTGGCGCTCGTGGCCTGCCTGCTGCGGCCGACGCTCGTGGCGACCCGCCAGGCCCGCCAACAAGGCACGCTGCTGGTGCTCGCCGATACTTCTGAGAGCATGACGGTCGTCGACGGGGCTGCAGGGCGGACTCGCTTCGAAGAGATGACGGCGGCGCTGGCTGCCGCCCGCCCGGCCGCCGCCAAGCTCGTGGCCGAGGGGGATGTCGATATCAGTCTCTGGGCCTTCGACCGTGAGGCCCGCCCCGTGGCTGGGACGGCGGAAGACCCGTTTCCGCTCGGCGCTTGGCAGCGTGGGGCGGCGAGCGACCAGACGGCGATCGGCGCCGCGATTGACGACGCGCTGCGGGCCACGGCAGGGCGGCCGCTGGCGGGGGTGATCGTGCTCTCCGACGGAGCCCAGCACGCCTACCCGCCGCGCGACCAGCCGCCTCAGGGGGTGGCGCGGAAGCTCGGGGATGCGGCCGTACCGCTGTGGAGCGTCACCTTCGGGCAGCAGCGCGGCGGGGGGCAGGGGCGCGATGCCGCGGTCACCAATCTCTCCGTCGGCGAGACGGTCTACCTCAAGAACACCCTCGAAGTCGCCGGCCGGATCCGCCTCGACGGCCTCGCCGACCGCGACGTGGTCGTGAAGCTCCTGGCAGAGAACGAGAGCGGGGCGATGGAGGAGGTTGCGCGGACGGTTGTCCGTGGCGGCCCGCAGGTCAACGAGGAGGCGGTGCGCCTCGCCTGGACACCGAAGGCCCTTGGCGAGCGGAAGCTCTCGCTCGTGGTCGAGCCGCAGGAGGGGGAGGTGGTCCTCACCAACAACGAACTCTCGACGTTCGTCGAGGTGGTCGACGGGGGCTTGCGGGTTCTCTATCTCGAGGGAGCGCTGCGGGTCGAGCAGCGATTCCTCCGCCGCGTTCTCGCCGCGAGCCCCGACATGCAGGTCGACTTCGAGTGGATCGACGCCGCCGGTCGGCGGAATTGGCCGCTCAATCTCGGCCGCAAGCTCGACGCCGGGTACGACGTGTTTCTCATCGGCGACCTCGATGCCTCGGCCCTGTCTCCTCAGGATCTCGGCGCCATCGTCGCCAAGGTCAACGGCGGTGCGGGAATCGGTTTTCTCGGCGGCTTCCACGCCTTCGAGGCCGGTGGCTGGGGAAGCACGGCCATTGGCCAATTGCTCCCTTTCGAGTCCGACAAGCTGGCGCGACAGCCGTTCGACCAGCCGATCCGCCCGGGGCTCCACCTCCCCGGTCCGCTGAAGATGATTCCCGATCAGCGATTCGGTGGCGTCTCGATCCTCCGCCTCGGGCCCACCGATCAGGAGACCCGCGCCGCCTGGCAGGCCCTGCCGCCACTCGAGGGCGCCAACAACCTGGGACGACTCGTTCCCAACGCGAAGCCGCTGGCCGTCACCTCCGACGGCAGGCCGCTGCTGGTCGCCCGCGAGTTCGGCGAGGGACGCGTGCTCGCGTTTGCCGCCGATTCGACCTGGCGGTGGGCGATGCAGGGCGGTGGGGAGCAACACCGGCGCTTCTGGCGACAGATGGTCCTATGGCTCGCCAAGCAGGACGACTCCGGCAGCGACTCGCTGTGGGTCCGCTTGGCGCAGCGTCGCGTGGCCCCCGGCGCGACGATTCCCCTCGACACGGGCCTTTCGAAGCCCGACGGCAGTGGGGTCGCAGAGGCGGCCTTCGAAGCGGTGATGACCTCACCGGGAGGGGTCTCGCGCCCGTTGCGGCTGGCGAGAAAAGGGGAGTCGTATTCGGGGGTACTCGCCGATTTCAGCGAGCCGGGGGATTGGAAGGTCACGGTCCAGGCGACGAAGCCCGGGGCCCCCCCGGTGTCGCGATCGGCAAGGTTTACCGTCGTCCGGCAGGATCTCGAGTTGGCAAACCCCAGAGCCAACCCGCTCCTCATGCGGCAGTTGGCCGAGTCGACCGAGGGGGGGGGGGTGCGATCGCCGGAGGAGCTTTCCGAGATCCTCGACGACCTGCGGACGAAGCCCTCGGCCTACGACGCCCAGGAGCAGTGGTCGGCCACCCTGTGGGACAAGTGGCCGATGTTCCTCGTCATGGCCGGGCTCCTCTGTACCGAGTGGTTTCTGCGGAAGCGCTGGGGGCTCGTGTAGCGATTCCCCGGCCGATTTCCCCTGTCGGGGCCTTGGCCTGCCTGCTACTCTCCTCCCCCTCGCAGGCTGCCCAGTCCGCGGGAGGGTGACGAAGCAGACAGGCCGGTTCCGGCCGGGAGTACGGAGTGCGCAAGCGACGCCCCATCCGCCGCAAACTCATGGTGGGAGGGGGGCTCGTCCTCCTCATGGTGGCGCTCCTCTCGGCGAGCAGCTTCCTCGGCACCTATTCCTACCGCCGGCTCGTGCGCGGCCTGAGCAGCCGGGCGGCGGAGTTGCCGCTGGCGAGTGATCTCGGCGAGAGCGTGGCGACGCTCCGGTTCGTCCACGCCCGGAGCTTGTCGGGGGATGTTACGGCCCTCGCCGCCGAGCCGGCCGAACTGCCGGTCGTTCCCCCGCCGCCCGTGCCCGATCAGGAGGGGGAAGACGAGGACGATGGCGACGAGGAGGCCCGCGAGCTCGGCCCCTGCAGTGCCCCGTTCCTCGCGGTACTTTCGCGGACGGAACGGGCCCTCGAGGCTTACCGCGAGGAGCTCGGCAAGGGGGAGATCGACAACGCCCCCCTCGGCGACCGAAGCCGCGAGCGCGAGACGGCCCGGCGGATCGCTGCCAGCCTCACCCGGATCCGCGATGTGGTGGGGAGGCCGGCCGCCGGCGAGGGGGTGGCGCTGGATCAATTGCACACCCTCGGCCCCGACCTCGGTCGGCTAGCCGCGCTTTCCGCGACCCTCCCCACCTACCTCCAGGAGCACCTCCTCGATCTCTCCAGCGACGTCCGTACCGGGTATCGGACACTCATCGTCACCACCTGGGCCGCGGCGATGGCATCGGCGCTGCTTCTCGCGTCGCTCGGCGTCCTCACCTACCGTTGGGTGTTCCGGCCGCTGCGCCTTCTCGGCTACGGTTCGCGGCGCGTGGCTGCCGGCGACTTCGCCTTCCGGCTCAATCTCGACAGCCGCGACGAGATGGCAGAGCTCGCCGAGGCGCTCAACGACATGACGGAGCGTTTCCAGGAAGTCCGCGACGACCTTGACCGGAAGGTGCAACTGCGGACGCGCGAGGTGATCCGCAGCGAACAGCTGGCAAGCGTCGGCTTCCTCGCCGCGGGGGTCGCCCACGAGATCAACAATCCCCTTGCCTCGATCGCGATGTGTGCCGAGTCGCTGGAAAGCCGGCTTGCCGGGCTCGTAGCCGACGACGGCGAGGCGCAGGTGGCCCGTCGCTACCTCGAGCTGATCCAGGCCGAGGCGTTCCGCTGCAAAGGGATCACCGAGAAGCTCCTCGACTTCTCCCGGCTCGGTGAGGTGCGCCGCCAGCCGACGGCGATCATGGCGCTGGTGAACGATGTCGCCGAGATGCTCCGCCACGTCGGGCGGTTTGCCGGGCGCTCGATCGAGATTGACGACGGCCCCGATCTCCCGGTGATGGTCAATCCGCAGGAGATCAAGCAGGTGGTGCTCAACCTCCTGGTCAACGCCCTCGACTGCATCGAGACGACGGGGCATGTCCGGGTGGCCGTGCGCCGGATCGCTGAGACGGCCGTGCTGACCTTCGCCGACGATGGCTGCGGGATGAATGACGAAGTCCTCGAGCACCTCTTCGAGCCGTTTTTCACACGTCGCAAGACGGGGCAGGGGACCGGCCTGGGGCTCTCGATCGTCCACCGGATCGTCGCCGATCATGGCGGGCGGATCGAGGCGGAGAGCGATGGGCCAGGGAAGGGGGCCACGTTCCGTGTCACGCTCCCCCTCGCGGCCGGTGCCGAGGGGCAGCGGCGCTCGGGGCACGGAGCGACGAAAGACCCGGACTCCGCCCTGCGCGCAGCCTAACGACGTGGATAAAGCAACCGCCGCCGGATACGGCGTCCGACACCCCCGAAAAACCTCGGCTTTTTTGGGGGTGTCACAAGTGGAAAAAGGTCATGGATGACTTTTTCCACGGATATCTAGACGCAAACTCTGGAGGTATGACGTGACGAAGCCTGTCAGGCCGATGCGGATCCTGTTTGCCGACGACGAGATGTCGCTCCAGGAGCTGATGCGAATCGAGCTGCCGAGATTGGGGCACGAGGCGACGGTCTGTCCGGACGGTCGGACGGCGATCGCGGCCCTCGATCGCACCGCCTACGACTGCGTGATCGTCGATCTCGACATGCCGGGCGTGGGCGGGATGGAGGTCATCGCCCGCGTCCGCGACGTCGCCCCCGACACCGAGACGGTGATCATCACCGGGAAGTCATCGCTGGAATCGGCGGTGGCGGCGGTCCGTCAGGGGGTGTTCGACTACCTCACCAAGCCGTGCAAGCTCGCCGAGATCCAGGCGGTCCTCGAGCGGGTGCGGAAGAAGCGGGAATTGACGCTCCGTCTCCGGGCTCTCGAGGGGCGCCTGCGACGCGCGGAGGGGGCGTCGCGCCTTGTCGGAGGATCGCCAGGCCTCGATGCGGTGCGCCGGCTCGTCTCCCGGGTGGCGGTCAGCGATTCAAGCGTCCTTGTGCGCGGCGAGACAGGGACCGGTAAGGAACTCGTTGCCCGGGCGATTCACGACGGCAGTCCCCGGGCCACGGGGCCGCTGGTGGCCGTCAACTGCGGCGCTCTCCCCGAGCATTTGGTGGAGAGCGAGTTGTTCGGCCACCGGAAGGGGGCGTTCACCGGCGCGGAGGAACACCGGGCCGGCTTGTTCGAGGTGGCGGACGGGGGGACGCTGTTCCTCGACGAGATCGGCGAACTCCCCAGGGCGCTCCAGCCCCGGCTCCTGCGGGCGCTCGAGAGCGGCGAGATCCGTCGCGTTGGTGACAACCACCCCGTGACCGTCGATGTCCGCGTGGTCTGTGCCACGCACCGCTCCCTCGAGGAGATGGTGGCGGCGGGGACATTCCGCGAGGATCTCCTCTTTCGCATCAACACCTTCGAAGTGGCGATTCCCCCCCTCCGTGATCGTCTCGACGACATCCCGATGCTCGTCGAGCACTTCGTCCGCGATGGACGGCCGCAGACGCCCCCCGGCGCCCTCGTGATCGAGCCGGAAGCGCTCGCGGTCCTCCATGGGCATGTGTGGCCTGGCAATGTCCGCGAGTTGGCCAATTGCGTCGAGCATGCCCTCGTGCTCTGTGACGGGCTGCCGCTGACCGTCGAGCATCTCCCCGCCCGACTCGGGGCTCTCAAGCCCCGGCCGCTGCCGATTGGGGCGCTGCCGATCGTGGCCGAGGCCGCCGGCATCAGTGCGGTGGCGGCGTCATCGACAAACCTCCTGCCCCAGGCTGCTCCTCCCTCGGCTCCGATCTCTGTGATGACGGCGACGGCGGCCGTTCCCGGCGGGGCGCTCCCGCAGACCAGTCAATCATCGGCGATGGTAAAAGATCCGAAGCCGGTGAGTCTCCGTGAACTGGAGATGCAGGCGATCGTTGAGTCGCTCGAACGCAATCACGGCAACAAGCCGCGGACGGCCGAGGAGCTCGGGATCAGCCTGAAGACGCTCTACAACAAGCTGCACCAATTGGCCGATGCGCAGCAGGCCGCAGGCCAGGCATCGGCGGCCGTCGGGGGGCCGACAGACGCCGCCGCATGATTCGCTGCCTCTGGACCGACGCGAGGCTGAATGGCCGCACGCCCGCTCCCGCTTAGCCGGTCTTGCGCACCACCCCGACGAGGATGCCGAGGACACGGGCGTTGCGGACATAGATCGGCTTCATCGACGAATTGGCCGGCTGGAGGCGGATCCGGTCGCGCTCCGGGAACCATTGCTTGAGGGTCGCCTCGCCGTCCTCGGTCTGGGCAACGACGATGTCGCCGGCGTGCGCCGTGTGGCGCCGGCGGATCACCACCCAGTCGCCATCGGCGATCTGAGCTTCAACCATCGAGTCACCCATCACTTTGAGGACGAAATGATCGTCCTTGTCGAAGAGCTCCTCGAAGTCGATCCGCTCCTGTTGCTCGTCCGCCGTCCGGAGCGTGCCCGCCGCCACCCAGCCGGCCATCGGGAGGCCGCGGAGGTGGGCCGGTTCGGTGATCAGTTCGATCGCCCGGGACATGTTCTTTCCCCGGCTGATCAGCCCTTTGCGTTCGAGCGCCTTGAGGTGGCAGACGACGCCATTGGGGGAGCGGATGTCGAAAGCCTGTCCGATCTCCCGAACGGTGGGGCCGTAGCCACGGTTTTGGATCTTGTCACGAATGAAGGCGTAGATCTCGAGTTGCCGCTCGGTGGGCGCGTCGGCGCCCTGATCGGCGGCAACATCGCCCCCGACGCCGAGAATCGCATCCCCATGCGAGATCGCCGGGCTCGGCGTCAGCGGCGAAGCGGCATCGCGGGCGGCGGAAGAGGGCCTCGCCGGCGATCGCCGTCTGCCGGATGGCTTTCCTGGGGCGACTGGCTTCCCGGCGACGGCCGGTTTTCCGGCGGCAGCCGGCTTGCCGACGGAGGACGAGGCGGGCTGGGAGGTTTTCCTACGGATCGTCACGGGTGCCTCGACGTCAGAGAAGGGGAGCCTGGGCATAGGCCCGGCATAAACATCGGTATCCTACTATACGCTCGTTCATTTTTGTTGCCAAGAGGGGCAATGGCGGGGAGCGCTGTCGATCCGCGGCCCGGGAAAAGAGCGCGTTGCACTTTTGAAGAAGGCGCCGCGGCAGGGAACTCAACGCCCGGCGGCGGCGGCGGCCACGGCAGCATGGAGCTGTTGGGGCGAGAGGGTCATGGCGCGGGCGAAGCCGGCGATGAAGCGGGCCGAGGTCGGCTCAAAAACGACGATTGAGAAGTCGCCGAGTTGAAACCAGTCGGCCGCATGGGGAAAGCGCCCCAGGTAGGCTTGCTTGAGGGCTTCGTAGGCCGGGTGGGCTGAATCAATGAACGTCGCCTGGGCAGGCAGCGAAACCCTCGGCAACGCCTGCGGCGGAGGGCCGGAAGAATCGGTCGACTCGGCCGCCGTGACGAGAAGGCAGACCTCAGGCGTGGCGAGCATGTCTCGCGTGTGGGCCGAGAGTCGGCTGACGTGACTGACAAGCACCACGCTGCCCGCGTTATCGCCGCCGTCGTCATCGGAGTGCGGATCCCGACCGGTGACGAGCACCGCGTAGGGAATCATCGAGGCGAACGGCCTTCCGTCGTGAAGCGTGGCCAGCGAGGCGACGCTGTGGCCGAGAACGAGCCGTCCGAGGAGGAGGGACGCGTCGTGGTCGATCACCGGGAGGCTCCACAGGGGTCGAGAAGGATCGAGGCGGGCCCGGGAAAAGGAAAACCGGGCTGGGGAAAACGTGCGGGCCCGGCGACCTGTCGATCGCCGGGCCCGCTTGAATTGAAAACGACCGGCAACGGGGCTCAGGCGATCAGACGGCGGCAAGAGCCGTCACCCGATCGCGAACCGGCGATCACCAAGCCCCCGATCGCGAACCGGCGATCACCAAGCCCCCGATCGCGAACCGGCGATCACCAAGCAAAGTGGGCAAAAGCCTTATTGGCGTCGGCCATGCGATGGACGTTGTCACGCTTGGTGACCGCGGCGCCTTCGCGCTTGTAAGCGGCGAGGACTTCCTCGGCGAGTTTCTCGTGAGTCGCACGCCCCTTCTTCTCGCGGACGGCCTGAAGCATCCAGCGGATGCCGAGCGACTGCTGCCGGTTGCGGTTGACCTGCATCGGCACCTGGTACGCCGCACCACCGACCCGCTTCGAGCGAACCTCGACGGAGGGCTTGCAGTTCTCAAGGGCCCGATTGAAGACCTCGATAGGCTCCACGTCGGTGACCTTCTTGGCCACGATGTCCATGGCGTCGTAGAAGACGTTTTGCGCGATGCTCTTCTTCCCGTCGTACATCAAGCAATTGATGAACTTGCTGACGAGGAGCGACCCATAACGGGGGTCGGGACCGAGTTGTTCGCGGCTGGAGGTGATCTTTCCCATGACTCGTGCTTCTGCTTAACCCTTCTTGGCACCATAGAGACTGCGGGACTGCTTGCGGCCCTGCACGCCGAGCGTGTCGAGAGCACCGCGGACGATGTGGTAACGAACGCCGGGAAGATCGCGAACACGACCACCACGGACGAGCACGATCGAGTGCTCCTGGAGGTTATGCCCTTCGCCCGGGATGTAAACCGTGACTTCCTTGGCGTTGGAAAGTCGCACGCGAGCGATTTTCCGGAGCGCCGAGTTGGGCTTCTTGGGGGTCATCGTGCGGACCTGAAGACACACGCCACGCTTTTGCGGGCAGCGGTCGAGCACGGGAGACTTGGAAAACTTGCGCTTTGGCCGACGGCGGCTGCGAACAAGTTGGCTGATCGTGGGCATACCGGATCGCTTACGGAGGGGGCTGGGATCGCCTTGGTGGACGCCTTTGGGTTTCCCCGAGGCGGGAATCCCAAAATGTAGCCGAAACCACCTGCGGGCGGAAGCGGGAACGGCAATTCCCGTTGATCGGCCCGATTTCACCCCAGGATTCACCCCTTTTTTCTGGCCGGCAGCCCCGGCGCCGGAGGCCGTTGGCGGGCGATCGGTCGCGAAAATCTCAGGCCCCGCGGACCCAAAACTCCCCCCGCCCGCCGGAAACCGTCTCTCCGTGCCACTGTGTCCAGGCGACGCGCGACCAATTCAGAGGGGCGGTGGGCGACGACGCGGGGCGGCGTGCGGCGGGGCTGAAGCCGGCGGCGAGCAAACGGCGTTCGAGGAGCGTCAGAAAAGGGGGCGACCAGGTCGCTCCGGCCTGAAACGTCGGGCCGGGAGCGGCGCGGGGGCCGGCCGCGATGATCGACCCGCGGCGCATTCCCAGGCCGGCGTGCCGGCCGAGCGTACCGGCCACAACCACCGTTCCGGCGCGCAGTTCGAATCCGGCGCCGCTGCCGCAGTCGCCCCCGATGGCCACGATTCCCCGCCGCATTCGCGCTGCGGCGAGACGACCGGCCGAGCCGGCAATCACGATCAATCCCCCGGTCACGCCGTTGGCTTCGCCAGGGAACGCCGCTGCGGCGTCGTCGCCGGCATCCCCGGCGACCCGGACCATGCCTCCACTCATCGCGGCGGCCAGCCAGTTTCCCGCGTTCCCAGCGATCAGCAATTCGCCCCCGGCCATGCGGGCACCGGCCCGGTGGCCGACGGCGCCTTTGACCTCGATCCTTCCGGCACGCATCCCCGCGCCGATGCCGTGAACGCGCGAGAACTCACCACGGCACTCGATGCTGCTGTCGTCATCGAGGTCTCCCGAAACGACGAACGCCGAGGCGAGCGGTTGCGGGCGGCCGTCGATCTCGACAGGCATTCGCTCAATGGCGGCGATCCCGAGCCCTGTCAGCCGATCGGGTGTGATGCCGGAGAGATCGATGGAACCGGTGCCACGGAGGCCGTCTCGCGGCAGGATGACAAGCGGCACGGATCGGTTCCCGTGGCAGGGGCGGAGGAGATGAAAACGGCCGGAGCCCGCCGGAGAACCTCTCCGACAGGCCCCATGATACCGATTCACGACTCCGACGACGGATGCCGGCCGACCGCTTTCGGGAGGCATCGTTTTGGGGCGTGACGGTCAACGCTCAGCCAGCGCGAACCTCGACCTTCCGCGGCAGCACGGCGGCGAGGCGCGGGACGCGGATCGTGAGCACGCCCTGACGGTAATCGGCGTCGATCCGGGCACCGTCGAATCCGTCGCCGAGGCGGAGCGATCGGCGGTAGTCGCCGATGCCGTATTCCTGGCGGATGACGCGGGCCGTGAAGGCCCGGGGAGCGACCGCGCCGTGGAGCGAGAGCACGCCATCCTCGAACGTCACGTCGATCGTGGCGGCATTCGCACCGGGCATGTCGGCCACGAGGACGACCTCGGTGCCGCGGTCACGGACATCGACATTCGGCCGGTAGGTGAGCCCGGCCCGGGGGGGCGTGGCGGGGGAAGCCGTTTCGGTTTTGGTCACCATCGGAAATCTCCTGCTGGGTAGGAAATGGGGGAGTCTGCTGGACAAGACGCTGGAACGAGAGGGCTGCGGGGGGTTCAGCCGCCGCGGACCTCCACCTTCCGCGGCTGGCAGGCCGCCAACTTCGGGCAGACGACCGTCAGCACGCCATCGACGAGACGGGCCTCGACCCGGAGGGAATCAACGGCGACCGGCAGCTTGAGGCGCCGCTCGAACGCACCGCTGCCCCGCTCCCTGAGGAGCCACACAACCTTCTCGCTGGCAGGGGCTTCGACCGGCCGATCGGCCCCACTCGCCGCCACGCAGTCGGCGGCCGTATCGACGGCGCGACGCGCGCCTTTGAGCACGAGGCTGTCGCCCGACACCGAGATGTCGACGTCGTTCACGCTGATGCCGGGGAGTTCGGCTTCCACGGTGAACGCTTCGTCGGTTTCACGGAGGTTCACGGCCGGGAAGACGCTCTCCTCCGAGCGCTGTCCCCAGCCATGGAGCGGCGGGGCGGTGACGAGTGTCGTCCAAAGTCGATCGATTTCGTCCCGCAGCTCATCGAGCGGGAGCGCGAAGCCGGTTCGGTAAGCAGGCATGGGGAACTCCTGAAGCGTGTGGTGGGAAAGCTGATGTGGATGCTCTGAAGTCTTCAGCCCGCCGCCGGGTGGCCAGCCGCGGCGGGAGCTCTGCAGAAAGGAAGGAGCAAAGAGCGTGCCGATGGCTGAACTGCCGGGAACGCAGCCTGGTTGGTGCGTTTTTTTGGCCGCGAAACCGTGAGGGGCGGCGTGCTGTGGCAAGCTGTGGCGGTGGTTCCGCGGGTGCCGGCTGTCAGCTTGGCAGACCCGAGAAAGTGGTGGCCCGGGGGGCTGGACGCGAGTTGTGGGGAGGGGGCGAATCCCTATACTGCGACCGCTGGCATGGACATGCCTGACGTGGGCTCAACGCCGCGTCCACTTCTGACGCCATGGAACTCTCATGCGTTTCACCCTGCTCGACCGCGTGACCGCCATCGACCCCGGCAAGAGCATCACGGCGATCAAAACGCTGACGCTCTCGGAGGAGTATCTCGCGGATCATTTCCCGCGCTTCCCCGTCATGCCCGGGGTGTTGATGCTCGAGTCGATGACCCAAGCCGCGGCGTGGACGATCCGGCTCGGCGAGGACTTCGCCCACGCGATCGTCGTCCTCCGCTCGGCCAAGAACGTCAAGTACGGAGATTTCGTCGAGCCGGGCAAGGTGCTCACGGTCACCGCCGAGGTCCTCTCCCAAGACGAGACAACGACGAAGGTGAAGGCCACCGGCACTGTCGGGGGACGAACGAGCCTCACCGCCCGGCTGACGCTCGAACGCTACAACCTCGCTGACCGTGTTGCTCACGGCGACGCCCTCGATGCCCGTGTCCGCGCTGAGATGCGGAAGCTGTGGGCCGTGCTCCATCCCGCCGGACGTGGCGCCGGGGCCGCCCGGCCGCTGGTCTACGGGGCCGCCGTTGGAGGCGCGGCGTCGCCGCTGCCGGGAGCCGCCTACCGTCAGGGGGCGATCGAGCCTTCCGGCGACGTCGCCCCGCTGGCCGGTCGCTGATCGGGCGCGGCGGGAAGTTCCAGGGCCGGCACTTTATCCACAGGCTGCTCGGTGCCCTGAGGGGGCTTTTTGCGGCCCCCATCGGCCCAACAAGCCCCGGGGAATGGGGTGTGCGACGGGGAAAAAGGGGGCAAGGGCGTCCGCTGCGACGGGGAAGATTTTGGCGGTTGGGCAAAATCCCCGCCCTTTCCGGGTTTCCACGGCGGCAGCATCTCATTACAACCTTTGGTGGTTACCCGATGCTCCATTCCCCGTTTCCAAGGTGACACGTCGATGCCGTCCCGTGATGAAATCTTCGAGAAGGTCAAGACCGCGCTGGTCGACGCTCTGGGTGTCGATGATGACGAAGTGACCCCCAGTGCCACGATGGTCGGCGATCTGGGGGCGGAGTCGATCGACTTCCTCGACATCGTCTTCCGCCTCGAGAAGTCGTTCGGCATCAAGATCCCGCGGGGCGAGCTGTTCCCCGAGGACGTCCTCTCCAGCACGGAGTTCGTCACCAACGGGAAGGTGAACGCCGCCGGAATGGCCGCCCTCAGGGCCCGGATGCCGTTCTACGACCTGACGAATTTCGAGCAGAACCCGAGCGTCCAGAACTTCCCCAACATGCTCACCGTCGAGGACATGGTTCGCTACGTGCAGAGCAAAGTGGGCGGCTGACGTTTTTGGATCTTCATCGTCCCACGGTGCGGCGGGGTCGTTCCCCGTTGCCGTTCGCCCGTCCCTGCGGTGGCCGGCTTCCCGGCATAGCTCTCCATGCGCTGGTTCTGGATCGACCGTTTCGACGAGTTCGTCCGCGGTCATCATGCCGTGGCGGTGAAGAATGTCTCCTTGGCCGAGGAGCATCTTCACGACCATTTCCCTGGCGCGGCGCTGATGCCCAACTCGCTCATCGTCGAGGGGATGGCGCAGACGGCCGGGCTGCTGGTGGCCGATGCGATCGACTACAACCGCCGCGTCGTGCTCGCGAAGGTGGCAGGGGCCGAGTTCCATTTCGACGCCGTTCCTGGCGACACGATCCGCTTCAAGGCCGAGATCCTCGACCTCAAGCCGGGGGGATCGTTGACGAAGGTCTCGAGTGCCGTCGACGATCGCTTGCAGGGAGAGGCCGAACTGTTCTTCGCCCATCTCGAGCCGGGCGAGGGGGTGCCGAAGCTCTTCGAGCCGGACGAGCTCCTCAAGTGGCTCGATCAGATGCATATCTACGACATCGGCCGCGACGAGTCGGGGCAACCGCTGCAGCGGCCCGATTGGTGAGCGGGCCCATCCCGCGCATCCGTGGCAACGCCCGCGCCGGGACGCGCGGAGGGTGACAGGAGAAGTCGACATGGTATCTGGGGCAGGAAGCGCTAGCGGCGTGGCGCACGATCCCAACCGGCGGCGGGTCGTGATCACAGGGATCGGCTGCGTGACGCCGTTGGGCGTCCGCGTCGAGGATCTGTGGGCCAATCTCAAGATCGGAGCCTCGGGGGTCGGTCGGACGACGGTCTTCGACGCGTCCCGTTTCCCCACGAAGATCTCCGCCGAGGTCCGCGACTGGACGATCGCCGACGAAGGCGAGCCGATCGAACGCTGGCAGCACTGCGGCCGCCACACGCGCTTTGCAGCCGGGGCGGCGCTCCAGGCGATGCGCGACGCCGGCCTGCCCAACGGGCTCGAGTCTGACCCGACCCGGATGGGGGTCTACCTCGGCAGTGGCGAGGGGCAGCAGGATTTCGACTCCTTCACGAAAATGATGGCGCTGTCGATCGAGGGGGGCACGCTTGACGTTGCCAAGTTCACGCGGATCGGCCTCGAGACGCTCCATCCACTCTCCGAAGTGGAGCAAGAGCCGAACATGCCGGCGGGGCATCTCGCCGCGATGTTCAACGCCAACGGCCCAAACCTCAACTGCCTCACCGCCTGCGCCGCCTCGAGCCAGGCGATCGGCGAGGCAGTCGAGCTTGTTCGCCGTGGCGAAGCCGACGTGATGCTGTCAGGGGGCACCCACAGCATGATCCATCCCTTCGGCGTCACCGGCTTCAATCTCCTCACCGCGCTCTCGACGCGCAACGACGACCCGACGAAGGCGAGCCGGCCGTTCGACAACGAGCGGGACGGCTTCGTCCTCGGCGAGGGGGCGGCGATGGTGGTGCTCGAGGAACTCGAGCATGCCAAGCGCCGCGGGGCAAAGATTCATGGCGAGCTTCTCGGCTACGGCTCCACCGCCGATGCTTACCGGATCACCGACACCCATCCGGAAGGGCGCGGCGCCAGCGCCTGCATCCGCATGGCCCTGGCCGATGCGGGGATCAGCGCCGACGCTATCGACTACATCAATGCCCACGGCACGAGCACCGACGTCAACGACAAGGTCGAGACGCTCGCCATCAAGACGGTCTTCGGCGAGCGGGCCTACAAGATCCCGGTGTCGAGCACGAAGAGCATGATGGGGCACTTGATTGCCGCGGCCGGGGCGACGGAGCTGATCGTCTGCCTGTTGGCGATCCGCGACGGGATCCTCCCCCCGACGATCAACTACGAGAATCCCGACCCGAACTGCGATCTCGACTACGTTCCGAACGTCGCCCGCGTCGCCCGCTGCGACCGGGCCCTCTCCAACAGCTTCGGCTTCGGTGGGCAAAACATTTCCCTGGTCGTCGGCCGCTACACCGGCTGACCGGGCAGAAG
>Ga0164295_10000488_pt1 | contig 33877 bp, 41 predicted proteins | sample GEODES006metaG_FD_111798 | JGI IMG/M metagenome (GOLD analysis project Ga0164295, IMG submission 111798) | Oligotrophic lake water microbial communities from Sparkling Lake, Wisconsin, USA - GEODES006 metaG | ecosystem: Environmental > Aquatic > Freshwater > Lake | place: USA: Sparkling Lake... | reverse complement strand
AAAAGGTAAATTTGGTTTTACCTTTTTCTAAAAGGTAAATTTGCTCCACTTTTTTTAAAAGTGGATATATATAAGAATGTCAAGAATTCAATTTTGGACCAATGATCCAACCATATTATTTGATAAAGACTATATTTTTGAATTATGGCCTATGACAAACATGTCTTATGAACAAAAATTAAATGCTATATCACGTCTTATCATTTTAATCACTATTTTAGGATATATTTTAACACAAAATCTGCGAATTTTAATTGTTGGACTAGTAACTTTAGCTTTAATTTTTGTTGTTTACAAGATGCGAAAACCAAAACTAAACAGAGAGATGATGAATGTCAATGAAGGTTTTGTTGTCAATGGAAATGAAGTGACAGGACTATTTGATAATAAGCCAAAAATAATGACTAATCCAGTTACTTTAGAAAGTGTTATAAATACAGAGTTTAAAGAAGGAAACAAAAAAAATCCATTTAGTAATGTTCTTCTTACAGACATAATGGATGACCCTAATAGGAAAGCAGCACCGCCAAGTTTTAACCCTGACGTAGAGGAAAAAATAACAAAAGATGTAAAAAAATCGGTCCAGTTTATGAACCCAGGCATCAACAATACAAACAAACAATTATACGGAGATTTATGGAATAATTTTGAGTTAGATCAATCAAACAGACTTTTTTACAGTACCGCAAATACAAGAGTTACAAATGACCAAGGAGCATTTGGTGAATTTTTATATGGTAACATGCCTAGTTCCAAAGAATCCAATGCTGATGCTGCTATGCAACGTGTTAAAGACAGCTACAGATACACATTATATTAACTTTAGTGTGTGTATAAATAGCTCATGGTCTATAAAAATTATAATAGTTATATAAAGATAAATATTGATATGTATTATAGATACATATGGATAAATTAAGTAGTAATGAAATAAATAAAAAATTGAACATAAATTTAACTATAAGTCATAATGTATCAATTAACAAAATGAGTAAACAAGACTTATTAAACAAATGCAAAGAGCTTGGTTTTACAAGTTGTAGTTCCAAAAATAAAACACAGTTACTAGAACTTATTAATTCTAAAACAAATAGCAATGACAATGATGAAAATACCATAATATCACCTATATCTATTATAAAAACATTGAAACCTTTAATCAAGTGGAGTGGGGGAAAAAGTGATGAAATAAAACAATTTGAAAAATATTTTCCATCTGAGTATGATACTTATATTGAACCTTTTATAGGTGGTGGCTCTGTATACTTTAACTTGTCACCAAAAAAAGCAATAATCAGTGATGTACATAGTGAACTAATTGATTTTTATAAATGTATTGGCGAAGGGAACTCGAAAGAAATATATGATTTCATGAGTAACAATCCTAATGATGAAGAAACATATTACAAAATTAGAGACAAAATGAAGATCAATGATAAATTAGATAGTGCAAAACGATTTTATTATCAAAGAAAAACATGTTTTCGTGGAATGTTACGATACAATAAAGATGGTAAATTCAATATACCATTTGGCAAATATAAAACTATAAACTACAATGAAGTTGTAAACCCTGATTATGAAGACTTATTAAAAAGAACGGAAATATTAAATGCAAGTTTTGAATATATATTTGAAACATACAACAGTGAAAACAATTTTATGTTTTTGGATCCTCCATATGATAGTGAGTTTACTGACTATGGATACTGTCAGTTTGGAAAAGAAGAGCAAAAAAAACTGGCGACATTGTTCAAAGAGACTAAGATTAAATGTTTAATGGTAATAGGAAAAACAAAATTCATCGAAGAATTATACAAAGATTACATTGTAAGTGAATATGATAAAAAGTATAAATTCAAACTCTACGCTGGACGAATAGGAAGTGAAATTAATACGAAGCATTTAATTATCAAAAATTATTAGCGGTTCATAGAAACGTAAAAGAAAAAATGGGATATCTCCCAATTTTTTTTTTATTTTTTTTATTTTTCAAAATGAGCGCGAATTTTGGTTCCAATTTCTCTAAAATAAGCATAGAAGTCGTCTTCAACCCATGTAGTGTTGATTACTTCTAAGAAATCACTCATGTGATCTATTTTAACGCCGCCTTTTTCAAATGTTTTAATATGTGATAATCCAGCAGACAAAACTTCTCTGTTATAAACACTCCAATTTAGTATTCCAAAATTAATGACATAATCTGGATATGTAGATTTTAATGAATTTTCTATTTCTTTACATTTATTGATAGTTGCAGGCAATTTTTCAGTATCAAGCTCAATATTACCCTTCAACTCACGATAGTAAATCGTTTTTGTTTTTATGTTCTTGAAAATCAAATCTACATCCTTTTTTTTATTGTTTATTTTTTGAACACCACAATGTAAAAGTTCAAAGTCACTGTTAGTTTTAATTAGTTCTTTCGAAAGATACTCGCCAAGATGTCCTAACTTAATATTAATAGATTGTTCACTAGGTTTTGCTCCATACAACAAATACGAAATTGATCCGTGTTTTGTCAAAGTCAAATCACCCTTTAATATTTCATCAACCCATACATTGCATTTACTTTTCAACTCCCATAATGTTGCGTTATTTTGTTGTGCCATTCTCGTTCGGTTTCTTAAAAGCTTTAGATAGTTAATTTAGACAATATAAATACTTATACTTATATTCACATAAATACATTTCAATTTTATTTATTTGCCGTACAAAACCAGTTTCACATTAATTTATATTGTTTATGTCGTTAAAAAATGTTTTTACACCTTTTAACATTTCAAACGCCGATTTTTATATAGTAAAAATATATAAAAATAATTTATTATAATACCTTAATGAATAACGAAGAACTTATTAAGGAAAATTTATTATTAAAAGAAGAAATTGACTTATTAAAAGAAAAATTAAAAAATTACACATCACCTAAAAGAAGTAAAAAATTTTATGAAACACATAAAGAAGAAATTAAACAAAAAGTTAGAGAATATAAAGAAAAAACAAATTACAACAGCAATATACCAAAGGAAAAAAAACAAGAATACAATAAGAGAGCATATCTAAAAAAGAAAGAAAAAATAGAAGACAATAAAAATGAAATAAAAGAAAATGGTAATATTTAGTAGTTTTTTCGTTAAAACTACTTAAAATTATTTTCTTTAGTAAATATATAGAATGGTGAAAAAGAAAAAACCAAAGGACACATTCCAAGAATTTAGGAATAATGAAAAATCTGCCTATAAAACTTTCAAAATACCACTCAAAACCATACTTATTCATCGTGATACTATACAACCAGTTATAAACAATTTAGTTTTTGAAATGAATGATTTAGTTATTCATACTTATTAATTTATACGATTGTATGTTTTGAATTGTTATACCAATAATAAAACCTTACCAATGATAGATGAAACATTTATTTTGTATTGTATTAAATCATTAGGTAGTCGTGATAATAGAGGGAAGAAAGGAAAGGATACTGAACTATTAGAAATGTTAGATACATTTTACAAAACAGAATATCAACCTTTACTGAACCATGAGAAAACTAATTTGAAAAATACTACTTTCTTACTACCCTATTTAGCAACGCAAATACATACTTCTTTACATAATAATTTCCAAGAACATTTTATTCAGCATTTCTTACGATTTATAAATAAAACTACCAATGAAATTACCGAAGATAAAGCAACTTTATTCCAATTCAAAAAACAATTATTAGAATTGAATGAAACAGATGAAATATTTTCTAACTGGAAACTCACTCATTTACATAACATTTTACCTACTGAAATTAAAAAGTCAATTCATTACGATATTAAGGTTAGACCCTTTGAATACTTGAAAGGAATGTTATATATGAATTCTGTATTGGAAAAACAAGAAAATAAATTATTCCAACCTTTACCATTAAGAAACAATATCATTCCAAAACATATTATCATAGATACAGCAAGTTTGATAAATTTGTTTTGTCCTGAAAAAGACAAGGAAGGTAATAAAGTGAAGAAAGGTGAATTGTTAAGTAATGTAAAAACCAATCAAAATGAAGTATGGTCTAATTTCATAAATTTGAAAGATAAAATATTCAAGAATAAATATTATCAATTTCATAATCAAATCCAAACTGATGGAATTAGTTGTTGTTTGCTTTTCATTAGAAAAGATTTGAAGGATAAAAAATGGGGAAGTAGAGTTCTTGTTTTACAAGAACAAGATTTTTACAATATAGAAGATTTATCAAAAGAACAATTAGATACTTTGAAAGATAGAAATATTGTAGGTTGCGACCCTGGAAAGCGTTCATTAGTTTATATGATGGATAAAAATGGAAACAAATTACAATATACCGCACCACAAAGGAAACGAGAAAGTAAAACAAAAACTAATCAACGGATTTTATTATTAGAACGAAAACGAAATGGAATTGTAGAAAAAGAAACTCATTTATCGTTTCAAAATAGTAAATCCGTTGATTATGAAAACTTCAAGAGATATTTAATTGAGAAAGATAAACTTAATAAAAAAACAAATGAATTTTATAAGAAAGAAGTATGGAGAAAAATGAAATTTAGACAATATAGTTATAGTAAGAAAAGTATAGATACATTTTTGAATAAAATTAAAGAAACATTTGGAGAAAATATCTTGATTGGATATGGTAATTGGAGTAGGAGTAGTCAAATGAAACATTTTATGCCTACAATGAATAAAGGATTAAGAAAACTAATTCATAAAAAATATGATACAATAACTATAAATGAATGTAATACAAGTAAAAAATGTTGTGATTGTAATAATGATTTAGAATATTACAAAGATAAAAAAGGGGATAAAGTATTTAGATTATTGGTATGTTCTAACTGCGTGAGTTGCGAAAACAAAAAAATCGTATTTAGAACAAGAGATGCTAATTCCTCAATAAACATAATGAAATTAACAAGTTGTTGGATAGAAAAACAAGAACGACCATTATGTTTCCATATTTCGTCTTTCACATCTTCAAGTAAAAACAATGAAGATGAAAAAGTAAGACCATCGTAGGTGAAATTCCTACTATTGATTTTATGCTTTTTATTTTTTAATGCCGTAAAAATCGGTGTTTGAAATGTTAAAAGGTGTAAATATAATATAATTATATATATATATACCATATTCAAATATAATGTCTGTCACTGTAAATAATAATTTTCAAGATATGATTGGAAGTCTCGTTGAAATCATTGGTAAAACAGATAAAGTCCCTACCATAGTAAATGACACAAGTAACTTTGTTGTAGTTACTTATTGGTGGGGTCGTGGTAATTTAAATCAAAATACAGCGCGTCCATGTATAGCTTTTTATGAAGATGTTATTAAAAAAACGCAAAAATATTTTATAAATATGATAAATACAATTACAAAAGATTTCAAAAACACTGCCGCCGATAAAGATAAAATTCCAGGTATTATCAAAAATATTTTTAAAAGTTACAGTGAAGACAAGAGAACATTCCCTTATATTCAGATTATATCAAAAACAGCTTCTAGTTACATGAATTCTATTTATGAATATTGTAATATTGATAATAGACTTCCTGAAAACCAAAAAAATGAAAAAGCACTTGAAATATTAGAAAGATACAAGAAGATAGGTAAAACACCACAAAATTTCGAATTTAAAAGTAAGGAATATGTTGAAAATATTTTATTTTTGATTGTTAAGTATGCTATGTTAATAAATGAAACTGAAATTATACAGTTGTATATAATAAATGATCAAATATTAGAATTACAAAAAAACTATTCTGAAATGAAAAGTCAAGGTCAAAGTCAAGGTCAAATGCAAAACCTAAATAACAACGATATAAACGAGTTAAAACTTGAAATTAAAGAGTTACAAGACAAAAAAAATGATATTAACAATAAAATTAAGGCAAATTTGAGAATTAAAAAAAATCATGATGAAAGTACTGGATTTAGTGACCCAATGTACAACAATACAAATATTTTTGATATTTTCAACATGGAATTGCGCTATTTAAATCCATTGAAATTTGAAGAAATGATAGGACAATGGGAAGATGCGTGTAGAAATATGAATTGTAATTTTTTGTCTGTAGAATATCCTGAATTCGCACAACCTGGAGGATATCAGTTGGCAATTAATGCAAAGCCATTATTTATTAAAAAAGCTCTCGAACTATGTAACACTCGAGGTGCCCTATATATAGATGGTGATATGTATATTCGAAAGTATCCCATGATATTTGACCTGCGCGACGTCGATTTTATGGCTAGAGGATGGTGGATTGACCCGCGTTCTAGTTGGAAAATGAGCGAAAGTATTATGTACGATCCATACACGTTTGAAACTTCTGGGGGTACAATGTTTTTCACTCAGTCAAATGAATCCAAAATGTTGCTAAAAAAATGGATAGATGAGTCATCAAAACCATACAATAATGGAAAGGCAGATGATAGAATTCTCTCTTTAGTATTTAATACAAATAAATTTTTATGTAATATGAAAATTATTCAGCTTCCTATTGAATATTTATGGTTGTCTTTAGATTATGATGAACGTTTAATGGATGAGTTATATGATTATGATGAAGGTAGAATGAGAGAAACTATATTTATAGAACACCCCGAATGTTTAACAAGTGAGGACACTGCCGCCGGCGCAGGTGCATCCAGCGACAGAACTCCAAAATTTTATTCGTTTTTAGAAAATTTAGTTCCTGTTTCAGAACTAATGCACGAGTATATATTTTTTCCTGACAAACAAATGACAGCTGCGTTTGAAAGTTATTTTGATTATATGAAAAAAATCACTTATTTAGATGATGGAAATGAAGAATTAGTTAAAAAAGGTTTTGTAGATAAATTAAATCACGGTAACAATGAACAACCAATTACTATTATAGATTATGACGAAAAATATGGTACTAAAAAATATATAAATGATCCTGAGGTTACAATTAATCAAGTTGTAGAAATCAATTTATCAAGAGCACAGAATATGAATACAGCAGGATTAAATTTAATTACAGTAGAAAACAACGTTATTGAAATTCAAAATGCTGACAACTCTATAAATGAATCAAAAATGATTGCGTTGATTATCAAACTATTACAGCAAGGAAATTATGTTATTTACAACCCAATAAGTAGTCAAGGTTATAATGCAATATACTATGACACATTGAAAACCAAAATGAGCTTATACAAATCATTAGAATTTGTTTTTGTCCCTGAAATAACTTCCTATGAATTTACCGACTTTTTTAGACCAAAAATCAAAACAAATATGCCTATGTTTTTCTCTCCAACAAATGAAATATTAATTAAATTTCTTTCCATGTTTTTATCATTGAATGATTTATCGGATTTTATAAATTATGGGTCATATGAACTTATGTCAAGAATACGTGTTGGGTATTTATTTCCTCCTCCAAAAAATAGACAACCCGGTGTGGGAGTGGGTGCAGTCGTGGGAGGTGATGATGGAAATGGAAATGGAAATGGAATAGATGAATATATTAATGAATACGAAAATGGTTTGGAAGAAATGTATGGAAGTAAAATGACTGGAGGTATTAAAATGGTACATAAAAAAACATACAAAAAAAGGAAGTTTAAAAATAAAAACAAGAGTAGACGTAGACGTTAAAATAATACCGCGTCATCATTTATAATTAGGGTTCCATTCACACAAACCATTGATAAATTGTATAATAAACGGATCGAGTTGATCCATTGTTTCATTTGAAAAGAATTTACTATGTTCAAAGTCTATTAGGTATATTTTATCTTTGTATTTTATAAAATTGTAGCCTGTAATATCTGGATACTCAACTCCAGCATAATACAATTTTCTTATTATTTCTTGTATCTTTTCAAAAATATCTTGTGGAACATCTTTTGCATCTTCACCAAATTCATCTGCGATATTCATATTAAATATTTTTTCCATTACCATTGTTTTATTTTCTTTATCATAACTATAAATTTTTGGAACATGAATAATATTTAAATTATAAATCATTTTTTGCATTTTGTATTCATGTTCTTCGACATTATGTTTTGTAAAACAATATGTTTTTTCAAATTCTTCATTACTTAGTTTCATATTTGCTTTCATTAATTGTATTTAAATAACTAACGATTTAATAAATCATTTTTATTTAATTTTTTAAATTATATAAAAATGTTTTATATATTATATATAATAAGTATAAAATGTCAAATGTCTCCAGTTATACCTTTGATAATATGTCAAGAATTGGTTTAGACCCATGTTGTAAGTCACAAACAGATATACAAAACGTAGAGTTTGCAAATTATATGTTACAAAACTATTTTTCATCCGACTGTTCCATGAAAAATCCAAAAGCTTTAGCAACATCTCAACCAGGAATTTTTTATAATGGAGGATATGGAAGTGGTGCAGGTGGTTGTAACATTGATGACTCTTCTAATCTTTTGATCGGTTCCATTCAAACACATCCTCGATGTCACATTGATTTATTTCAACGTCCTTTTGCAACTGTTCCATATTTAGGAAGAGGTTCAGTAAACCCAGTTGTTGAGTCACAAATATTGCAAGGTGAGCAAAATGTAAATAAAAAAAGTGTTTCAAATTTAAGTGAGAAAAGTTATGTCAACTACCATTCTACACCTTTGTTACCTGCTATTAAAGAACAAATAAACAATCCTGCAAATTGTGTCGAAGGTGTTGCATCAGAAGGTTGGATACGTGGAGGTGTTCCGTCGCGTGAGCTAACGCGTGATGCTGACTATTTCAATAAACACACTGATTATCAGTATATTTAGTTAAAATAATAAATAAAAATAATAAATAATAAATAATAATATATTTATATATTAAAAATATATAAATAGTATAAATGGATAATAATATTCCAATAGTAGTAATTTGTTATAATAATTATAGATATGTCGAAAATACTTTAAAACAAATTAAAAAAATAAATGAAGAGTACTATAAAAATATTATAATTGTTAATAACTCTTCTACTTGTTTAGAAACTATTAATTTTTTAAATAATGTAGATGTTAAAGTTATAAATAATATTAATAATGGTCCATGGATTTGCAGTTACGCAAATAAACATATTTATGATACTTTACCTGATAAATATATACTAACTGATCCAGACTTAGAACTTAATGCAAATATACCTAGTAATTTTATTCAAATAATGTCAGAAATATCAGATAAGTATAAAAATTGGAAAGTTGGATTTGCACTAGATTTATCAGATTTCGAAAAGATGTATAAATCAAGTTATCATTGCGTAGAAAATATTTACGTTTGGGAACAACAATTTTGGACTAACAGAATAGATGATGATCTTGAACTATATTATGCTCCAATTGATACTACATTTTGTTTATTAAATAAGTTGAATGAACATCAGGGCATTGGTATAAGAATGGCTGGAAATTTTACAGCAAAACATTTACCTTGGTACATAGATAATAAATTATATAACACTTATGAAAATTATATCTTAAATTGTAAAACAACAAATATTTCCACTATTTCAGGTATAGTAAACCCTTATATAGAAAATAACTACTTAAAAATTTACAAAAATGATGAAATGTTCTTAATAGAAAATAATTTGAATGATCCTAATTTTTTCTTTTGGAGAGATGTATACAACAACTGGGAAATTGATACATTTAAAATATTTGATAAATATTTAGCGAAAGATAAGATTTTTATTGACATTGGTAGTTGGATTGGTACAACGGCTATGTATGGGTCTAGGAAATCAAAATGTGTATACTCTATTGAAGCTGATAATAAATCATTTAATGATTTGAAAATTAATTTAGAAAAAAATTGTATAAATAATTTTACATTAATTAACAAAGCAATTTACAATGTCGATAATGCTGAAATAAAATTTGGTAAAAATTTATTTTTAAGTAATTCAAGAATGAATGATTCAACTTCTCATATTTATCGTGAAAATGACACAAGTGATGAATTTTATTCAACGCAAACAATAACAATAGAAAGTATTATTAAGAATTATCAAATAGATCATAGTGAAATAGGATTAATCAAGGTAGATATTGAAGGAGGAGAAGAATATATATTAGAAGATTTGTTTAACATACGCAATAAATATAACATACCTTTATATATTAGGTTTCATTATTCTTGGTGGAATGATAAAAATCTAGAAAGATTTGAGTTTTTAACAGATTATGTAAAAAATGTAATAAAGAATGACCCTTTTGTTTCTCTCTCTTTTTAAAAGAAGTTTTGTTCAACCTTTTCAAAGATTGAAAAAAAAATGAAATAAATTTACATAATAAAAATATTATAATAATTTAAACTATTATAATATCTTGAAATGAGTAACATTATAAAATTTGGACACAACATTACATACAACGACCCAAAACTATTTGAAAAATTTTGTGTAACAGAAAAAGAAGAACAAGACCAATTTAGAAATGTTTTATACAACTATGATTTACTTATGATTTTTAACTTGCAAGATTTTCTAGAAGAAATAATTAACAAAAAAATCAGTCAACTTCACGACGCAATGATTAAAAACAATGAATTCAGAAAATTTATTACGGCTTTAGCAGACAATACAAGTTATGGTAGTAAAGACATATTAGTAACTTTTATGCTATTATTCTCATACGATAATTTACATTTGTTTTATCCATGTATGTGTGAATTTTTAGAAAAAGGTATTGTGAATGTCGATAAATTAGAAAATATTAAAAATAATATATTTTAATATTATAAAATAGATAATAATGGCATCAACCCGTAATAAAAATACACCAGGAAATTATTGTTTAGAACAAAGAGAATTTGCACATTCAGAAAAATATACCTTATATCCTAATTCGCAATATGGTGCAGCATATGACACCAGAATGCCTGGCACAGGATTACTACCTGGTCAAATTCCTGGAAACAAAATGTCTTATAACGCAGCTGATACTGAATCTTTTTTATTTGGAATAAACTCAACAAATCTTGTTAATCCTGCACCTGTTTTCGTACCTGAAATTAAAGATTTATGTTGGGCGAATGTTTACAAAAAAGGTCCTACATATATACCTGAGCCATTAGTAATTGAAGGAAATCAACGACCATTCCCAGTGCCAAATTAAATTATATTATTTATATTTTACAAAAAATATAAACAAGTAATAATATTCGATTATTTTATAACATATTTGACATCATGATGTGAAGAGTGATATACGTTAATATTTAACGTTCTCAAGTTATATATATTGACATAATTATTCCATAAATGATATAAATTATCAAAGTTATAATCGTTCAATATTATTATAGTTCCTTGTTTAGATAATCTATACGAATTTATAATATCACTTGCAGCAATTTCAGTAGAAATACTCCCATCTATATGTATTAAGTCATAAACATCAATTACATTCGGTAATGTTTTAATACTATCACCAATTATTAACTCTATTCTGTTCTTGAAAGTTTCTTTCAACTTTTCATAACAAGGTAATGTATATTTATGTTCTCCTAAGTCAAAACAAGTAATTTTAATATTTGGGTTTGATAATAACATTAATAATACTGAAAATCCAGAATTAAAACCAACTTCCATTACATTTTTCATATTTTTATTTAATAATATACTACTAATATTTTTTGCTCTATTTATGTATTCATCAGTAAATTCTGTTGTATGGTGAACCATAAATACATTTCCCTCTAACAACTCATTACAGTTTTGAATTATATGTAATAAGTTTTGAATTATATATGTTTTTGCATTGTTAATATTTGTAGAAACAGTAAAATCTTTAATACTATTTAAGAAATTATTCATAGTTATTAACTTATGGTCATATATACCTGGACCTCCAGGAAAGTGATGTATAATTTTATCGCTATAAATGTTATTATCATTATTTACTGCGAGATAATTTAATACTTTATTATTAAATAACTTGTATTTAAAAGCATTATATACTATATAAGGTTGATCATGAAAAAAATGATGTCGATTACTAATATCTTCATTAATTTTATTAATCAAAAACTTCATTTTTTCACAGTTTTTAAATAACAATATTCCACTTGTAAATGATGACTTGTCATGGTAGTTATAAATTTCATCCCCAAACAGTGTCTTTCCATAATAATCATGATCATCATCAATTTGACCCTCCTCTAAAACATATAAAATGTCTTCTTTACAAACATTAAAAACAGTATTAACATCGCCTTTAATTAATATGTCCGTATCTAAGTAAAGTATTTTATCATAATTTTTAATATAATGTAAATTAAATAGATCTAGTCGCGCTTTACATGCTTTGTCAACATCTGTATATGTATCATTAATTTCAAAAAAAATTTTTTTACAAAATAAATGGCTTTTCTTTATCATATTCATAAAGTCTGTTGATGTATAAATCAATATATGAGTATTATTATCTAGATTTCCATAAATAAATATACTTTCTAAAAGTAAATAAACCATTTCAACATATTTTTCTTGATTAAAGACGCAAATAAAGATACATTTCATTACGTATTTAATAAATAAATATAATATTTTTCAAATTTTTACAATGATATGAAAATTTGAAAATTTTTAATATTCTGGTGCATGTTTTTTGAACAAACATCCTTGTGACACTAAACCTTTTAGATCGCTTGTAACTACTTCAGGATCCTGATTTGAGCAATCAGACATCCAAATTTTTATAATACAAAAATTCTTTTTTGGTGATATAGTAATTCCAGTAACTTTATTTACATATGTGTCACGATTACTAATAGTACCACCTACTGTAACATAAGTTAATTCTTTCCATATTTTTGCTACATTTTTATTTGAAACTTTGTAAGAGAAACAACCTCCATTTCTATTTTGTGGATCTTCCCAGGTAGGTTTAATACCTTCTTTCATAAGAAACAACATACAATTTTCAATAAGTACTGGCGGCATTGTTTCTGTAACGGCTATTGTTTCTTCAATAGTATTAAAAGTGTATATTGGTATATAACTTTTAATACTCCAATCTGTATTATGCGGTAAATGAGCCCAAAGTGTCCATTTATCCGATAAAATATGAAACTCGTCAGTTTGATTATTTGTTGCTTCAGCCATCATTGTATTTTGTTGTTGGGCGTCCATCTTGTAGTTTATTATTTCATTTTTTTTTTAAATTCTTTAATAATATTAATAATTATTTATTATATTTTCTTTTTCAAATTTTATTGTTTCTGAACTATCAAATAGATGTGTTATAACATTATGATCTAATATTTTAATTACATAATCTTCTTTAACATCGATTTCATAATATTTTTTCATAAAATAAGTAAAAAATAATTTATCTAAGCAGTTATTTAAAACCAAAAAATTATAACCTTTAGTATCGTCACATAGGTTTATTTTAACTATATTATCTTTTATAATAAGTTCACATAATATAGGTTTATAACTTAATGGCTCTGTATCGAAAACTTGTAAATCAATAAAATCGTCGTAAGCTGCAATTTGTTTTGTTACTTTTTTCATATTATTATCACCGTTAAATATAACAAAATCGTAGTCAAAAGGAACTAAGCAACATCTCATTGTTTCTTTTGAGTAAAAGGTATTCAAAAACTCTTCTGGATCAAAAGTTTTGGTTATTTCATTATTTAAAATAAAATCAATTTTTAGTTCTGAAATTATTATTGATCTTTTATAAAAGTGTTGACTAATAATGTTATTCAAATTAGTATAAATAATGATTGACTTATTGTATATTTCATTGCAGTATTTATTTTTATTTAAAATTATTTGTAATTTACTATACAAATAAATAAAATTATAAGATACAAATATTAAAAAATCTTGTGTTTTTTCTGGAAATTTGTATCTAAAATAATTATATACTACAAAAAAATAAAAAAAATAATTTGTAAAAATAGTGAAGTACATAACTTATAAATAACTATATTTATGTTTATTTTTTATATTGTTTACCTTTATATTATTTTATAAAATAAAATAACATTAATACAAGCCACGTTTAGTTAGTTTATTGACGGCGAAGATGATGAAGATGGATTTGGAACTATAATATTTGGCGATTGATAATAAACCGGATTTTTACTTGCATTATAATACGGATCATAAATTATGATATTTCCCTGTGCATCGGTTTGTATGTTATTATTATTGTTTGGACAGTTGTAGTTAATACTTCCAGTTTTTGGATTTAAACCAAATAAATACAATAACATTGTCACTATGACAGACATTAAAATAAATGGAACAAATACAATAATCCAAGAAATAATATTTAAACCGCGTTCACATAGTATTTGTAAAAGAAATGTTATTAAAATGGCGACTATTATTTTCATGAGGGCAGTATTATACATGCCTTTAAATGTATCTATAAGTATTTGAGCTATTGAAAATATTAAATATATAATCGCGGGGGCACATAACTCCATATTTTAATATTTAATTAGATTATATTTTTATTATTTTGTTAATTAGTCAAAATAAGCTTCTCCATCTTTTAAATAACCTATTTTTTTACCAACATTGCCATCTTTATCTAATTCATAAATTATACCATTATTTTCATCATTTGTACAATATGTTATGTCGTCAATCTCAATTTCTATTAGTTCTTCATCTTCATCTTCATCTTCTTTTGCTTCTGTTTCGATAGATTTTATATCACTTTCTAGTTCTTCTAAGTCTTCAACCTCTTCTTCTTCAACCTCTTCTTCTTCTTCAACCTCTTCTTCTTCTTCAACCTCTTCTTCTTCTTCAACCTCTTCTTCTTCTTCAACCTCTTCTTCTTCTTCAACCTCTTCTTCTTCTTCAACCTCTTCTTCTTCAACCTCTTCTTCTTCTAAATGTGGCGTTATTTGTTCACAAGTAACCTCCTCGATTTCTAATCTAATATTTTCTTTCTCAGTATATTTCAAATTATTGATTTCACTCTTTAACTCATTAACTTCACTAATCAGCTTGTTTAGCAAAACGTTTGTATTGATAAAGTTTACGTTAATTTTTTCTTCTATAAGAGATAATAACATACTATTATCATTATTTGCACATTTACAATCGTTGCAACTATTTTTAGTATCAAAAAATTTTTGTACACTTGGTAAATTAACCAATTTTTCATGAGTTTCTTCCAGTAAAATGTTTCTTTTGACTAAATCGCTTATTTTATTTTCAATACTCGCATTTATAATATTATTTAATTCATTTAATAAAGGTTTTGTATCAATACTATTTGTCATAATTTAATAATTATATATATAACAATTCGTTTAATATGATTTAAAAAATAATTTATTTAACTCATATATGACAGACACAATATCTTTTATTGATAATGAACAACTGAAAGAAAAAATAGAAATAATAATGAGACAAACTGATTATGCCGAAGAAAAATGTAAAGAAAAATTAATCGAACTCAACTATGATCATATTGCAGTAATCAAATATTTTTTAGGTATAACTGAAAAAAAAGAACTACCTGTGAAGAATGTTAATCAAGAAATATATAAACAAATTCGTTATAGACTGGATTCAAATATGAGAGAATATAATAAAAGAAAAGAAAGTGAAGAAAAAAATAGTAGAAAACAATATATTTGATTGTGTTTATGGTAGACAATATTAAATATAACTAAAATATAATAAGTAAATGAATTTATTAGTTTTATTTTTTTTAATTGAAATTGCATTAATTATAGTAGTATCAATAAAAATAGTTAAAAAATATAATAACATGTTAGATGAAAAATTTAATTATTTAAAAACAAAAATCGAGTGTTTAGAAAATAAGTTTAGCGAACTGCCTAAATTGGATAAAGTAATAAAATGTAATAAAACACATCAAAAAAAAGAGAAAACCGAAAACTAATAACAATAAATTCTTCGTTGATTTAATAATTATTTAATACAAATAGTTAATAATTATTAAATGAAAAATAAAAATGCCATACGTGATATATCAAATGTTTTTAAAAAGTATTTAAAAAAAAACAATATAACAACAAAAATTGTGGGTTGGTATTATCAGTTTATCCATTATCTGATTATCATTTTAGCTGCAGTTGTTATGTTATTTAACAATAATCCATTTTATCTCACGCTTTTGTTGATAGTAATTTCCCTTGATGCTTTTTCTGTTGTAATTTTACATAATTGTCCCCTTACTATTTTAGAACAAAAATATTTGAAAACAAGTTTAGTAAAAGAACGTATGGATACCTTTAGAAAATCAAAAATAGTCTATAAATGTGACCACGTTTATGAGCAACAGATCGAGTTATTAATAAACGTGTGGTGTCTCATTGCTTGTAAAATTTTATTCATATTAACAATGAAGACAATCAATAAAAATATAATATTTCAAGTAAATAGTTAAAGAGTTATAAATAATGTTTTACAATGATAATATTATAGATTTCAAAAATAAAATAGTTGAAAGAGTTAGATTTATTTACAACTCTATAATTTTGAACTATAAATCATGGGTATTTTTATTAGTGTCATTATTTTTAATAGATAAAAATATTATTTCTTGTTTTGTTTCATTTATTTTAATGCTATTTATTGCACATATTGCTCATTATTGTAATCACGACGATTCATCATATCCTTTTAACGTTGTACATTTGTATCATCATTCACACAATAATATGTTTTCGCATTTAATTCAGATTTTGTTAGAATTTAATTCGTTATTATTTATTATATTTTTAAAGTATGTAATTATTTTTCAATATAATATAAATATTTTATCATTCGTCAACGACTGGACAATTGTGTTTTTTTATTTTTTTTATACTACTGTTCATAATATTAATTATTCAATTTTTCATGTTAATCATATCCACGAATTACATCACAAAACTCAAGTATACAATATTGGACCAGATATTGCAGATATTATGTTAGGAACAAAATTAAATCCTGAAACTGATTTAGAAAACACAGATCATTATATTTTTAACATAACCTTATCAACTATAATAGTATTAATTTTGAAAGTTTTATTTAATAAGTTACCTTTTTTAAATTATGTATTTTTCATAACTTACTTAATAGGTTTAATTATTTTAATTTTTTATACTATTGATTTATTTATCAAAGACACAGATAAACATATTGAAAAAGAGTTGCAACAATTTTGTAATAAATAATAGAAAATAGTTTATTTTTTGTTAGTCTTTAGTTTTTTATTTTTAGTATTTGTTTTCAATTGTGGATTTTGATGTTGAACAACATTTGACGGTGGCATTCCAGGTATAAAATTGACTGCTCCAAATTTTAAAGAATTTAATAAATATATATATTCTACAACTAAAACTGTTATAACACATAAAAGTATTAAAAATACTTGTTTATAATTAGACTTGATAAACTGTAAAATTTTTCTAAAGATATTGGATGGTACCTCATCTTCTATGTAACAAATTGTATTATGATTTTTACATTCATAAATTCCATTTACTCTACTTAATATTACAATCGGATATTTGTTCGATGCTTCTGTTTCTTGTAGTGAAACATCAAACGCCATTTTAATTTTTTGTTGCGTTGTAGAAAGTAACATCTTATTTATAACATTTTCCCATATTGGGTTCTCTTTATTCATTGCCATAAAAGATGAACTGTATTTGTTTTTTTGAAATGGGTTGACATAGTCTAAAATCCCAGTTTGTCCACTAGTAACATAGATCGTATTTTTATCCAAGTCTTTTTTATAATCATCAAACAGTGTGTTAAATGAGTTATTGCAGTTGTATTCTATGTCGCAATATAGACCTCCGTACTCCTTTATAATAATATATCGAGCTATATCACTTTTAGTATTATTTATGTTACTACCATAGATTGCAACATTTTTATACATTTTGTATACCTTCGGATATTTCTTTAAAAGTTTTTCAATCATATTATTATCCCAAACAATGAATTCCCACCCTGGGTTTTGTTGTTTTATATCATTATGTTGTATTTTTATTGTAGTAGATAAATTTTCATAACCTTGTAACCATATATTATGAATTATCTTTGGTATCATAATATAATAATAGAATAAAATAAAATCATAAAAGTTTAATTTATTCACGAAGACAGTCCAAATTTTTCGTTCAATATTGTATTTTTATTTTGTTTTTGTATCAACTTTCTCTTAATTTGGTATGTATTTGAAGGAATAATTTTATTGTTAATAATAAAGTCATCATTTTCTTCATGTAATTCAGGTAATATTCTAGTTAGAGGTTTGTCTACCACTAAAAATAATCTCTCATTTTTTAATAACGATCTGTATTCTTGAATAGTTAAATTACCATAAAATTTTTCTAACATGTAATGTGGCTTAGGTGCTGGTTTAATATTTTTTTTATAGTCGTAGATTTTTGAATAGATGTGATTTAAAAGATGATACCTTTCAAATCTAGTTGAACTGTCGATGTTTTCTTCCATTAAAAAAGCTGTTGCACACTCTGGACTGCAAAAACACCCATACACATGATATGTTTCTTTAATAAAATGTTTTGGTATATAAATTGGAGGGTTATCGAACTCGTATGTACACCAGAAACATGCGGATTTTTTGTCGCATATATTGTTAATATGTAAGTTATGCTGTAATGTTTTTAACTTTTTCCATATATCTTTAATTTCATTTGGTTTTTGTATTTCTTCATCATTATTTGTATGAACGTGACTATTTTGAAAACAGTCTTCATCTTCCTGAAATTCAGGGTTAGAATTGAATGTTGATATAATATTTTGTGTTTGTTTATTTTTTGTTATTTTATCATAACTATTTATATAATTTACTTCATTATTAGAAATAATTTCATACGACAATTCATTTTTGTTTGTAAAAATATCAAACCCATTTAAATGAGAATCAAATAAATTATTTTGTAAATCCTTGATAGAACATTTTAAATGCAATATTACATTTGGTTTTGTTTCTTTAAAGTCATTTGTATGTGATATTTGTTGTACAATTTTGCCACCTTTAGGTTTTCTACCTCTTTTCTTAATGACACCTTCAACCTTGGTTTCATTGGCGCTTGCATCCACATCAATTTCTATTTCTTCATTTTGAGATAATATAATATTTTCACCAAGAATAGAATTAGATAATATTAAATTACTGCTATTCAATAATTCAAGTTCTTTTTTAGATTTCCTACCTCGTTTGGATTTTTGTGGTACTTCCAATGAGTTATTTATTTTTTCTGCTAGTAAAACTTCGTCATTTACAACATTTACAACATTTATGATGCTACAATCAACCTGTGGTGTCTTGGCAATATTTTTTTTTGGACGTGGCATTATTAAAAAAAATTATAAGTAAATAGTCCTTTATAAATTTAAATTGTTTTAATATATATATTTTTTTATAAATTTTTTTCATAACAAAATCTGCATACAGGTAAATAATTTTCTGATCCAATAACAGTTTGCTGTTTATCTTTAGTAATTCGCATTGAAAATATTCCAGGAGTTCCATTTTTACAATTAGAACATAACGAACTTAGTTTCATTATATTATCACATATTGGGACTAAGTCTAGTATTTGCCCAAATTTCTTTCTCTCAAAATCTCCATCTAAACCACAAACATAAACCGTTTTCTTATTTTTAAGCATGTCATAGACAACATCATATAAATCGGGAAAGAATTGGCCTTCATTTATAAGTAAAACATCAGAATTTCTAACTTTTTTATAATCACTGTTCTCTGTTAGTTGATGTAAATCAATCATTCCATCATTAAACCATAAATTATGTAAATTGTCTGTGTTTATACAAGGGACCATCACTTTATCATGACTAGAAAGCATCGTATCATGATACCGTTTATCCAATGAGTGATTAATTATACTAACAGATATTTCACAAAATTTACATTGCTTGTATATTTCTAAAAGCTTGCTCGTTTTGCCACTATACATGGGACCTATAATTAATTCTAAATACCCACTAGAAGTAAATGATGACATATTATGTTGTTTAGTATTCATTATTATTACAAATATTTTAATTCATTTTTTTATTATTAAAGTTAAATATTCAAAAATGTAAAATAATAAAGAAAACTTTACAGGTATATTATAATGTCACATAGTAAAGAATTTATTCCTTTTTGTGAAAAATATAGACCAAGTCGTTTTGAAGATATTGTATTGGATGATTTAAATAAAAAAATATTGAAAAATATAATAGAAACACTTTATTTTCCGAATTTATTGTTTTATGGACCGCCTGGTACTGGTAAAACAACCACAATTATTAATTTGATAAATGCATATCAAAATAAATTAAATATTAAAAATAAAGATCTGATAATACATTTGAATGCATCCGATGAACGCGGAATAGATATAATACGAAATCAAATCAATTATTTTGTAAACTCAAAACCTCTTTTTAACAATGGAATGAAGTTTGTAATATTGGATGAAGTTGACTATATGACAAAAAATGCACAACAAGCTTTGAGATACTTACTGCAAAATTATAAGGGTTCTGTACGGTTTTGCTTAATATGCAATTATATAAGCAGAATAGATGAAGGATTACAGAATGAATTTATCCGTTTACGTTTCAATCAGCTGCCTAAAGAAAATATAATCCAATATTTAAAAAATATTTGTGTATCAGAAAATTTGGATATAAATGATGAATCATTGTACAATATTCAAAATTTATTCAAATCAGATTTAAGAAGTATGATTAATTTTTTGCAGTCAAACCAAGATATTGTTAAAATGGAGAGCAATGCAACTAATGAAAATAATAATGAAAATAGTAATGAAAATAGTAATTCTAAAATATTAAAAATTATAGAATGTAAAGAATGGGAAAATATATTATTTAAAATTAAATCAAAAGACAATATTAAAGACATACAACATTATATTTCTTTCATTAGTAATAAATACAACATTGATAAAAAAAATATAATTAAAGATTTTATAAATTATATTATTCGTAAAAAAAAAATAAAGATAAGCGAGAAATTTTTAAATTTTATAGAAAATATCATGCATTCGCAAAATACAAGTAAAAATGATATATTGATAAATTATTTGTTGTCTAAAATTCCTATATTTTTAGTAGATGAGCCATAATTAAACAATCTTATATGTAATTTTTTAATAAAATGATTAGGTGGTGAGCTTTTTGCTGGATCAAAAAATGTATGTTTCAAGCTATATTGGTATTTTTCTGTTTCATTTTTTTCTATTGGTATTATCTTACTTTTTTTACTGTTTTGCGAGTTATGGTGTATCATTTACCTTTATATTATATATTAAAGAAAATAATTGAAATAAAAATAATATAAAGAACTTAAAGAATATATGATCTACTATAATAATGAATGGTTTAAACAATATTGATGAAGAATGGAAAAAATTTATTATGACAAATGATGCGTGTGATAGTGATTGTGATAGTTGCGATGATTTTGAAACTATGAATGTTAAAAATATGGATGTAAACAGCGAAAAAATTATTTCTGCGAACTTACACGAAGAACTAGATTTTCACAATATAAGTGAAAATAATGTTCCTAAATCAACTAGTATATATATTTCAACTAAAACAAAAATTGCATTTTTGAACCAACCTATTGACTTAAAACAGATGTTTTGGATAATTCCAGTTTTGCAATATATGGAACCAAAAAATGGTGTTATTAAAAAACAAATAAAGTTTAACTCTATTACAGAAGAAGAATTATCAGATATTCAAAATAGATTAAAAAGCGAAAAACATTATGAAGAACAAATAATTACAAGTATCAATAATCCAACTGGTAGAATTAAATTTAAAGACATTAGAAAGGTAACAATTGGATTGTCAAAAAAAGATATAATGAGCTATAGGTCAAAAAAAAAGAGTGCATTTTATAACTGTTTTGTATTAATATTAAGAATGAAAGTAGAGAATACATTTAAAGAGGTTCATGTGAAAGTATTTAATACTGGTAAGCTTGAAATTCCAGGAATACAAAATGATGCAGTTTTTGAAAAAGTATTAGATTTGATAATAGAGACATTACAACCAAATCTATCAGAAAAACTATGTTACAAAGAAAACACGTGTGAAACAGTATTAATTAATTCAAACTTTAATTGTGGGTTCTATATTAATAGAGAAATTTTATATGATATTTTAAGATACAAGTACAATATACAAGCAATTTATGATCCATGTTCTTATCCAGGAATACAGTGTAAATTTTATTTTAATCCAGACGTAGATTTGCAAAATGGATGTCAAATATCTCAAGAAAATAAAGATTTGTATCAAAATGTAAAACAAGTTTCATTTATGATTTTTAGAACAGGTAGTGTTTTGATAGTAGGAAAATGTGATGAGAATGTATTGATGTTAATTTATGAATTTTTGAAAAACATATTTAAAATAGAATACACAAAGATATGTCAAAAAAATTCGAACTTTGATTTGAATGAAATAAATAAACTAAAAATCGATAAAGAGAAAAAGAAGAAAATTAGGAAAAAGAATATATTGGTTACATTATCATAATAATACAACATTATACCTTTGAAATAAATAAATGTATATTGTTTTTATATTTTGCATATTTATTTAAAATATTTATAAGTAATTTATTGTATTCGATTAAAACATCATCATAGTTTTCTAATGATTTATTTGTTTTTTCAATTAAATTATATATAACTTTACAATGTTCTAATTCTAGGTTTAAAGTATTTATTTTTTCACAAATTGTTTTAAAATAATTATTTTTAATTATATTTAAATTATCTTCATTTAAATTTAATTTTTCTATAATAAAACAAAAAATAATATTAAATATTTTGATATGTTCATCTATAACTAGTAGTTTATTTTTAAAATTGTCTGCATCTGAAGGTATGGGTTTGTTAATATTACATGATAAATCTGAAAATATTTTTTTATAAACATAGACTGCCGCGTCTCTTGATGTGAGTTGTAAAAAAATGTGTTGTTCATCTGTTATTTGTTCTATAAATTCAATATAATAGTAATATGCTTTTTGACAATGATAAAATGTCAAATCTAAATTTTTCGTATAATATAGTATATTGTTGAAAACATTTGTTACAGTATAACAACCCCGAATAATAATAAATCTTAAGAATTTGCTATTTTTAAGTTTAGTTTTTTCTAAAATAAATTTAATATATTCATTAATTAATAATATATATTTTTTTATAACTTCATTTTCGTCGTAGTTAAATAATTCGCTGTAATTCATTATTTCAACTAAAGAATATTCATTTTCTTTAACTATTTTTTTTTTCATATCAAATTATTTTATATATTTAAATTATTTTTTTATAAGTATTTAAAGATTTACAATTTAAAATTATATAAATGTCAGAATTAAAAACTACTACAAAGACTAGCGAATCTAATTATAGATTGCCTTCAGACGTTACTTTAAAACACGCTTGCAAATTATCCATAGTTGAAGATAAACCAGTAATGATGGACTACTGGACTGCTTCATTAGATAAAAAGGCTTTAGTTGGTGCTAAAACTACCGGAGAGAAGTTATTAGTGAAATCAGAAGATGAGTATACTTCAGGTATTTCTAAATTCTATAAGAGTGCAGAGGAGTACATTATTATTACCGAAAATTCTATATATATTGTTGCATCTGACATCCCTACTCGTAAAATTTCGTAAACATTAAGTTTATGATAATAAAATTATTATATTTTATTATTATATATGTCATATTTTAAAGGTTTTGGTAATGGAAGTAATTCAAATGGTCAATTTTGGTATGGAAGAACACAAAATTTTCCTGGTTTTTTATACAAAAAAAATACTGGTGTTGGTGGCAGAAAAAATCCATTGTATGGTCTAATATGCAATAAACCTACATATATTTATAACAAGTTTAAACCTGGTACTGGAGGCGTTGGAGGACAAAGTAGATCAAACAGAAGAGCTCAAAATGCACGAGCGACCGTTTGTGCCGATCATAACTGTGGAAGATTTTATACATACTTAGGGTTGTATCCAAGATATTCGTATAAGTCCATTGATGGATATTTTCCTTATCCATTGCCACCACCAGAAGAATTACAAATTTTAGCAAATAATAATAAAATTAATTCAGATTATTTAAACAACTATAGTCGTTTTACAAATGTATAAAAAATGCAACTTTATTATAATATTTTAAAAGTAATTAAAAAAATATTATAATAAAGTATAAAAATAAATGGAATACATCAAATCGTATGAATATGAAGGAAATGTAAATCCAAAAATGGAAAATATACCTATTGTTTCAAAAAACGTAAACAGTTGCGACTATGGAATTACTTTTATTGATTTTGGCGAAATTTACCATGTTTCGTACAAAGCAACTTCACCTAACTTACTCGCAAGTTTTATAAAAATAGATAAACAAAATGCATATGATAAAACATTAGAGTTTGATGATTCTTGTATGAATGCTTCTTCACATTTGTTTTATATAATTAAAGGCAACTGTGAGATTATTTTAGATGATAGTGAAACATTTAATATTTCTTGTGGGGGCATATTTATAGCTCCTTTTTTTAACTCAATTAAAATAATTAATAAAACAGATGAAGAGTTGTTAATTTATTATATAAACGATAGCCCGTTGTTAAACTATTTAGGCAGTGAAGCAAATAAAAGAATTTTTATTCCATGTGTTTATTCAAAAGATTATTTATTAGATAATTTAGAAAAATTATCAAACCCAAAAAATAATAGAAAAGGTATTTTGTTAGGTAATAATGACACTGAAAAAATAGGTATAAATACAATAACTCCTGTTTTATGGGCATTATACAATGAATTACCTCCACATACAAAACAACGACCTCACAAACATAATTCAGTTGCATTAGACTTATGTATATCATCGAAAGACCCTGAAAATATATATACACTTTTAGGAGATGAAATGGATGAAAATGGTGCCATTGTTAATCCTAAAAAAATACAATGGAGAGAAGGTGAAATGTTTATAACACCGCCTGGATTATGGCATTCACATCACAATGATGGTGATACGTATGCTTACATATTACCAATTCAAGATGCTGGTATTTTATTGTACCAAAGAATTTTAGGAATAATATTAAAATAACAAAGTGCATTTTTTCTTTAATTCGCAGTGATAAATATATATTTAACACTTTTAGTTTATATAATAAAAATTATTGTAAAACCATCATAATTGTATAATGTTTTTAAAAATATAAATATATATTGTCTATATACATAATATACTGAATGATCCAAATATTATATGGAATTTATGGAAATACTATTGATGTTACTGACATTTGTTTTAGTAAACTAAAAAATGATAATATTATTACCATTCCATATGGCGATAATAATAGGAGTGTATATTTTACACAGTTTTTACCATGTAAGAGAAAAAATATTTTTATTATAATGGACAATAAGTTTAAAGAGTATAGTTCGAATGATATCATTAAAATTAACATACTAGATAATAGTGTAACTACTGAACTAGCAGTTCAAATATTGTATGGACTTTATGGAAATACTATTGATGTTACTAACATTTGTTTTTCCGAATTATTAAATGAAGGTATTATAACTATTCCGAATAGTGATTTCAAGAGAAGTGTATATTTTACTGATCCTTTTTATGAATTTAAAAAATCTGTGTTTGTAATAACTAATGGTGTTATTCGTGACTGTGGGGAATTAACTATTATTAAAATAGATACAAATGATAATAATAGTATAACTTTTGAAACACCTAGTGAGTTATTATTTGGAAACAATGAAAATACATCTATAGCTAATGTAACATTAAAAATATTATATGGAATTTATGGAAATACTATTGATGTTACAAATATTTGTTTTTCTAAATTATTAAATGGTAATATTGTAACTATTCAGACTAGTGACTTAAACGGAAATGTATATTTTACAACTCATTTACCAGGTGTAAATAAAAAAATATTTGTATTAACTGGTAACATAATTAGAGAATACAGTGAAAATTATATTATTAAAATAAATACAAAAGACTATACTGTTGATACAAAAATTGTACTTCAAGTATTATATGGTATTCCCGGAAACAGATTTGATGTTACAGATATTTGTTTATCCCAGTTAAAGAAGAATGATACTATCAACATTGGATACTGTGATTTTGATAGAAACGTATACTTTCCAAATATTTTATGTGGAGTAAAAAAACATACTTATGTAATAAATAATGATACAATTAATGAATATGATGAAAATACTACCATTAAAATAAATACTAAAAACAACACAATATCTTCAACACCAGCAATGAAAATATTATATGGGGTTTTTGGAAAAAATACAGTTGATATTACTGATATTTGTGTAAATAAATTAAAAAATTTAGCTAATATTATTACCATTCCGTATAGAGATCAACTGAGGAGTAGATACTTTAAAGATCATTTACCAGGTATTGAAAAAAGTATATTCATAGTAACTAATGGAGAATTGTATCATTATAATAGAGAATATGTTGTTAGAATAATGTTACAATGTAACAAAATTACTATAAATAGTGTTAGAGTTATAACAACATTTTAATAATTACTATAAATCTTTATTAATAGTAATTATTAAACTATAAATTAAAAATATTGTAAATAAAATATTTAGAATAAAATATTTAGAATAAAATTTTATATGTATACATTATATATAAAATGCTTAAAATATTATATGGAGTTAATGAGAACACAGTTGATATTACCGATATTTGTTTATCTAAAATGACTATTAATAATATTATTAATATTCCATCCAATGATTATGTAAGGTGTGTACACTTTTCAGACCCAGTATACGGAACACAAAAATACATATATGTAATACTCGATAGTACTATTTACAAATATAGTTCTAACTTTTCACTTGAGATAAATACAGAAAATAATACTATAACTTCAAAGGTTGATTTTAAAATACTGTATGGGATCTTTAATAATACAGTTGATGTTACAGAGATTTGTTATTCTCAACTTAAATATGATGATGACATTATTGTTATTCCAAATAGTGATTTTAATAGAGCTATACATTTTGGTGATCATTTATTTGGAATAGAAAAAAAAGTATTTATAGTAATTGATGATTCTGTTCGTGAGTATAACAGTGATGTATGTATAAAAATAAATATTAAAGATAATAGTATATTTACTGCAAAAATTCCAAGTATACCACGCAATAATGAAATTATAAATAATACACTATCAACTTTACACTCTAAATTAAAAATAAAACACGGTAGTTTTAACGATGAGCTGCCAGAACAAAAAATGGCTATTCAATATCTCACTGGAAATGAAAAAATTTTAGAAATTGGTGGAAATATAGGAAGAAACTCATTAATTATGTCTTCCATTTTAAGTAATAGTTCTAACTTAGTAACATTAGAAAGCGATGATCTTATAGCAGTACAGTTATTACAAAACAAATTATTAAATAATTTAAACTTTCATATAGAACCTTCAGCATTGTCTCAAAGAAAATTAATGCAAAACGGTTGGGATACTGTACCAAGTGATACTTTGCAGGATGGTTGCAAATGGGTTAACACAATTACACTTACTGATTTAAAAAAAAAATACAACATTGATTTTGACACATTAGTATTGGATTGTGAAGGTGCTTTTTATTATATTTTAATGGATACTCCTGAAATATTAGATAATATTAACTTGATTATTATGGAAAATGATTATCATGAAGTATCTCATAAAGAATACATTGATGAATTACTAAAGAAAAATGGTTTCTATGTAGATTACTCAGAACCGGGTGGGTGGAGGCATATCAATCATACCTTTTGTCCTTGTGAAAATAATTTTTTTGAAGTGTGGAAAAAACACAACTTTTCACTTGAAAAATAAAAATCTGTCAGTTTTATGTTTACACATAATATATTTTACAAAGATATATATTATGTTAGTTAGTTAGTTGTGTCGCGCGTGTATTGTAAAAATTATGAGCGATTTAGGTGTAGATATTTTTTATCTAAATAATTGTTATAAGCTTCAGTATATTTTTGTTTAATACTTAACAAAATAGGATCCTTTTCAACTTCACGTCTTTCTAAATCAGGTAAATATGGCCTATAATAGTGATTATGATATTTCGTATTATAGTCAGCAAAAAAATTTGGTAACAAGCGATTGGGTACATAGGAGTAGTTGTAGTTACATGATTGAGTAAATCCTGCAGAAACAGGTGTTTGTGCTGGATTTATTCCTAAAAATACCATATTTTTATAGCTTTTTTTTGGTTTTCCTGCTGTTTGATTTACATTACATTGGTAATTATGCCAATAATAATGTGTAACACCTACACTAGGTGCAGTACCTATTTTCATTGGACCTGATGCAGTACGATTATCAACATAATTTATATATGATTTAATATTTCTCACAATTCTAGGCCTTCCTGCCATTTACTATAGATATATATAACTTATATAATTTATATTATTAAATAATTTATATTATTAAACAACTTATATAAATTATTTGACTGTTTATTTCTTCTAGAGAATGTCATTTAGTCTCTTAATTTGATCATTTGTTAATTTTTCAGGAAATTCTACGTGAAAAATAATGATTAAATTTCCTGTGTAACTCTCTCTAGATAAACCCATATTGGGTATTATTTTTTTATATTCAGGACAAATAATATTACCACTTGTATTGTTTAATGTGTATATTTTTCCATTTATAAATTTTATTTCAAAAGTAAATCCACATAGGGCATCTTTAAGTGATATATTTTTTTCGTAAATTAAGTCTAAACCATGTCTTTTAATTTCTGTGTTATTGATAATTTTAATAAATATTTTAACATCACCCTTTAAACTTTCGTTTACAACATTTCCTTTATCTTTAAGAACTATAATTTCATTGTCATCAATACCTTTTGGTATTGGAACATATAAAGTTTCTGTTTCTGATACTTTCAAATTACTTTCTAAAATCCATCTTTCGACATCTATTGGAATTGTAGCTCCATTCAGTACTTGTTCGATGTCAATCGTAATAGTTTTATTCACAGGAGATGGTTTTTGTAGTGTTTTACCTATATTCACAGGTCTTCCGTTATGAAACACATGAAACTGAGCACCTCCTGGAAAACCATGCATACTAGCCATATTACCAATATTATTAAAGTCATTCATATCATCCATATTCATGTTAAAACCACCCATACCAAATGGTGTTCCACCAAAAAAAGTCTTGAATATTTCATCAACTTCGTTAATATTTATACCACCATGACCTGCCATGCCTCCCATACCACCAGCCATTCGCATAAATGGGTTTTTTTGTTCCATTTCATATTGTTTACGTTTTTGTTCATCTCCTAAAATTCCATATGCTTCATTTATTAACTTATATTTTTCGGTAGCTTCGGGAGAAGGATTTTTATCTGGATGAAATTTTAATGATAAACTTCTATAAGCTTTTTTTATTTCATCATGACTTGCGTTTTCATTAACTCCTAAAATATTGTAAAAATTATTAGAGTTTTCAGGCATTTTAATACACTATTATTATATGTAACAAGATATACTTAAATATAAAATAACTAATAATATTATTTTATGAAATCAGAAGATAAATTATTTATACATAAATTTCAACCTATTTACTTTGACGATTTCGGAAAAAATAATGAAGTTATTGATATTTTAAAAACATTAACTGCAATGGATAATTTAAATATTTTATTAATAGGTAATATTGCATCTGGAAAAACATGTATTTTGAATGCAATTATTCGTGAATATTATAAAGATTATGATGTTAAAGAATATGATGAAAATGTTCTCTACATTAATAGTTTAAAAGAACAAGGTATTAACTATTATAGAACAGATGTAAAAACTTTTTGTCAAACTTGTTCAATAATAAAAAATAAAAAAAAAATCATTGTTTTAGATGATATTGATTATATCAATGAACAAAGTCAACAAGTTTTTCGAAATTGTATAGATAAATTTAGTCACAATGTTCATTTTATTTCATCATGTAGCAATATACAAAAGGTAATTGAAAGTTTGCAATCAAGATGTCACATTATAAAAATTAAGCCATTAAAAAATGAGAATTTAGTAGATATTATTACAAGTATTAAAAAAGAAGAAAATATAGAAATAACAAAAGAGGCAGAAGACTTTATCATCAACGTATCAAACAACACAGTAAAAATTTTAATAAACTATATGGAAAAATTCAAGTTATTAGGTGAAACAATTACACTTGAAATAGCCGTGAAGCTCTGTTCGAACATAAGTTTTTTTACTTTTGAAGAGTATACTAAACTAGTAAAAAATAAAAAATTAGATGAAGCAATTTGTTTAATGTATGATTTATATGATAAAGGGTACTCAGTAATGGATATTTTAGACAATTATTTTATTTTTATAAAACATACAAATGTATTGAGTGAAGATGAAAAATATGATATAATACCGTATATTTGTAAATATATTACGTATTTTCATGATATTCATGAAGATGAAATTGAGTTGACACTATTTACAAACAATTTAATTTCTACAATAAAATAGTATAATTAGTGCATTAAAAAAATATAATTAGTGCGTTTAAAAATATTATATGTATATATATAATATGTCTACACAAATATTTAAAAAAGAAATTCCTATTAGTTTATTATTTAATTTATTAGATAGTATTTGTAGTAAGAATGATAAACATTACTTATTAACTAGCGAATCTTTTAAAAAGGGCATTTTTAATAACGAGATTGAAAAATTTTTAGAAAACTGCAAACCTTATTATCATATTTCAAAACAACAATATTTAGACAAAAAAATTACTTATAATAGTTTTACTACTATAGTGCGTCAAATATGTAATTTTAATAAGTTAATATATACTTCACAAATTAAATATAGTAAGTCTAAATATGATATCGTGTATATAATATATTATAAAAATTAAGCAATAAAAAAATTTTTATAATATGTGTTAGAAATTTTTATAATATGTGTTAGATTATGTATTTTCATTAATATTTTTTTTTTCTAGATGTAGAAAAATTATTTTTACTTTTTTGTGTTTTATTATTTTGTGATTTTTTGCCTTTTTTAATATTTTCTTTATACAATTCACTGTCATCATAGTCATCATCGCTAGAAATATCACTTGAAATATCACTTTCATTATCACTATAAGTTTTTCTTTTTGAGCTATTTTTTTTACCTTTACTTAGTTTAGTATTATCATTATCATTATTATCATCATCAGACTTTGAACTAAATAAATAAATTCCTAAACCTGCTAAAGCTAAACAACTTGTTGCTATTAATAAGGAAGTAACTTCTTTCATAATTTATAATTATTCATTTTATTTATTTAATAAATATTAAACACATATTTTAAAAATTTTAGTATACTCACTATTTGTTTTTTATTGTACTTTTGATTATCATAACCTGCGACTTCATACAACTTATCATTATCTAAATTATTTAGATAATTGTAGTCTATCTCCTCATTATCTAATGGTAAATCATTATAACTAAATAGTGTATAACTAAGTTTACTTTTTGGACAAACTACAAAACTGATAAAATCGCTTAATTCTTTTGAATAGTAACAATTAAATGAATAACTAACTGCTTCTTTTCCATTAAAATCACTTCTTTTTCCTCTTATTAAATAAGTTTCTTCATTTTTATCATATAATACAAACAAAGTTGTATCTAGAGTATTATCGACATATTCTTCAATCTTAAGAATTAAACAATCTGTAGTGGATGTTAAAGCGGCCATTTTATGATTTATTATTCTTTTATTTGTTTATATCATTTGTTTATATCAATTTTTTTTATTATAGAAATTACCTTCCAGTATATCTTACCATAGTTAAGTTGTCCCCAAGGAAATTTGGTTTTTGACCATATAAACCTGGATACAATGGAGTTTTCCAAAATCCAACCCATCCTTGAGGCTTAATCTTAAGTGGTTCTAAAACCTTTCCGCCTCCTTGAGATATTGTAATTAAAATATAGTTTCCTATAATTGTATTTGATTCCATAACCTGTCTTTCTGACATTCTACAAAACCAGTTGTAATTTGTTCTTTGTAACAACTCATACGCAGGAATATAAATCCCATATGTTTGAGTATAAATATTTAAATAATTATTTGATAAAAGATCATCTACTAATATTCTACTATCATCCATTGTTTTTGTACCAATTTCGCGACCATCAACTAGATTGATTTCACCTTTTCTTATACGTGCTTCACACCATCTATTAAAATCACCTAAAAATACTGATTCTGCAGTATAATCTCTTGATATGATGCGTTGCATAAACTCAATTAAACTACCTACTGTTTGACATTCCTTTTTTGCTCCTGAAAATATTAAATTAGGATAGAAGTTGTACTCAGTAGAAGTTATATTACCATCAACAGTTTCACATAAAAACATTCCATTATTAGAAACTCCTTTTTCATATAAAGGTAATAAATTTTTGATACATAAAAATGATATAGGACATACCATTCCACCGTATTTGTATAATAATTTCATTAAACCTAACATTCTTATATTATCTGAAAGTGGGCTTGATATTTTATTCATGTTAATATCCCATCCTGGTAGTAATTTATAAAATGAATTATCATCTATAATACAAATAGTAAATGAGTTGTCACATTGTTGAATTATAGAGCGAACAGTTAAAGAAAGATAAGGTTGATTTAAATCAAATGAGCTTCTTGACCCAAAACTTAACCAGTTTCTTGAATTATATTCATAAGGCACATGAATCCACAATATAGGTTTTTTACTCTTAGCTAAAGTAACATCATCCAATAAAAACCTACGTATAGTTTCTATATTTTCTTGATTTTCTTCTCTCGACATCTTATCTTCATATCTTCTATAAAATATACCAAGAACTATTAATATTGTTAAAAGAATAAAATAATTTGCAAATGATTTCATATTTAGATATTTATTTTATATTAATATAATAATATATTTTATTTCATTTTACAATTTGAGACTTTGGATATGTTATTCGAACTTCTTGTAAATGTTTTCCACATCTTTTAAAAAAATTATCTAAACCTGCTGGTTCTGCCCCTGTTACTAGATCGTCTGGGATAAAACTCATATTTCCTTTTTTATAACAAAGCATAACTGGAATTCCATTTACCATTTTTTTGCTTTTTAACATTGAATAAAAGTCAAAACTTTGATCCACGTCAATGTCACCACAAACAACGTCTGGTGGTGATGTGGCAAAAAAAGCGTGTACAATGTTTTTAATTTGCTTACACGGACCACACCATTCAGCCCCTAATTTTAAAACTATCAAACCCGGGTTATTTTTTAATAAATAAAAGAATGCATCTCTCGATGCGATTTCGCTAATTATTTCCTTTGTAGCCATATTATAATTAGTTACTAAAATTATTAAATTATTACTAATACTATATATTTATTACAAAATTACAATAAATATACTTATTTGGTTTTTCATACATTATTTTTTATCAATGGTCACTTCTTTTGCGATTTTCTTAATGATTTTTGTTTCTTTTTCATAATCATTATCACCTTTACCTCCCATTGCTTCAATAACAATTTTATTATATTGACTACTTTTATTGGAATCATATTCTTGACAATCAGGATATTTTTCTCGAAATTCTTTTAACATACATATATTTTTATGAGCAATTTCTCTTACGGCTTTT
>Ga0164295_10000487_pt1 | contig 33891 bp, 53 predicted proteins | sample GEODES006metaG_FD_111798 | JGI IMG/M metagenome (GOLD analysis project Ga0164295, IMG submission 111798) | Oligotrophic lake water microbial communities from Sparkling Lake, Wisconsin, USA - GEODES006 metaG | ecosystem: Environmental > Aquatic > Freshwater > Lake | place: USA: Sparkling Lake... | reverse complement strand
ATCCATGCGGCCATATCAATTCTCCTTAACTAAATTTTGTGCAATTGACAATACTTGCGCCATGTCGTGCGGTTCTGTCAAAACTTCATCAATCTTATCTTCATTTGTACAGTCAGTAGCATGAATGCAATACCAAACAACATCCGTAAGTGACTTTACACCGTGATGGACATTTGCTTCAATAGTTAAACAAGCAGGCGCATGTATAACTTTTTTTTTGCCATCAACAATCAATTCTATTGATCCACTAGCCAAAACTGACAAATGAGAAAATGTATGTTTATGGTGTAACAACAAATAATCTGCTGGCATTCGCATTTCTTTGGCGTAAATTCCTCCGCCAAAGTGATGCTTGATCTCAGGTTCAATAAAGTTCATTTTATTCCAATAGTAATCGTTTTAGCCAACTACCCAAGCACTGCCATTATCAAACACGGGGCAAACTACTGCGCCACCACCCGTAGGTGCTGCCAGAAATACAGGCGCTAACGCATCTGTTACCCAAGTTCTACGCCCAACCGTTCCTGCTGTAGGAAGGCCTGCTACAAGATAACCAACCCCCAATCCAGTACCGCCATTGGCTACTGGCAAAATCCCACTTACCTGACTGGTCAGACTAACGCCACTTAAAGTGCCACCAAGTGTCAAACTGCCTGAACTTGTAACCGTACCGCTTAATGTGATGCCGTTGACCGTTCCAGTACCGCTTACGCTAGTAACAGTGCCAACAAACGCATCATTTGAAGTAATCGTAAAGTTTGGGTAAGTACCCGTAACGGTTGTCGTGCCAGCACCTGTTAATACCACTGTGCGGTCTGGCAAGGTATTGGTAACGGTTATTGTTCCTAGACCGTTGGTAACTGAGATACCAGTGCCAAAGCCTAGTGTGTTTAAGGTATATGTGCCTGCGTTGCCGATTAGCAGTTGGCCATTTGTAGGAACTGTGCCTAGCCCTGTGCCACCATTGATGATTGGGGTAATCCCTATGCCTGCGCCCGTAATGGTGTACAGGTTATACAAAAACATATACCATTCACGCGAGATTTTTCCTGTGTTTGGATCAAGAAAATCAACACGGGGCGCGGTAATTTGGTTAATGCTTGTAGCCATTACGCATTAGTCGGTGAAATTAGGAGTTCTGCGCCAACAATGGCAATCTTGACGGGATCAGTTCCAGAAATCTCATAGACCCGATCACGCAACTTCAAAGTCATGCCCAAACGTCTCCAAAATGTTCGGTGGCCATAAGCGCCAATCTTGCCCATCTGTGACCAATGCTCGTTTGACCAAGTGTGGCCAGCGTCATCAGACCAACGCAACATGACCTCTGGGTTGTAGCCTGGCGCTGCTGGATAGCCCGTAGTAACCAAGTTGTACCCACTAATGTCGGTATCTGGTAAGTCATACTGACCTAGAGGTTCAAACCCGTCCCCTGCTTCAGTGGTCAATGTAACCCCAGATTGCGTAACCAAATACGTTTGCACATATTCAGCCACAAGGTCTAACCCTGATTCGGTATCTATGTTTTCATTACCGTCATACGCAGGGTATAAATCCAATCCAACGCCTGTCTCACAATCAAGTTGTAAGCTGTGTTGGGAAGTGCGTTTAAGAGTATTTGTGCCTGTTGGCAACGCTCTCCAAGAGCGCAACCATTTTTGTATCTGACCGTTGTCAGCATATACATCAAGGTCTAGCGTGTAGATGTTGCCATTCTCAAAGTCACCAACAATGATGTTGCCACCAAAGTTACATTGGCAATTGCTACGGTGGCGCGTAAAGTCACCATTGACCCAACCCGCACGTTCATGCCAAGCCTGTGTCGATACGTCATAGCACCAAGTCGCGTTAGCGCTTGGAAATGTCAGCATGTAAAAAGAATGACCTTCTTCTTGGTAAGTGTAGGCCAAAGCATCTGCAATATTGCCGTATTGGGCGATTGCGTACTCTATCGCATGTGTTGAGACACGAGTTGCAGCGTATCCATTAGCGCGATAAACAATACCTTGACCACGGGCATCTGTGCCTAGCCAGAATAGGGTGTTATCGAGCTTTGCAACCGAGAAGGCAGCCACACATCCAATCTCATTAAACGCGCCTTGGATGGGCGTTAATGGGAAGTTGGCAAGCCCTGCGTTGTACCAAACTTCAGTCGAATCAGTTCCAAATACCCATAACTGTCGGTGGTCAGCGTTGACCGCCACCACACCGTCAGGCGATCCATCAGCAGATGAGAAGTCTAAGGCATTAAAAACCAAAGGATAGATGTAGTTACCATTGGCAGGATTGATGGTGTCTACGCTCCAAATGCGTTGGCTGTAGGGTTCGTTAAACACAAACAAGGTGTCTAAGTAACTAACCGTCTTTGCGCCAGGGAAGTTAACGTCTGTGATCTGGTCAAACGCGCCTGTCGGTTCGTAATATGTGTAGCTTGGACCATCACAAGCAAAGAAGATTACTGCGCCATTGTCAGCAATGCTTACAGGACCAGTGCCAGACACATTACCAATTTTGACGGGTGTACTCGTTAAGCCACTTAATTTATAAACTTCAGTACCAGACACAACAAAGAAATCTGTACCGTTTGTTTGGTGTGCCCATAACCCACGAATAGGTCCAGTGCCTACGGTTTGCAGAAAGTTTAGGCCTGGCGCACGATTCAAAAACGCTGGTTCTTTTCCGCCTTCAGGAATGATTTCTGGAAACAAATTAACCATGCGGTTATCCGCAGCGTTGATACTGCGAGCAACATAGGCGCTTCCAAGAATCGGTGTTTTCATGTTAGACGTAACTTGGATACCACTTGGTTGTCGTAGCGTCATAGGTCATTGTCAATGTCCTACTCACTACTGCTGTACCCGCCACAGCAATATTTCCTGCGGTTGTCCAAGTAAACGCGCCAGTTGGAATCAATACAACAGCACCACCGCCAGCAGAAATTGGGCTTGGTGCTGTGATGGTTACAACTGCTGTTGTTCCTGAAACAAAAGAAATTGGAGTTGTTGGGGCAATTGTTGTCGCGCTTGCAATCGTTGGGGCGGCGGCGCTTACCGCATTAAAGCTGCTCAATACAAGACTTGTACCTGTAGCCGCGCCAAGGACAGGCGTAACTAAAGTTGGTGTATTTGAAAATACTAATACGCCAGCTCCTGTATCGTCAGTAACCGCAGCGTCTAAATTGGCGCTAGTTGGTGTAGCCAAAAATGTGGCTATACCTGACCCCAATCCACTTATGCCCGTTGCAACAGGCAAGCCTGTACAGTTGGTCAAAGTGCCACTAGCAGGCGTTCCAAGCGCAGGCGCTACCAATGTTGAGTTGGTAAACAACAGCGCGTTGGTGACTTGTTTGGTTGTTCCGCCTTGGACAATAGGCAAAACGTCAGTGGTAGCGGCAGCGGTCGCTACAGGGAGGGCTGAAATTGCAATGGTGGCCATATTAGTAGTTTCCTGCGTAAATGTTAAATCGTTGACGAGAAGCGACAATGGCGTAAGGCATGGACATTACGTCATCTGGGTTGTTGATGCGCTTGAGATTGCGCTTAGATGTCATGGCTATGCGTTGCACTTGTGGGCTTGGTTCAACACCAAACTCAGGCGCTATTTCCATAGCCAAGTTGTAGGTAAACGCCCTTAGATAGCCTGGTGGGAACAAAATATCAGTTGCTAGGGTAGCAGGCTGAGTTAGTTCTTCCACCGAAATAAAGTGCCACTCCAAGTCCCTTGTAGGCTTGGGATAGATGTACATATCAATATTAGGATATGTCATGTTGGTAAACAACACTTGTGGGTAAGTAGACGTTACCGTCTTAACAGCAATACCATCGTACTGCTGTTGGTTAATCATTTTTATACCGAATGACACATTAGTGCCTGCGTCACGGTAGTAAGTAGCATCGTCCAACAAGATAGGACGATTGCCAACAAAGTCACCAGTTGGGCCAAGAGTGCGGTTAATAAACCCAGCAGGCCAAGTAAATATCTGATCTTGAGTGCTAAAAACAGCCAATCGCTCGGTATTCCACGAGTCGATCATCTGGTTTAAAGCCATGAGCGAGTCTTGCGAAACCGATGCCGATGGGGTTTCACCTTCAGCCAATACGCCGAGCAATCGCAATGCCCTATTGATTTGATCGCCAGCCGTGTATGTGGCCATTATTACGCTCCTTGTTCGACCACCTCTACAGCAGGGCGGCCACGCCTACGCTTAACTTCCAATGTATTCACAACAGGAGCCGCCTCTTCTTCAATTACAGGCGTATCCAAAGTATACCTTGTCCAACCATTTTCTTCATCATATACAGCCTCAAGTTCCATAGTGGCAACCTTTGCACCGTGAACTGGGTGAGACATGTAAATAATAGCCATAAGTTAAAGAAGGGGGTGATTAGCCCCCTTTGGTTTAAGACAACAAACCAAGAGTTTGAAGTTTAGTTTCTAATTGCGTTACTCGCGCTTGCAAATTTGCAATCACCGACAACACTGAATTACCCTCATCTTTGGTAACAAAACCAAATGGGGTTGTTTGAGTCAAATCTTGAATTGCAAAGTCTGGCGTACCAGGTGCAGTAGACGTGATTGTAGTTAAGGCAGCGGTGTTGGCCGCAGGCTTAGTTGTTGGATTAGCACCGAAGAAACCTGCAGTTCCTCCAGTTTTACCCATAATTGCGCCATTAAGTTGTGCGTCTTCAAACGCAACGCCCACAGCAATAGTATTTGGCATGATTTAGTCCTTTAAAAATGGAGGCCGAAGCCCCCATTAAGTTTTAGCCAACGCGGTACAAAGACCAAGCGCCATCGCCAGTTTTCACTGCGCGATAGTTTTGAGCAGTACCAGCAGTGGTAACGGTCATCAAGCCTTGTGAGCCTGATGTTCCAATTGACCATCCAGTGTTGGTAGTGATGGTAATCACGCCAGCACCAGAACCGTTGGTGTTAACTACTACAAACTCAAAGCTGCTACCAACTTTGGCGCTAGACACAACAGCGTCTAGATCAGTAGCCAAAGGCAGTGTGTATGCGGCTGCGGTTGTAGTAGGAGTTCCCAAAATGATACCGTTCAGCAATTGGGTAGTTGTCAACGTTGCCGTGACAGTTGCCGTTGCTGGGGTAGCTTGGGTGTTCATTTGAATTTCAGTCAGATTGCCGTCACCAATTTGGTAACCGCCTGCGCCATTAGGTAATGCCATGATATATATCCTTAAAAAGAGTTACGGAATGAAGCCCCCGAAGGGGCATTCAATTTAGCCCCAAATGCGGCAAGCCATTTGTGGACGGATGGTGCTGAAGCCATACAGTACGTCAATACGGCAAGGCATACGGTCATTGTTGATATCGTACTGGCGAACAACGCGCAAGCTGATACCGTTATGAACCGCACGAGCAGCCATGTCAACACCTTGTGGGAGCAACAAGTCAGCAGTAGCAAAAGTGATCGCATCTTTGTGATAGACCAAGTTCTGTGGGTACTGGGTAGAAGCAGTTCCAACAAACACAACAGCTTTGGCATTAGCAGGCAATGTCAACATGGTTGCCAAAGCGCTTGATGCTGAGTACATAGGAGCAACGGTAACAGTAGCAGTTGTGCTGCTTGTTGAAGAAGCCAAAGCCACGAACTGGAACAACGAACCAGTGGATTCACGGGTTTGTGGGTTCACAGCGTAGCAATCAGCAATCGTAAACACGTCACCAACAGCGATGGTCTCACTAGAGCCGACAGTCAATGTCAGAGTAGATGCACCTTCAGTGGTCACAGCAGCGCCAGTGGTGTTACCCGTAGCGGCGCGAGTGCCAGTTGAATGTTGCTTGATTGACTGAGACATGTTGACTTCTTCAAAGCCCAACACGCCAGTACCCATCATGCCGTTCTTGAACTGCTTGCTGATAGTGTCGGTAGGATTGAACAAACCTTTCATGCCTTCAACCAAACCAGCGTTAGCGGCAGGGTTAACGGTAGCGTAACGTGGTGACATCACAGCAGCGTTTTCGTTCAGTTTCTGTTGGGCTTGCAACAAGACCAAAGAAGTAGAAGGAGTAGTGCCAGGTGTGCCAACAGTGTTACCGATGGTTTTGTAAGCATTAGCAACGTCAGCATCAATGGAAGATGCTAATTGGCTAATACGGGGCTTCAACACACGCTCTGCGAAGTCATCCAATTGCATGGTCAATTCAGCAGATGTGAAGTTGACACCAATGTGCTTTTGGCTGGCTACAGACAAAGTGGTGAACTGCTCGTTGTCATCTTGCACTTGCAAGGCTGCACCGTCAGTCACCAAAGCGCGGTCAGGTAAACGGATACGGAGGGTTGAACCGATCTTCGCACCTTCGACAGCAAAGCTATCGTCGTACTGGCGGTTCACGTTACGGGTGAGTACTAGGTTGTTCTCGAGGATTTCGAGAGCTTTTCTAGTAATCATGTCAATGGTCAGAATACTGTTAGACATGGAAAAAGTCCTTTAAATGTTGATTTAGCGGTTCTGCGCTTCCCACTTCTTTCGTTGTCTTAGCCGTTCTGCTTCAATCCACTGCGAATCCGTCATAGCCTTGGTAGACCGAGGATCAGTAGTGTCATAAGCAGGCGATCCAGTGGATCGGGCTGTGACAGGCGAAATAGGCGCTGGCGCTGACGTAGTTCTTTTAACTGGTGGATCAGATGCTAATTTAGCCTCAATCTTCCCAATTTCTTTTGCCTGTACAAGTGGCGTCATGCGTGAGATGCGATCTGCTTCTTTGGGATTAGAACCTAAGTAGTATGCTAACTCAGGTCCAATGTCTGAAGACTGGATCGTTTCTGCCATCACGTTCGTAATTGGAAGTTTCGGGTTATACGCAACTTGTTCAAAGTCATCGTACTTACTCCGAGCCTCTTCCTCACGGTCATGGTAGCTCTCAAGAACGGCAGATTGCTGTTTGGCTGATTCACGTTTGGCGATCAATTCTTCAGCCTTTTGATAGGCCAATGCTTCCGCATAGGCTTCTGGGCTTTCATACTGATCAACGGACGCAGTTGGAGCAGCTTTCATCACCTGTTGTTCAGACTGGCGATTTGCTTGTTCTCTTTCCCACTTACGTTGCTCTCTTGCGAGGCGTTTGCCTATCGCAGCGTCTAGTTCCTCTTGCGAAAATGTCTTAGATACTACTTCTGGCGTTTCCGACGTTTGAACTTCAGTCTCGGGAGTGGCCGTCACTTCAGGAGCTGGCGCGGAGTCAACTTCCGCTAGGTTTTGTTGGACTTCTTCAGTCATGTTTTCTGAATCCTAAGATTCCTCGGTCTACTGGGCCGATACAGGTTTTTGTTATCTTACAACAAAACGAAACTAAATGCTACACCGATAGGCGCAACCAAATTCCAAAACCAAGAATGGAAATCCCAAACCCTTGGCTCAAAAGCATTCCACCACTTCATGTTGGCACGTTTGCCGTTGCCGTAATGCTCAATCCACTTGTATTCTGCTTGGGCGTGTTCACGACCAGCAAAGAAAGCAGAAACAAGCACAGCACCGACAAGACTTAGCCCGAACTGGTCAAAGACCAGAACAATCACTAACGCCATGACGGGATGGATTAGGTTAAACATTTATGAGTAATAACTTATGTTCAAAATCCCACTTGAGGATTGTTGAATAAACCGAATCTTTGTCAAATCGCCATCGTATTGAAACGGCACTCCAACCGCAATTGGCATACCAACAGTGGCGCTAGGGGCTGTTCCGTCATCACGCCAACGCACTGGAGCGCCTTCGGCCACAATCAAAGCCAACACGGGTTTAGCGTTTAAGCCATCTGGTGAATTGACGGGGACTGTCAAAGCAGTAGATGCAGTCAAGGTTGTGATCTGTTGATAGCCGAAACAAGTTGTAACGGCTTTAAGGTTCATAGTCATGTCAAAATCTCCGAGGTTGTGTAAACGATCTTATGATAATTGGAGGTTCATAAGTTGCATAGGGTGGTGATAAGCTGAAATCCCATCCATCATTGTTGCCAGCATCAATATTTTCATAGTCAGCATAAGCTGTCCAAGACGCGCCTCCTGTAGCATTTGAGTCTTGGATGGTTAGGTCAGACACAGTTACTGTGCCACTAGCCTGTGATATTGTGGCTTGAGTGCCAGGCGTTGTTGAACGAAGTGTTTTTGTGTTTGCGGTATTTGCAACAAAAGAACCGACTGTGCTAGTCACACTAGCTTTAAGTTGAACCGTTCCTTCAAAAATTGTGAAGGCCCGTGTTGAACCTTGAGTAAGCGTATCTTGAAAAGCAAACGTGCTACCAGCGCCATTGAAGGACAATGGAAAATCTAGCGTTTTATTATTGGTGGTAATTTGCTGTGTAACTGACGTGCCTGCAAAAGTTGTTGCATTTGTGCCTGCTGTGCAAGTCATGCCAGAAGAAATAATTAAATTTCTATAGATAAACCTTGCGGTATTGGTTAAAGTTCCACTAAAACCAGTAAAGTTTAATGTGCCATAACGCTGACCCAAAGCTACGGTATCTGTCCCTGCTGAAATATTAAAGTTAATAGCGTTGGCATCTGTTGTGCTGTTAGACGTTGTAATTGTTCTCGTACCTGTTGAGCCTGAGTAAGTAGCGTTAACTGTTGGCGTTCCTAAAATAGATAGTCCTGTAGAAGTAGAAGTTGTCCAAACAGTTGCGCTGTTTCCTGTGACGGTAATATTTCCACTTTTAAAATCAATAGTTCTAGTATTGCTATTAGATGAGCTAAACAATCCTGTGCTTAACGTCTGATTGTTTATGTGTAAATCACCAGCAGTGAACGTGACTGTACGAGTTGGGCCAGTGGTGAAATTGTCTACCAGTTGTACAGTCGCACCGACAGCGTTTACGATAAATGGGTTGTCAAATGATTTATTGTTACTGGTTATATTTTGAATACCTGATGTAGCCGCAAAAGTAACTGTTGCTGTTGCAGCATTTAACGTCATACCAGTTGAAATGGTTAAATTGCCAAAAATACTTAACGAGTTGTTAAACGTCATTGAACCGCTAAAGCCCGTAAAGTTTACGTTTTTATACGAACCAGAAGTTGTCGCCAAAGACACAATATCAGCGCCAGCGGTTACGTTAACGCTTATGGCGTTAGCTTCGCCCATGTTGCCCAAAGATATAGTTCGTGTACTTGTTGATCCGCTGTAAGTTGCGTTAATAACTGGCGTTCCTGAAACGCTAAAGTTAGTAGCCGTTGCAGTTGTAAAAATAGTCGCGGCATTGCCTGTTAACGTAATATCCCCTGTCCCAAACGCAATAGATCGCGTATTGGCGTTGGACGAGCTAAAGATATTACAAGTCAACTTAAAACTACCCAAGCTCAAAGTTCCTTGGGTCAGGGTAAAAGTGCCACTCATTGAATGGGCTGCACCTAGCGTCAAGCCCAATGTTGCACTGTTCAATGTAGCCGTAGCACAAGCAGACCCAGCCGCAGTTGTGCAAGTTCCAGTTCCTGAATTGGTATCAAAATTTACAATGTCAGTTGATAAAGGTGGGCCAGCACCGCCAATGCCACCAGAAAGTAAAGACCAATTCGTTGTGCTTGAATTGTTCCAAGTGCCTGTTCCACCAACCCAAAAGTATGTTGCCATATCAATACGCCTTTGTGCTGATTTTTACGCCTACGTTGATAACAGCGCCTCCTGTTGCACTTGCTGTTGAAACAAGTACACGACCAGACACATTGTTTGAGTCAACAGCGCCTACCTGAAAAAACGCCAATTCATAGTCATTAACATTGGTGTTCCGCAAAAGCGATACCGACACATCCTGCAATAACGGGGTAACGCTCATTCCGTGAGCAATCGTAAATGCCTTGCTTCCTGTTGCGTCAATAGCCAAATTAGAAGATATGAGAGTAACTTCATTGACAAACCCATTGACGTTTCTAATTGAATCGTTTGTACCTGAAGTAGTCAATCCAGATGTAGTGTTACGCGTAACGTCACCACCAATAATTCTTGTGTTATCAGCGGTTGATTCAATAACCATACCTCGGTCGTTACTGTATGAATAACAACCAATCAGTTGACATCTATCCGTTCTAATAGTAAACCCCTGAGCCGCACAATCATGTGCATGACAAGCAGTTAGCACGCAATCATCAGCATCTAATCCACTACCTTGATTATCAAGAATCCACGCTCTACCGCTAGTGCCTGTTACAGTTACTTGGGATATTCTTGCGCCAGAATCTTGAACAGAGACACCAAACAAGCCGCCTTGAATATGACCGTTGCTAACAGTTATATCCCTTGCAACAATGTTCAATCCCACCGAGGTGGTGGTCGCGCCCATGTCAACAAAGAAATTTGTCAGGCTAGATTTGTGACCGCCAAGACCATTGACATCGCCAACTTCGCCTTGACGGAAACGAATTCCAACACAAGTGTTGTTGCCAGGGTTTCGAGCATCAATGTTGACTAACTCAGCTACTCCACGAATGTCCATTGACGTTTGAACGGTTGCTGTGGTGTCTAGCCCCCATTGACGCACAGTAATGTTGGAATATTGCACATCTTCGTTATCGCTATTTTTATTTTTTAAGTCAATACCGTCTAGACCTGTGTCATGGACATAGATATTGTTTAACTTGATGCGCTTAAAGGTTCCAGTTTGAAATCCGATGCCATAAGCGTATGCCTGTTTAGCTTCTACGTTTTCAATAAAGTAGCCATCAACATCACCGCCGCGTATACAGTGAACACCAAGAGACTGATTTGCTCTGTTTCCGTCTACTGTCAGATTGGTGATAGCGACATTACTTACGCTTGAGGCACTTATAACGTGTGCATTTCCGTTGTTCTTTAACTTAATAATTGTTGCGTTGATTCCACTACCGTTCAATGTAACGTTACTTAACAAAGAAATGGCAGTGTTACCTCCCACATCACCAACTAGATATGTGCCTTCAGGAAATAAAACAGTTCCCCCACCAAGGGCATTGATGGCCGTAATTGCAGCATTGATTGCAGCCGTGTCATCAGTTAAACCGTCACCAGTAGCGCCAAAATCCAAGACACTAACAGATTCTTGAAGTTTTTGATGGACTGTGCGTCCAACAGAACCCGTTAAATTTCCGCTTGAGTTAGATTGTCTAAACCCAACAAGCGCATCGCCCAATGCAGGGTTAGACGTATTGGCTAAATTGGCAACAAAATCATTTAAATCATTGATACCTGAAATGTTGTCCCATGAGGCAATCAACACATTGGTAGATGTGTACAGTACAAATTTGTAATTTTGAGTGGCAGTCAACCAAATTTCACCTGTGGCAACACGCCCAGCAGAATTGAGGATGATTGGGTTTGTGTGTGCGATAGAGCCTGACGCGCTAGTGTAAGTGGCTTGTGGGGTGGTAGTGCCTGCTGCGTATGAGTACAGCTTACCGCCCGACAAGATTACGCCACTATTGTCAAGAAATTGCGCTCCTGCGCCAGCAAGGGCTGAAAGATATACGGTCATGCTAAGAACCTTAATTTGTATAGGGTGCGAAGATAAATCTCAACAATGTTGTCAATAAGTTGCTGTAAAGATGAATCACTTTTGTCAACTACGCTATATCTAGCGTTTTCAATTTCCGCCAATGAGTCTTCTAAAAACTCAATGATGTTGGCTGTTTTCTTTGCCGAATGCAAGGTGATTGGGCCAATCAATCCGTGACGCCCTTGGTAGGCTTCAGCAAAATCATCCGCCGCGCCAATAATGCGGTCATAAAAGATGTTTAGCGCTGTGTGTTTGCTGAAACTGCGAGTGTTCAAATGCACCGAATGTGCAACATCACGGGCTAAAAATAAGATTCCTAAAAAATCAGCGCATTTCATTTGGCATTCCTTGTGGTGGCATTTCTGGAGGCTGTTGGTATTCAGCAGACTCAGGCATCATTTCGTTTTGTTCCCGACCAGGCATCTCGTAGATCATGTTCTGAGACTCCATCGCCGCAGCGACTACGCCCATAGCAATGTCTTGGATTTGTTGTTCAGACATGCCCGCTTGTACCGCTGCGATGCGTTTAGTCTCTGCCTCGTACATCTTGACTTGGGCTTCAAAGTCTTTGCGCTCTTGGTCTTGTGCCTCAATAGACTTGCCAACATTGACCAACATGCCGTGCATCTGTTCCATCTCAGCGCCCATTGCTTGAATCTGCTGTTGGGCGGCTTGCAACATTGGGTCATCATCACCGTCAGACATGAGCTTGGGATCAATGGTCTTGGCAAAGCGTTTGGACATCTCTTGAGCGCCTGGCCAATCCATGTTCTTGACAAACAAGTCACCAGCAACCGCCCACAGTTGGGGGTTGCCTTGCAGAAGTTGAGCCATAGCTTCCAAAGCCTCTTGGCGCTTGGTGGCGTAGCCTGGTCCTGTTGTCGCAACCACATCGTACTTGCCAACGCCAGGGTTGTAAATCTTCTCGATCACAATACCTTCTTGGTTCACAATTTTATTGACTGGCTGTGGCTGATCAGGGTTAATCTTGACCATCTTAGTCTCGCCATCTTCACCAATGATTCGAGCGATCCGTTGGGTATCGTAAATCTTAGGAATCAGGTCAATCAATTGACGCGCAATGTGTTTTACACCACGGGCAAGGTTGTCACCATAATGGTAAGTTCCCACATCACCCTCACGCTGACGCGCAAGAATCGCTCGTCCTGATCGCTCATTGCTTCCCATTCCTAGAGAAGCGTTGTATTGACCAGTTGTGGACTTTATGTCTTCAGATGCGCCAGCCTTCGCTTGCAACAAACCACTTGAAGCCATTGGAGGTTGCGCTCTCTGAGGTAATGGCAAGACAGCGCCTTGACCATCAGTTACATCAGGGTTTACCTCTAGATATGGCCAGTTAGTTGTGTTTGCTGTCTTCCACTGATTCTCATAACCTTCAAACTGACCACCATATCCAATAAAAGGCGCTTTGGGAGCTAGCGCAAGCATCTCTGCTTCTTGGCTAACCCAGTAGTTGTACATCCGTTGTGCGTCTTTGGCGTTTCTTACCAAACCAGACACATACAAACGCCCATCTACTTCAAACTCGTTGCCGACAATGCGGATCACAGGAATGTATTTGCCTGCCCACTCGCGCTCTTCAAGGATTTCGTAACCGTTGATTTTGCAATACTTGACCTTTGGACGGTCAGACTCGCGTGACTTCATTGGTTTGCCGTAATAAGCCCTTAATTCTTTGTCTTCTGGTGTGCCTTGGAATGCGGTTGCATTGCCAGGGTAGAGGTTCAGCGTAGCGCGGTCATAGTCAATGTAGTAATAATCGGCAACACGGATTGTGTCTTCATTTAGCCAATTACTTATGGATTGATCGCCAACGCCCAATGATTGCAAGGTTGTAATGGGCGCTGCGTCTGGATACATGCGCTCAAATTCGTCTTTTGTGATGTCTTCAGTAATAAAACAATACTTAGCGTCTGCGCCTGTTGGGTCTTGGATTGTTGGGTCCATGTAGACCGAGAAACTGTTACGGATACGCCCAATCTTGATGTCTTGATCAAAGGTGTTGTCTTCGCAATACTCGGTTAATAGACGGATATAGCCTTCGCCATAAGAGACTTGGTTTTCACAGGCTGTGTCATAGGCAACATCAGCATCAGAGATGTATTCAATGTGGCGAATCATGCCATTGAAGATTTCAGCGACTTCTATATCAGCGTTGTCATCTACAGGTATGACCTTTGCGCCTGGTCTGTTTTGGCGCTGATCATTTGTGACTTGGCGCACATGTTGTGGCAGTTTATTGATTGTCAGGCAAGGACGAGCGTTGATGGTTTGACCTTGTACAGCACCACGGGTGGCCAATACGTCAGCAGGCCATTGCCAATGGTTGTCAGGTGAGCCAGCATAAAACCTTAAATCATCTGTCTCGTCTTCACGCGACTCAGATAGCGCAGACATGGCCATATCTAACCGCGATCTTGCGGTAGCTAAGATGTCGGACGCGCTTTTCTTAGGCTTACCGCCTTCGGAGACTGCCCCCGCAGCCGCGATGCCTGTGTAATCAGCCATTATTTAATCTTGTTTAATACGCTGTCTACAGTTGCTTTGACATTGTTACCACTAGGAATAGTGGCATTTAAATTAACCGTAGGTGAAGATGTCTCTTTATTGCGATCAGGCATTCCGCCATTTTGAACTTTTGGTTCACGAGACACAATTTTGTTGATTTGTTGGGTAGTAGATTTCATTTTTTACCTTTCGACATGGGTTTTTGGGCTTCACGTTTTGTGCTGTAAGCAATCGCCACAGCCTGTTTAACTGGTTTGCCAGAGGCAATCTCAGCCTTCACATTCTTGCGGAATGCTTCTTTGCTTGCGGATTTGACTAATGGCATTATTTCTTCTTTGCTGTTTTAGCAGATTCTTTAAATGCCTTGGCAGTTGGAGCGCCTTTAGCGCCTACAGGACGCATTTTCTCTTTGCTACCAGCTGCGATACGAGCTTGTTTTGCATGAATATTTGCGTAGAGTCCAAGTTTTGTTGCCATGATCAACACTTCCATCGTTTAAGGGCTGCCTTGGCGCGTTCGCCATCTTTGGCGTTAGCGGCTACTGCGCCCATTCTTGCACAAAATGAATCCTTGCGACCTTGGTCTGCCTTGGTCTTTGGGTTTGGTGCTGGCGCTTTTAGATTGCTACCAGTTTCACGGTTGTATTTCTCACGCCCTTTGGCGGTCAGCCCTGCGCCCTTGGACACTGGGAGTTTTTCGCCTCTACCTACTGACAAAGAAACGCTTTTTTTTGCCATATCTAAGCACCCATCCAACTTGTTGATACTGAACTGCCTTGTGCATTAATGCGGTGAGTAGGTTCAGTGTACTCTCTGTGCGCTACAGGAAAAGCAAAAGTGACAGCGATAGCATCGGCAGCGTCTGGTGAAGCCAACCCTCGTGCTTTCATTTCTTTCTTTCCCTCTAAAAATATCGTGCCAGATGAATTGGGCTTCTTTGTTGGCCCAGTTAAATCAGCTTTTAGTTGTCTATCAGACGGAATACTAGCAGATTTTAACCAGTTTCGCATGTCGTTCCACATTTCTGCGCGTTTATTTCCAAATGCTTGCGAGTGTTTTGCCTTGTTTCCAAAGTTAACACCACGCACTTTGTATCTCTGCTCTGTCAGTCGATCAAGAATTCCATATCCAAGACCACCTTCGTCAATAACGGTAAGTGCAGGCTTGTATTCCTCTATTGCGTCAATGACTCTGCCAACAATTTCCATTGTGTCTTCGCCCTTATATCGCTTAATCGCCACAATATCTCGCCCTTGTCTGACAGCAATGACTGTAGAGTCTGCGCCACCACGGGCAGGGTCGACTCCCACAATCGTAGGTGCGGTTAAGTCTTTCCACTTTTCCCTTTTCATTGCGTCATCCACAATCATTGGGCTAATGAACTGGTCTTCGCCTGCGGATGGGAATTCCCCATAAACCTCGACTTTGGCTTGGCTTGAATCTTCGCCATATTCGGCAATGATTTGTTGATAGACAGACTTGTCGGTATCTTCCACCGTCCTAGCGTCCACAATCTTAGATGTCCAAAAGTCTCGTTTGGCATGGAAGCACTCAAAAAAGTAGCCCTCATTCCTACGCGGATTGGAGAAGGCAAACCAGTATCTGTCAGGAGTGTTCTCGGTAAAGAAGCCTGCACCCACCTCCCAGATTGGGTTAGGGATACCGCTAGATTCGTCAAAAATCAGCATCATGCCGTCTTGGTTGTGGACACCAGCGTAAGAGTCAGGGTTTTCTGCTGACCAGAGTTTGCCCTCACAAGACCAATAACGAGTGCCTTTTTTAAGATCGCGCTCAACCAGTTCTGTTAACCACTGTGCAGGGATTAACTTTGTCGCTGAAATCTCCCACCAATGACTATTGATCAGCATAGCAGCCCATTTAGTCAATTCAGCCCATGTGACCGACCTTAACTGATTCTCAGAGTTAGCCGACACCACCACCGATCCACCGATACGGGTAGTCAGCATCCACAGAATAAGCCAAGATACTAGGGCAGACTTGCCGATACCGCGCCCAGAGGAGACAGCCATACGGATGGTGTCGTAATCAACTAAGCCTTTTTGCTTTTTAATGTGGGCGGTTATATCTCGCAATACTTCTCGTTGCCATTTCCTTGGACCAGTGAACTTAGCCAAAGGCGTATTCTTCTGCCCCCAAGGGAATGCAAACAAGACAAAGGCTTCTGGATCATCTGAGATGGTAGGAGACCAAAGCTCCACCATCAGTTTTTGTTCTTCTTCAGACTTGTAAATGGGCAGTTGCATGAGGCGATCTTAATTTAAAAAAAAATAATAAAAAATTGTGTGCGGGTGCACCGTTCCTGTGACCTTTCCTCGTCGGTCCTCCCCCCCCCCTTCGGTCTGGATGGTGGATGGGCATAGGGCGCTTGGGTCATTTATCCACAGAGCCAGCGCCTAGTTGTCCACAATCGGTAGGATTTCCCTCACCTTATTCACAATCTTGCTTACAAACCTGTGCATAACCGCTAAAGAACTTTACATAATGAACATAGTGTGAAGTAGCCATACGCTTTAGTTCTCGTCTTTAACCTCAATGTCAGTCACATTGCTTCTGTCGTAACTTACCCTAGCCTGCGCCTCGTTGATAGCGTCTATCACGCTGATACGCTGGTCTACCACGCTGACATCGATGCGGTCACCATAGGTTCTGGGCTTGAGCTTACTGGCTACCCACTTCCTAGCGTCTACCTGTAGCCTCTTCTGTTGCACCCAAGCGCTTGCCTCTGGTCCTCGTAAGCCTTCTGGCATTACCGCGTCTGATAGCTCAATGATCTCGTCTGCCAGCTTATCAGCCCTGTCTTGCACCGCCTTGTCGTAAGCAACACGCAACTGCTCATTGCTTCTCAGCATTCGGTTAAAGGTAGCCCAAGGAGGCATACCAGGCGCTCTCAGCACCGATGACAGACTCTTACCCGTAGCCATCTGCGAGACAACCTCTTCCCACACAGGATTGTCCTCTTCCCATATAACTGGCCTGCCAACCGAGCGTTTCACGGCATTTTGTGCTGTTTTTCCCATATTTCCTTCGTGCGCGTGCGTATTTATGTCAAATTGTCAACGAAAAGCGCTTTGGTTGTCTATTCTCATTTTTTCTGTGTTTGTCAAAAAAGAGTAGGAGCATCAATCCTGTCTTGATTACTCCTACCTAAACTTGGCAACTGCATTACCAATCTCTTTACTATCATCCCCTACATGATCTCAATACCGTTCTGCCTTACTAATGCTTTTTTACTACACTAATTAGGAGTTGGTAACCGCCTCATAAAGCAGAGTTTCCGTCTTTCTGTATTTGCACAACATGAAAGGGTAAGGCGCTAACCCTTACTCGGTTACCAACACAGATAGAGACCTTATCCCTATTTGTCTTGGCATTTTATCTCTCTCTTTTCTAACTCTACCAAAGTTTTGGCGTATGCGATATCCCACATTACCCTTCTCTCTTCCCTTGACAAGCTCATTCCCTGATCTAGTTCTGCATGGCATGTATAGCAAAGAGCTGCCGTGAACTCATCGCTTGCCTTTATTCCCCTTCCCTTGCCATGTTCTGCCCAGTTACTGTGAGCAGCTTGTGTCTGTCCTTCCGTTCCACAGTACTGGCAAGGCAGTTCTGCAACATTCTGTAAATGCTTTCTACTCCTCAAATATTTAAACTTTTGAATTGGTAATACCATGATCTGCGCCCCAAGCGTATAGGAACTCTACAAAGTCACTTGCCTGCTCTTTAGTGAACTTGCGTGTTTGCATTTCTAATTGCACAATCCCATCGCCACTCAAATTAGGGATAACTACGCCCGTTTTTATCCCGTTTTCCTTGCAAAACTGGTTTACCAATAACCTTTTCCAATCCTCAGATGACCACTTGGCACCCATGTGGCTTGCTTGTTTGGCTATTTCGTCAATCATGGCGTGATATTTAAGCTCTTGCTCTCTGGTCTTGTCCGCAGCCTTGACCTCTAGCACCAATTCCTTACCTGCATTTAACGCGGTCAACACCTTTGGCCACAGTGTGGTCATCAACGCCCTTGCCTGATCTTCACTCGTTAGTTGGTATTTCACGCAAAACTCCTATCATTCTTAACGCGGCTTCTGGGCTGTCTATCCTTGCCAAGGTACTACCAGTCCAATTCTGAAAGAAATCGTCTTGTAGGGCTGTTAAACGCTTTTTAGAGCCATCTTTGACTTCAACAAGAAAGGTATGCCCTTTGTAGCCAACCAAAAGGTCTACTGGTAGCCCAATAATCCAAACATAAGCGCCAGCCGCTCGTAGGGCTGAGACTATCTGGTCTTGGTTTGCGTCAACCCTTTTGGCGTATCTCATTTCTTTTCCAGTTCAGTAATTCTGTCTGACAGAACACGCACTAGTTCGGTCAGCACCGTAACTTCAGCGATCAACTGCTCTCTAGATGGGTATTTCATCTCACGCAGATATTCTTGTTTAATCTTTGATTCCATCTCTGCTTGGTTAAATTGGGTCATTGTTGTTCCTTATTTGGTTCATGCGGTTCTTTAACTCCGTAATGAACGTCAAACCACGCTTGGCTTCCATAATATCTGCCTGACTGTGCCACCATGTCATTGCTTTTACTTTGCCCACCGCCTTGACCTTCTCCTGATGCCTCTTCAGCCATTCCCTTGCCAAACTCCAACGCATCTGCTCTAAGGTCTCCTGTGAGCCATAGTGCGTAATTAATCGTGCTAGGTAGGACTGCAAGCCCTCCCCGTCTTGCCGTAAGTAGTTCATGGGCTTCAGTCTTGGTCATAGCTCAATCACCCATCCAGCAAACTCACCCATTCTAAAAAACTCTTTTGCATCTTCTAGCAAAGATATATCAATAGGAATTTGTATACCAGCAAGCGACATTTCTTTTGTCAATACATCTTCTGGTTTGGCACCTTGCAACAATTTAAAGTGCATGGTTAGTCTTTTAAGAACTGTTGAAAAATATCCACAATGGTCACAAACTTTATCAACAATAATAATTACGCCACCATTTTCACATTTGTTTTTAATTGTTTGCATCAGTTTTTTTCGTTGTTGGACGGGTATAAACATTAGTGTTAAAAACAATATATATACCTTTGCTTTTGGTAATTCAATATCCATAACATCAGAATCAACAAGCTCGATGCAAGATTCATTAGCATATTTGTTTTTCAATTTCTCAAACATTGATTCGCTTTTTTCTATAGCTGTTATGTAACAAGAACGCTCTTCCACCAAAGGAAGAATCTTTTCAATCATGTTTCCAGTAGATGCGCCAATATCAACAACCGTATCGTTTTCAGATAAATAGTTTTTAATAATATAAGCAACTGACTCAGTCACCATGTCATACCAAGGAAGCTGTTCCCTAACATGGTTGTCAAATGTGTTTGCTATTTCTTGGGTTTCAAATGTCCACGATTTCATAATGGCAACCTTTTTGCAATTTCATATATAACATTGACAGTGACAGCGCGTCCACATCTTTCGTAGCGTTGTGCGTCACCGACTAAAGAACCATCCGCATACCATTTTGTCCAGTTATCAGGAATGGATTGCAACCTTTCACATTCAAGTGGAGTTAACTTTCTCAAAGTAGTTCCAACCAATACACCGTGTCTGTCTTGCGCGGTTACGGTAAAAGATGGTTCGTTGTGTTCTTTAATTCGCCTGCCGTTTTGGCGCTTTTCTGTTCGATCAGGTGTTAGCACAGCTTTAACAATGTATGGGACGTTGTTACCACCAGTTCCCATGTTTGCGGTCAATGTAGGCGTGTAGTCACCTTTTACATCTCTGAAATGGGTTCTTCTCCAATGAGTTGCCCGAACATGTCCATCTGTGGAGATTCCTTCGTCAATGACTGCTCTTGTTCCCCCGCCTTTGTAATAGTGTCCGTCAAGCGTTGGTAAATAACTTGTCCGAACCCGTTTCCCTTCTCCTTGTGCTTGTTCGCTCTGTTGGTCATCCTCTCCAAAGCACCTTCCGATAGGAAATACTTTTGGTCTGGGCTTTCCTCTAAGATTTCCGACAATAAATACTCGTTCCCGATTCTGTGGGACTCCAAAATTCTTGCTGTTAAGACACTCCCATTGGAGGTCATACCCCAGTTCATCCAAGCTTGCGACGATAACTCCAAAGGTTCGTCCTCCGTCATGGTTGAGGAGTCCCTTAACATTTTCAAGGAATAAATATGGGATTCTTTTACTACTGAGGATTCTGCATATTTCAAAAAAGAGAGTACCGCGTGTGTCTTCTGTACCGAATCCTGTTCTTCTTCCAGCAACTGAAAAAGTTGCACACGGAAATCCTCCAACGAGGAGGTCACAATCGGGGATTTCATCAGGCTGAATTGTTCTGATGTCTCTTCCATCGGGTTTGTGTTTAAAGTTGTGTTCATAAATACTTCCTGCCTTTGGCATAAATTCGTTAGCCCATACACATTCGTGACCAGCTTTCTCTAATCCCAAGCGAAAGCCACCTATCCCTGCAAATAGTTCGATAAATTTCAAAAGTCCTCCTTCTCGTACCACTGTTGTACGGTCTGGCTAACAGGCTTGGCAATGCTAGGAATTGAATAATCTGTTTTTTCTTCCCATTGATGTTTAGAACATTTGGGCTTATCACCACTAATATGCACCGTCCAACGCTTGCCACATCCAGACACAGAACACATCAATCTTTGCTCGTCATCAAAGCCAGATTCTTGTTTTACATTGTTACGAAAATTACTGAGTGCCATGGTATTTTCCTTCGATAATTTTTGCAAAATTGGATGGTTTAAGTATCCACTCTAGGTCAGCCACAAAAGCGCGACCATCTTTACTGTTTACCCTGCCTGTCAAGAATTTAGATTGGCTAATATGGCTAAAGAATTCAGCAAACCAAGTCAATATGTCCGTAACTTGCACATCTTTTTCTTTTGCTAGTTCTTCAGCGACTTCTCGCCATCTTTGCCGTAGGTAGCCTTTACGGGCATCGTTCCATACCTCCACCTTGCGTAACGTTGGTAGATGCTGGTGGTATAGAGCAATTACTTTTTCATGGTCACAGTTTGGAAGTCCACCGCTAGGTGGGCTAATACATTCTGTCTCTATCTCTTTCTCTGTCTCTCTCTCTGTCTCTGGTGCATCATCTTGATATCGTGTTGATATCACATCGCTATCACCTTGTTCCAGCCAATGAGACAACTTGAAAATGCAAACTTCTGTTTCCTTTTCTGACATTCTTAATCGAAAAGCCAGTTGTTTTGCAGTTGGTATGTTTCCATCGTCTTCGCTGGCTATTAACCACAGCATTACTAAGACTTTTGCGGCTTTTGGGTCAAGTTCAAACCACTCTATGTCATCAAGTAAATCTCGATACAACTTTACCCAAGGCGGTTTTCTATCTTTAAAGTGTTGAAACTTTTTCCAGTTCTTAATTTGCATTTTTATGCCTTTTACGCACCTTTGAAAGAAACAGCGGCAGGGGAAGGCGTAACCCTTTTCGGTCTGCTCATGACTTCAGACCTAGCCGTGTTCAAAACAATTATGACTTAAACCACTCAGGTTTCAAAACCATCAGCTGCCAGTAACGGCCTTCTGGAATCTTGTCTCCCCACTGCGAAACCGCACCTTGGGTGATTCCCAGAATTTTGGCAAGCGCATCCTGTGAGCCTGCCAATTTGATAATTTCTTGTTTTGTCATGCTGAAAATTCTACATTAGTTCTCTAATAACCCCGCACTTGACTAGGACATTAGAAATCTAATATAGTTACGCCATGCCGTAGCAAATAGCAAGCGGTCTTTTAGGAGTTAGTATGAATTACGCACAAGAACACACAGACTGCGAACGCATGGTCTGTGACTACGACTACGTTACTGACGTAGATTGTTTTTTTGACCCCTACTCTGGCAATCTTTATTTTGCTTATGTAGGCGGTGTTGAGATTAGCGATATGTTGCGCGACACAGTTATCCAAGACTTTGAACGCCAATATGCCAAAGCCGTAAAAGAAGAAGTTTACGAGCAGAAACTATCAGCTGCTATTGACCGCTACGAATCCAAGAAGGAACTAGCATGATTGACGGTCCTTACACCCCCACAATTCCTACACTTGCAGACAAGGTAATCTTTTGGTTATCTGGATTTGTTGCCGGTTTAATTTTTGCCTTACTTATCACAGGAAACTAAATGAAGAATATTTCAACCGCACTGGTCAAAGCACAACGTCAATTTTCCCCCGCTTTAAAGACCGCTACAAACCCTCATTTTCGTAGCAAGTATGTTGACCTAGCATCTTGCGTTGAGTCGGTTATAGACGCTTTAAACGACAACGGCATATTCTTATTCCAGACCACATCTGAACACCCAGATGGTATTGTTTGCGAGACAAGTTTTTTGCACGAATCAGGCGAACGATTGGACTGCGGAAAACTGTTTTTTCCATCACCAAAACAAGATCCGCAAGGGTTTATGTCGTGCTTAACCTATATTCGCAGAGCATCTTTGATGGCGGCCACTGGCCAAGCTCCAGAAGATGACGATGGCAATCTTGCATCTAAACCAGTCAAAGAAGTTAAGGCAAACCATAACCTGATGCAAGACCACCTTATAGCTATCCAAGATTGCAAGACTGTTGAGGAACTGCAAACAGCGTTTAAAGATGCCTACAAGACCGCAGGCACTGACAAAGAATGGTTGACTGCCGTCACAGCGGCTAAAGATGCAATGAAAAGGAAACTTGGGTGATTGATTACCCAACGTACATAAAGCCCATGTGCTTTTCTACCATGAAACTTTATGTGGAGTGGAAAGAATGTGCAAGGATTGCACAAGAACCTTGCACTATTTGTGATGATTGCTCTGGTAAATATCAATACGCAATGAAAATTCAAGATAAATGCAAGCCTGATATTTGGAATAAACATAAATTTGGAGTTAAAACAAAATGACAGATATACCAGCATTTCCTACGGCTCAATATGCCGATGGAGTACGTCCATCAGGCTTTGATAACGGCATGACCTTGCGTGATTACTTTGCAGCAAAGGCTATGCAAAGTTTTATATTAGACCCAGACATGAAAGATGTAATAAATATTGATATTGCTTTTTGTGCTTATGAACATGCAGACGCAATGATGAAAGCGAGAACAAAATGACTGAAAAAATAATCCAAGGGACTGACGCATGGTTTCAAAGCAGACTCGGCAAGGTAACCGCCTCACGGGTAGCAGATGTGATCGCCAAGACTAAGACTGGTTACTCAGCCAGTCGTGATAACTATATGGCGCAATTGATCTGTGAAAGATTGACTGGTCAACAAGGTGAATCTTTTACAAACAGTGCCATGCAACACGGTGTTGACACTGAGCCACTTGCGCGGAGTGCTTACGAGAATTTGCGTAACTTAATGGTAAAAGAAGTAGGTTTTATAAACCATCCACGCATTGAAATGGCAGGCGCTAGCCCAGATGGAATGATTAGCGATGGTGAGGGTGTCTTGGAGATAAAAGCGCCCCAGACGGCCACGCATTTGGACACATTACTAGCAGGCAAAGTGCCAAGTAAATATATTCCCCAAATACAGTTTCAAATGCTGTGTACAGGGGCAAAGTGGGCGGACTTCGTTTCATACGACCCCCGTCTACCAGAGCATCTTCAGTTGTTTGTGCAAGAGGTCGAATTTGACCCTGAGTACTGTGCAATGTTGGAGAAAGAAGTTGTCTTATTTCTTACAGAATTAGATAATAAAGTAGCAAAGTTAAAGGAAAAATATGAGTAAAACACAATATGAAGTCAGCGTAATTTCTGGCAAATACACCAACAAAGATGGCCAAGAAAAGAACCGCTATCAGCGTATCGGTTCGGTCATTGACACCAAGAACGGGCCTATGCTCAAGTTTGACTGTATGCCTATCGTAGAAGGCGGTTGGTCAGGCTGGGCGTACATGAATCCACCCAAAGAAAAGTCTGATAAAGACGATTTCTCTTTCTAACAAAAAGGCGGCTAATATGAATCAAGAAAAGTTGGATGCAGCATTCGATGAGATGGAATTTGATGACGCATTAGCCGTCAATGTTGTGAAATATCAATTAGAGACTAACCATCTACGCCAAGAAATTGCTGAGTTAAATAGATTACTGTATGAGTACGAAATACAGCTGCGTAAACGCAACGAGCAATTAGCAAGAATTCATGAGGCCATGCTATGAGCCTGTGGCGCAAGAGAAATGTTCACCATTCTGAACAAAATCAATCTAAATGGTTCAATATGACCGCTTTGGCTAACAATGATTTAAGTATCAAGTCGGACGATTTAAGTATCAAGTCAATAAAAACAGAAGAAGATGATGACATCCAAGTCTACAAAAAGCCTTGGGTTGGGTTAACTGAAGAAGATATTAAGTTATTTGACCTTGGTAACTACATATATGTTGTCAGGATAGTAGAAGCCAGATTAAAGGAACTCAACGCATGAGTTACATCGTGGCATCGTTGCCCCCCATGAAATGCTTTGTGAAACGCGAGTTTCTATATAACGACCACAAGGGACATGGAGAGTTAGAGCCTGCCATCTGGGTTAGTCTTAAAGCCTTGCGAGGTCAGGTGTTTCGCATTGAGTCACTACTGCCTAACTATGGTGCGCTATACGACAAGCTACCTATCCATGCTTATGTGTGGCACAAAGAGCATGGCAACTTACCCGTTGACACTTTGCAGTTGTGGGATTGCATGGGCTACAAGTTCACCATCATTGAAAAAATTGGGCTGCGTAATCTAGGCGTGAAGTTCTTAGGCAAAGACAAGCAGTGGCACTTCGGTCGCTACTTGTTTACTGTGGACTTCTGCGCTGATGGCATGGACTTGGATACTGGCTTTACAGAACAGGCCGAGGAACACAAGAGCTTTAATTGGATTGCTTTGGAAAACGGGCAGTTTGCTTGCCAGCCAAACAATAGGTGCTTGTGGTATGACCAGAGCCTGATTCCTGCCGAGACAAAGTTCCCTGACTTCCAAGCATCGCAAAGGTTTTGGACAGTAGATGGCACTCGGAAATGGTCAGCAGGAGATGACTGGTTTTACGATATACAGGAAAAAAACACATGAACAAGATATGGGTTGACCCACCAGAGGGTTGGCGGTATGGCTTCCCTGCCATATATGACCCTGAAACTGATGGCCAGATGAGTGAATGGATAGTCAACAAGGGTTATCCAATAGAAGTAATTAAAGAGTATGGTGAATCATGGGCGGTACGGTGCTGGCCTGCTAAAGAACCTGATTGAAGTTTCATGCAAATTATCCTGATAAAGATATAAATGCACAAAAACACTCTTAGATGATAAAAAATGTTCTGATAAGGAAAGAAAATGAAATTTATGGAATTCTTTAGAGCGCGAGTCCTTGATCCAATAACTAGCCACATGGCAGCAGAAAGCGTTGCTGACGTAACAAAAGGTCACATGGAAGTTATCTGTGCTTGCCTGAAAAAGTACGGTCCATTGGGCAAAGATGGTATAGCAAAGTATTCTGGTCTGAGAAATGACCAAGTTTGGCGCAGACTGCCAGAGCTACAAAAGATGGGGTTAATTGAATTAACTGGTAAAACCGCTAGGTCTAACTCAGGTAGATCAGAAAGGGAGTGGAAGGTATGTTAGAAACAGTTTTATGGGTAGTGTTTTTGATTATGTTTGGCGCAGTAGGCGTTATTGCTACCTTTGTAGCAATCTTCATGTTATCGGAGGATAAATGAAAGTCACTCTAGAATTTGAAGAGCTAGAAGACGCAAAAAGAGCCATCCATGCAAGTGATGCTTGGATAGCCCTCAGTGAGATTAGCGAGTTACTGCGTTCACAGCGTAAGCACGATGTCCCTGTAGAACAAACCTTGGCTTGTATTCAAGAAATCGTGGCTGACACTATGCCGTTGATTTACTCTTGATCTTCGTCTTCTTCTTCGACTTCGACCCACTCATCTAGGTCAGCGTCATAAGCCCAAGTAGTGCCTTCTTCGTCAACAAATGTCAACTCTTCGTCTTCTTCGCACCAGCTGCACTCTTCTTGAAACTCAACAAATTCAGCTAACAAAGCAATCTTATTAAAGTCGTTAGACTCAATTGTGATTGTTTCATTCCAGCCACCTAAATCAATTTCTAATTTATACATAAGAATCCTTTAAACGTTAATGATGCTTCCCCTGAACTCGACTTGCCCATCGGCCCATTTATGAACCAGCTCAGGCCAAAGAAGTTTCCCATCAATAAATGTCAGAATTGCGAAACCTGACCTATGGTTTAGAGGATTGTCTTCGCCATAACTAAACTGCGGACCGTAAGGTTCTGCCAGTGTACCCGTATCTACACCGAACCTGTTGCCGTTATAGTCAGCATAAGGTGTTACTTTTAGGCTGTGTAAATGCCCAGTTATAATGCTTTTTCCTGCTGTTGCGGTGTTGTTGTGGGTAGCATGGACTCCACCCTTATACCTATGTTTAATGATGACATCATCCGTAGCCCAGCATGTCATGCAAAACTCCCAAGTTGGGAAATGGTCTTCTAATTTAAACCCATAGGTTTCGGCAAATTGGGGGGCATTGGTCGCTAAACGGGCGTTGAACCTCGCATCGTGGTTTCCCCATGTGTATATCAATCTGACATTGTGACGGGCTTCCTTGGCGGCTTCCTCGACCTCTGAAAGGCGTTCTTGGCAAGCCTTTAGTTCCTCAATAAGGGTAGGTTCTTTACCAGCCACACCAGATGGTGAGAAGCGGCTAATACTTGCCCCATCTAGCGCATCCCCGTTACACACCACAAATGATGGCTTAAATTCCTTTATCGCCCATAAAAGACCTTTATGAGCAGTTGTAACGATGCCAGGCCAATAGTGAGCATCACTAAACACAATTCCCACACCATTAAGAACACCCAATTGCTTGCGCTCATAGGCTGATTGTGGTCTTTCAGGTCTACCATGAGGATTCTTGGCTTCTAATAACAGACCATATTTTGTCTCTAAATTGGCTCTACGCCTCTGAAGAGTTCTTATATTACCCCCTATAAGTTTATGTATAGCGGCGGCAGATTTATGTGTTTTCCACAACTCCATAAACTCAGCATCAGATATATTTGGGGTTGTCATCATCACTCCAGTTTTAATCGCCAGTAACTTGTGTGTTTTGTCATCCAAGGATTAGTTGGATCAAACATTTTGAAGCCACAAGAGATAAGAGAATTTGCAGAAGCAGGATTGTCGTAAGTGCTAGTGATTAACCAATTTAAACCTAACGCTTTTGCTTGCCGAATCCTGACCCGAATAAACTTTTTCTGTAAGCCGAATCCACGACAATCAGGTACAACACCACAACGTACAAGGTACCCGCAATCACTCCAGCGAGAAGAATAAACAAGACCTGCGAAACCACAATCCACGCCATTCTTAGTAGCAATCCACCAATATCCATGATTTGTGTCATAAGATTTGTCGTAAGGTAGGCACTTCTTTTGAAGTAGCGACAGTCTAGTCTGCACAGAAGATTGCCGAACATCCACACGCTGAATTTTCATAGTGCGTATTAGATGTTGTCAATATGAATTATTTATGAATAAGGTCTAGTACCTTGTTTATCAATAATTAATACTTGTTTGCGAGGTGTACCCGATGGGTTATTTGGTACAGATATATGTGTCCATCCACCACCTTCTGGCGTAGAAAATTCTCTGATCAATTGATCATATTTAATGTTTGATGCCATTACAGCTTTGACTACTTCATCAGGAGACAGACTAGGTACGCGGATGTCAGCCGCGCACCCTACCCGATGTTGAGATGTGTCTTTTGAACCCACCGCATCATTCAATTCTTTACAGCGAAATGCTGAGTTAACTATGATTGGCTTACCACCCAATAATGTTTTAACTTCTTCTAGCAAGTCAGCAACACGTTTAAGGTTATTTATCTCGCTACTGTTTGGCACGTTCTCAATGGTGCGGTGATCAGTGTGTGTTAACTCTTCTAGTGAGAAATGTGGTGATAGCAACATATTATTTCTTTCGCATCTCTGCTAGCTTCTCTACCGTTCTGCCTGCAAAATAAGCCCCCATAATTAATTGGCCCCAATTTCCTAGCAAAGTTACGTAGGATTCGTTTGCGTTGTAACCAAAGGCTGACATCATGGCAAAGAGGAAATAGCCCACAAAGATGGCTATAAGGCTCATGGGGCGTATGTTTTTGGACAACCAAGAGTCACTAGCCATGTCTGCGTTCCAGCGTTCTGTGATATTGTTATTTTCATTTTTCATTGCATCCGCAGCTAACTTGGCAAACTCTAATTCCATCTCAGCAATCTTTTGAGCCGCCTGCGGATCACCAGCAATCGCTTTTGCAACGGATTCGACAGTATCGGAGACACCAAACTTAGAAGCCAAAGCGGACACCGCCATGCCACCCAGAGGACCAGCAACAGCAGTTGCCAGCGTGGGCGCAATACCTTTGAGTAAACCAAGTAAGTCATTCATTTATCTCTCCAACAAATTTCTGCTTGCTTTTTATAGTAATTAGCGCGTTTATCATGTTCCCTGACAAACCAAGTCGCACCACCTACCACCACAATGATAAGTATGGTCACAACCACCATAACAGCAATTTCCCATATCAGTATCCCCATCGCCATTTCCTGTCATATTCCACCAGCCAAGTTAAACACCAGACAGATATGTATACATAAATGACTGCAATAACGCCTGCAATGTATATATGTATCTTGTCTTTTATTCTTCTTATCTTTTCTTGTCGCTTTGACTCAGCTTGTTGGGTGGCTTGTTTATGTAGCATTTCGACTTCTAATGCTTCAGCAATGAGTCGTTCGCGTTCTGCTTTTATCTCTACCCACAAGTCTGGCATCCCTAGCTCGTAGCGAACCATGTGTTCCAAGTCTTTGTAATACTGTCTTACTTGGCGTAAGTGCATTACATTGTCAATCGCTTGGATTGTTACATTCTTTACTTTTCCTTGGCTTGCTAACTCTCGCGTCTCTTCTAGTTTTTGTTTATGCGCTTCTTCTATCTGGTCTTGACCGTGAAAGAATTTCGAGAGTAACCCACCGACTTCGCCAGCAATACCCGTAACCTCACCGCCAGTCCTCTTGACATCTTTGTAGACCTCAACGGCCGTCTTAATTCCCTCATAGGCTAGTTTGCAAGCCGCAAAGGTAAGAGTAATCGGTTCCACATCATTTATGCGTCATAAAAGTAAATATCACGCCACCCATGCCCATCAATAAGACACCGCAAGCGTTGATAATTATTTGTTCTAAGCGTTTTAACCGAGCATTGATTTGCTCGTAACGCATTGCACAAACTTCTTCATGTGCCGACAATTTGGCATCGGTTGCGTCTATGGTGTTCATGGTGCTAGTGAGTTTATAGATGATTGAGCAGGCGCAAGCGCGTTTTGCGTTTGGGCAATAACGTTTAATTTAGTTGGGCTTAGATTAGCTTGGCCAAGTGCTCTAAGCACATCAATGCGTTGAGATGCGGGGACTTTTTTCAATAATTCCTGAAAGTCTTGCGCGGATTGAAAACCTTTTTCAAGTTCTTTTAATACGTTTGCGCTCATTTTGTCTTTAAGAAGATCAAGCATTTGGTTTGTCACCGTTACTTTGACGTCTAAGAAACTAGGCAAACTAAACTTGGACTGGTTAGCTTCCAAGATTATTTTCATGGCATCCGCGCCAGCTTGAGTTTGACGCACCACTTCAGCATTGCGTTTTAATTCTGACTCAATTCCTTTGACAACGCCCATTTGTTGCGGTGACAGCACTTGACTTAGATCGTCATATCTTGCCGCGCCAGTAGCCTTTTTAAGCAACGCTGTTTCACCACGGCCTAGCGCGGTCATAAATGGCCCTGCGCGTTCGCCTGCGCCAAGGGGCTGCGTAAGAACATCTTGCATTGCGCCCAAGACTTTAGCTTGATTGACAGGGGGCGATGCAATAGCAAAAACTTGCTGGGCTTGTTCGTACCCAGGCAACGCTTTTTCAATTGTCTTTTTGACGTCAACCAAATTGCTAACAATAAATTTATTGTCTTTGCTAGATATTAAATCTTTGAGGTTATCCAATACCGAGGAGACTTGTTCTGCGCTACTGCTAGCTTGTAAGCCTGTTTTTACTTGATTCAATGCAGACACAAGTTTAGCGTTGCCAAGATTTGCGGCCAAAATCGTATCAAGTTGTTGCGTCAACGGCGCGGTGTTAACTGGAGTTAACGGCAGCGTGGCTGCGTTATAAAACGGCTTAGACACATTTCGCCGCGCTGTTTCGGCGGCTTGCAAATCAGGTGTAACCGCTTGCAACCGCGCCATGCGTTCCGTTTCTTGCGCTTGCTGAGTAGACAACGCGCGGCCTGGGGCGGTCTTAGATTCGACTGTTTGGCCAAGATATTGCACTTGAGGTGACGTTACATCGGCCAAAGCCTGTCGCACTGTCATGCCTGGTTGTGCAGCCGCCAACGCATTTTGTGCGGCGGCTAAATTTTGCGGCACTCGGCCTTCTTCGGTCAACGCGTTACGCACAATAGTACCCGCGCGGGTTGTTGCGCGTTCACCAGTAATCGCGTCAATCACATTGCCTGCGCCTTTCGCGCCCAACGCCAACCCGTAATTAGCGGCAGTAGTAACTGGTAACAAGGGGTTAGTGTATTTACCCGCCGTACCCATTACTTTTGACACTGTAGGCGCTACGCGCGCCGTCGCCGCTGCGCCGCCAGTAAATAGTGTAGATAGATCAGACGCCGCGCCGACAGGATCGGTCGCCAAAGTGTTTTTTAACGCCTCTACGCTACCGTAACGATCCTTGTACATACCGCCAACAGCATTTGCTGTGTCAACGGCGCGTTTGGCTGCCTCAGGATTGTTGTCAATTCGGTTAACCAAATCAACAAGGTCTTTAGGCAACAAATTTTGCAATGCACCTGCGCCAACATCCAACACACCCATTGCCGTTTGCGCGGGGTTTGTAATCGCGGTTACCAAACCTTTGTAAAAATTTACCGCGCTTGGGCCAATATTTGCTAAGGCTTCACCTGGCACATCTGAAAATGACCGACGTGTTTTTGGAATACCACTGCTGGTTTCCATTTCAAAGCCTGGCGGCAATTTTACGCCTGCAGCTTGTGGCAGTGGCGCGGCTTGTTCAAGTTCAAACCCAGGTGGTAAAGGCATTATTTAGCTCCTACTGGTGTCCAAGTGTTGCCACCATCAAGCGACTGTCTGCGTTCGCCTGTCTTTGGGTTAACCGCAAACATTGCACTAGGCGATAACGGCGGGACTTTAATCGGCTCAATAGAAAGGCCTGTTCCTTCAACTGAAGATTTAGGCAATTGTTTGGCGCGTGTGTTCCATGCTTCTGCGCTGCGGGTAGCAGTTTGGTGTTGAAGTCTGGCCAGTTCCGTAAGAGTTTGTGCGGTAAGTTCAATCTTGCCGCCCGCAACACCTTGCAAGAATTTAAGGTCTTTATCTGTAAACCCTTGACCAGTTCCAAGGCCAGCACCTTTAATTGCATCCAAAGTGCTTTGCCCTGTAGCGGCAATAAGCGATTCAGTATTGGCAATTTTTTCGTTGTTGCTTGCGCCTACGACATTTAACGCCCGCGCAATGTTTAATTTAACGTCTGCAACAGGGCCTGTAAATACGTTGCCTTGATTAACCAAATCAATGATTCTGTTAGCGCTCTCTGCCAACTGAGGCGCTTTTTCAGCCGTAGTCATTTTGGCGATATCAGTATCGGCCATTTTGCTCGCAAACTGCTCGCCATATTTTTTCTCTGTGCTGACATTGACGGGCACATTAACGGTCGTACGCGGCGCATGGAGTGTTTTGAAATCCGCAAACGTTCCTGAATAGCCATTTCGTTTTGCGTATTCAAATTCACGTATGGCCGAAGGCGATTCTCTAGACGCCAAATTGATGTCGCTGTCAAGCGCGCGGGCAGCCGCAATAGCTTGTGGCGTACCCATTGATAACAGCGCGTCGCGTTTTTGACGCAACATAGCCACATCAGGCCCAACAGCAGGATTAGCTAAAGCATTAACCGACGGCGCGGGCGCGGGCGCGGCGACAGCGGGCGCTAAATTGTTAGCCGTAGGCATAATTCCAAACGTGCCAGAACCTAACGCGCCACTTGGCGCGGCGGTTGGCATATTTGTCGGAGCAGGCGTGGCGGTAGGCTGGCCCATCGACATGATCTTTGCAAACTGCGCTTTTTCATCTAATTTTTGTCTTAGCCCAACGCCAAATTCAACAAATTTGGGGTTGCCAGATTTAAGATAAGCGTCAGCAATCGCGTTTATATCCGACGGACCACCGTGTTCAACAGATTTAGCTTGAATTTGTCGCATCGTTTCTTCGTCGCGACGCATCTGGTCAAGCTGCATTTGGCTAACTTCGTCTTGGCGTTGCGCACTTTGAATTTGCTGCACCTGCGCGTAATCCGCTATAGGATCGCGTTGAGTAATTTGAAGTGGTTTAAAGCCAAGCGCGATTGATGGATCAATTGCCATATTTATTCCTTAAAAGTTTGCGTAACCCATAGGTATCTCACCACCACCGTATACGTCGGTATAAGTCGGGGCTAACATTGCTTGGCTTGTAATACCGCCACCCGCACTTGGTTGATTACGACTTAATGCCTGTTGCAATAAAGAATTTCGCGATTGATTTTGGCCATAATTTAAATATGTACCCAAACCACCAGTCAAAGCATTTACCTGACCCATTTGCCCCGCTGCTTGCGCTGCCGCACCACCAGTCATTAGATTGCCTACGTTTGTTCCGTAAGCGCCTGCATTTCCGCCCATTGTATTGGCCGCTGTTTGACCAACACCCGCCAATGATTGCAAAGGCCCTAGACGAGCTTGACGTTCTAATTGATAACGATTGAATGCGTTTGTAAACTCACCAGACGCGGCGTTCTGTGCGTAGTCTTGCAATGCTTTAAACGATTGACCAGAGACTGCACCACCACGCGCGCCAGCTTGACGGCCAAGCGCTCTCATTCCTTCTGACAATCGAAATTGATAGCCAGGGTCTGCGCTCATGGCGTTATAACTAAAAGGCTTGTAATCAACAGCGCCTTCAAGTTTTGTAAGCGCTCTGCCACCCGCCTCTAAAAAAGGCCTTTGAGTAGCCTGTTGTTCTTGAAACATCTTATATTGCAAGTCAGCCGCGCGGTTTGCAGCGTCAGCTTGCGTATTGGCGGCGCTACTAGCCGCACTTGAACCAAGTAAAGAACTACCGATAATTGCTGCGGGCATCATCCAAGCCATATTAAACTCCTTCAGTCAAACATTTAGCAATTTCTTGCACTTGACGATTGTCAACATCAGCGATTATTACTTCGTCGATATTATCTTCATCAGTGCAATCCGTTGCGTGAATACAGTACCAGACAACATCTGTCAGCGATTTAACGCCGTGATGTTTACCAGCAGAAATTGTCAGACAAGCAGGCGCATGAACCACCGATACTTGTCCATCAACAATCAATTCAATAGAACCTTTGGCAAGCACCGACAAATGATCAAATTTGTGCGTGTGCTGAACTAACCACTTTCCCTTTGGAATAAAAGTCTCTTTGGCGTAAATTCCTCCGCCAAAGTGATGCTTGATCTCAGGTTCAATAAAGTTCATTTTATTCCAATAGTAATCGTTTTAACCAACTACCCAAGCACTGCCATTATCAAACACGGGGCAAACTACTGCGCCACCGCCTGTAGGCGCAGCCAGAAATACAGGCGCTAACGCATCTGTTACCCAAGTTCTACGCCCAACCGTTCCTGCTGTAGGAAGGCCTGCTACAAGATAACCAACCCCCAATCCAGTACCGCCATTGGCTACT
>Ga0164295_10000486_pt1 | contig 33891 bp, 34 predicted proteins | sample GEODES006metaG_FD_111798 | JGI IMG/M metagenome (GOLD analysis project Ga0164295, IMG submission 111798) | Oligotrophic lake water microbial communities from Sparkling Lake, Wisconsin, USA - GEODES006 metaG | ecosystem: Environmental > Aquatic > Freshwater > Lake | place: USA: Sparkling Lake... | reverse complement strand
TAGCCAAGCTCGGAGAGGGTTTTCGCAGCGAATGCGGAACGCACCCCGCCGGCGCAGAACACCACGACCGGCGTGTTCTTGTCAGGGATACGACTTTCGACCTGCGCCTCGAGGTGACCTCGAGGGATATACAGCGCACCAGGGATGGCGCCCTGCTCGAACTCGTCGGGCTCACGCACATCGAGGAACACCGTGTCGGGCTCGGAAGTGCGACGGGCGTCTCCCGCCGCAGTGTCGATCTCGCGGATCTGCGCCTTGGTCTGTGACAGGAGGTCTCGAAAAGTGGCCATGAATGCCTTCGCTGCTGGGGACAGGGGGGATCAGACCGTATGGTCCGGGTCAGAAACCCTACCGATCTGGTCAGGATTTCGCCACCTACGTCGAACCCGGAGAGAGTGACTGTTGGGAACGATCAGCGAATCAGCAGCGCCGAAAGCAGCTCCGCTGCCGATCCTCGCAGAACCACAGTGGCGAGATGATCGAGATCGGTCGGCTCGGCGTTCACGATGATCACGGGACGGCCTGCCTCCACCGCTGTGGGAACCATGCCTGCCACCGGGTACACGCTGAGGCTGGTCCCGATGGCGAGGAGAAGATCAGCCTCGACGGCTGCTCGCTCGGCCCGCTCGAGATCGGCCCGGACGAGGCCCTGCCCGAACAGGATCGTCGCTGACTTGATGATCCCCCCGCAGAGTTCACAGGGCGGATCCTCCTCACCCGAATGGACCCTGTCGAGCGCCTCGATCATCGGGCCCCGAGCTCCGCACTCCACACACTCCCAACTATGCACGGTTCCGTGGATCTCAACCACACGATCAGGCGGGGTGCCCGCTCTCTGGTGAAGACCGTCGATGTTCTGGGTGACCAGAGTGTGGAGCCGATCATCGAACGCGACGAGTGCGCGATGAGCATCATTGGGTTGGGCATCGAACATCTCAGAGCGCGACCGGATGCGCCATGCATCCCGGCGCACCTGAGGATCGGCGAGATACGAATTGATGTTGGAACGTCGTCCAGCGGCGGGGTCGCGGGTCCAGACACCGTTGGGACCCCTGAAGTCCGGGATTCCGGAATCAGTACTGATGCCAGCTCCCGTGAGCACTGCGACCGAACGAGCTGCATCCACGAGTCTCACGGCGTGTTCAAGTGCCTCATCCATGCTGCGGAATTCATTCATCGTCTAAGCCTCGTGGGAAATCGCCCGTGCTGGTGGTCGGGTCACGCAGGACTGATCGGTCTTCACGTGTCACGTCGCGCAACGCCAGTTCTTGAGCGAGTCGCTCCACCTTTCCCTCGAGGCGGCTGACATGAACGGACAGGTTGACCGCCACGACCAACAAGAAAAGACAGACGACCGCGAACACAAGGTTGCTGCCATAGGAGACACCGAGAGCAGTGGACACGCGGTCGATGACGGGCCGGGCGAGTCCGAGCACCACGCCCACCACGGCCACACTGATCCAGAGAAGCGCATAGCTCTCCGAGAGTCGCCGACGGCGCACCACCTCCACGACGAATGCCAGCAGAAGGAGCGCGGCGATCAATAACGTGATGTTGAGTCGCATTCAGTTCCCTTTCGAGACCGGGCGCCGGAAACGAGACAACGCGATCACAAGCATCAGTCGGATCAGGTGATACGTGCTGCGCAGGACACTGTTGGACGCCACTCCGCCCATGCGCTCACGCATTGAAACAGGGACTTCCAAAATTCGAAGGCCCGCATAGTGAGCGATGAGTAGGGATTCCACGGTGTCCGAGAGATAGGCACTGGGGTAGTCCTCGGCGAACAAAGCGATCGACCGAGCACTGTAGGCCCGATACCCACTGGTGGTGTCGGTGATCGGCTGACCGATTCGGCGACTCACCAGGCGAGCGAGAACCCTCATGCTGAATCGTCGCCCGGAGGACACCTCGTACTCCCCCGAGCCCGGGGCGAACCTCGATCCGATCGCGAGATCAGCCCCGTCGTCGACGGCCCGGAGCAACAGAGCCGCTTCGGCGGGATCGTGCTGACCGTCGGCGTCGATCTGCATCGCGAACGAATAAGAATTCGAATGAGCGAAACGGAACCCGGTCCGAAGTGCCGCTCCCACGCCGAGATTGAATGGATGTCGGGCCACGATCGCCCCGGCTTCATGGGCAAGTTCCGACGTTCGATCTGCCGAACCGTCATCCACGACGAGAACGTCAACGTCGAACGCACCAGCAGAGGCGAGTTGGGCCCTGATCGCGGTGACCACGGATCCAACAGTCTCCTGCTCATCGAGCGCCGGAACTATGGCAAGCACACGTGACGACACAGTGCGTCCACCCTAGTTGAACCACCCTGTGCGACTAGCCTCAATGACGATGTCGGTCACAGGTCCCACCCCGAGCGCACACACTGTGGCACCCGACCGGATCGTGGTCATCATGCCTGCGTTCAACGAGCAGGAGGCACTTCCTTCCACGCTTGCCGGACTGCTCGCCACGCCACTCCCGCTCGACGTGGTGGTCATCGACGATGGTTCGACCGACGACACCGCCAAAATTGCCACGGCCAACGGAGCCGTGTGTCTCCAGTTGCCATTCAATCTCGGAATCGGAGGCGCCCTTCGCACCGGTTTCCGCTACGCAGTCGAACTCGGCTACCAACGCGGCATCCAGTTCGATGCTGACGGTCAGCACGATGCCTCACAGATCGAAGCGTTGCTCGCACCGCTCACCGAGGGTGCTGACATGGTGGTGGGCTCACGGTTCGCTGGAGCGGGCGACTACAGGGTCGGCCGCAGCCGCGGATTCGCCATGAACATCCTGCGATGGGCGATCCGCCGACTCGCCGGTCAGCGTTTCACTGACACCTCCTCGGGTTTCAGGAGTTTCGGACCCGAGGTCCTGGCTCTCTTCGCCGCCGAGTACCCGATTGAATACATGGATTCCGTTGAGGCCCTCGTCATGGCCTGCCGGGCCGGTTTCGACGTTCGCGAGGTTCCTACCGTGATGCATGAGCGGACTGGTGGCGTGGCATCCAACCGCAGTTTCCGACTCGCCTACCACTACGTCCGTGTGCTGGTCTCGCTGGCGAACACCCCGAAGGCACAACATCGAACTGCGGGAACTTCTGCATGAGCACCCGCGCCCACATCATGCTGGCCATCCTCGTGGCGATGGCGATCCTCGTCATCATCCGTCTCGTCCGTCGGCGACATCTGAAGGCGAAGTATTCGCTGCTGTGGCTCACACTCGGCGGATTCATGGTCGTCATCGCCGCAGTTCCCGGACTTCTCGATTGGACCGCTGCCAGGCTCGGTATCTACTACCAGCCCACGCTTCTCCTGCTCCTCGGATTGGCGTTGCTACTGCTCATCGTCATGCACTTCTCCTACGAACTTTCCCGGATGGAGAACCGAGTGCGAACGCTTGCTGAGGAGAGCGCCATCCTCCGTCACCGACTCAGCGTGCTCGAACGACTCGCCGAGGCCTCTGCCGAGAAGATCGCTGATTCCAACAGCGAACCCGACCACGAGGGTTGAACTTCCGGTAGGGGACTTCGCAAGCACCTTCCGGGGAACGGGCCATTCGGCCCTGATACATCAGAGGGATCCAACCGATCCGACGTGGACCGAAAGTGCATAAAACGCACCCGTCCCAAAGGAATGCCGTGACCCTCACCACCGACGCCCCCGTCTTCCCGATCATGACCCTACGTATCGAGACATGGTCTGATCCCGTCATTGACGATCTCGGCCATGATCCGCGCTCGAGCTACGTGGAGCGGTTCTGGCTTCCGGTGCTCGGTCCATCGACGGTGTGGTTCTTGCGTCAACTCGCCGACGGACTCGACTCGAGTCCCGATGGTTTCGATCTTGATCTGGTCGAGACCGCCCGCGCCCTCGGCGTCGGAATGCGCGGTGGGAAACACTCCCCCATGCTGCGCACCGTGGATCGAGCCTGTCGGTTCGGCGCATCACGAATGATCGGCACCACAGGGCTTGCCGTTCGACGACGACTTGCTCCTCTCACCAGGGCCCAGGCTGAACGACTGCCGTCCTCGCTGCAACGTGCTCACGGCGAGGCCCTGGAACGGCCCCGCCCGTCGCACAGCGCACTCGACCTCCAAGAACGGGCCCGATCACTCGCTCTGTCGATGCTTGATCTCGGCGAGGAGGATCTCTCGATCGAACGCCAACTCCATCGCTGGCGATTCCATCCCTCGATGGCCCATGAGGCACTCCGCTGGGCCAAGGAGACCCGTTCGACTTCGCCCATAGAACCGGCTACGCACCGGAGATTTGGAGCCGACCGTTCAAACATCGCAATGTCATCCGGGGATGACTCAGTTCGAATGACGCAACCTTCCCGACGGGTCACGCATGTTGATCGCCCCCGAATCGGAGCCGTGGGGATCGCGGTCAGGAACGACGTCGGGTCTTCGTTCGACGAGGCGGGGTGAAGGTGCGGGCCAGTTCGAGCAGCAACCGGACCCCGTAACCCGTTCCCCCGTTACTGTTCTCGGCGTTCTCACCCTCAGCCCACCACGCTGTCCCAGCGATATCGATATGCACCCACGGGATGCCCTCGGCCACGAACTCCTTGAGGAACAGACCGGCAGTGATGGTGCCGCCCCCGCGACTCTTCGAGATGTTCCGGAGATCAGCGACATCGGAGTCGATGAACGGGCGGTAGTCCGCAGGTAACGGAAGTGGCCAGGTACGTTCGCCGGCCCGGGACGCTGCTTTCTGAACCTGATCGCGAAAATCGTCGTCGTTCCCGAGAACTGCGGCGATGCGCGTGCCGAGCGCGATCTCCACCGCTCCGGTGAGCGTTGCCAGGTCGACGATGGCGTCGGGTTTGGCCTCGCTGGCGAGACTCAGGGCATCGGCGAGGATGAGACGGCCTTCGGCATCGGTGTTGAGCACCTCGACGGTGGTGCCATTGCGGATGGTGAGTACGTCGCCGGGCCGCATGGCATCGCCGTCGCTCATATTGTCAGTCATCGGGATGTACCCGACCACCCGACACGTCGGGGCGATCGCCCGCACGGCGGCGAAGAATCCGAGCACAGCGGCGGCGCCGCCCATGTCCATCTTCATGGTCATCATGCCGTCGCCGGTCTTGATCGACAGCCCGCCTGAATCGAAAGTGATTCCCTTGCCCACGAGCGCGAGTGTTCCCACCGCAGTACCGGGCGGGTCGTAGGAGATCTCGACGAATCGCGGTTCATGGGTCGAGCCGCGGTTGACTCCGAGGAGGCCGCCGAGGCGCATGCGTTCGATCTGCGGACGCCCCAGCACCTTGATGTTGAGACCCTCACGACGAGCGATGAGGCGTGCTTCATCGGCAAGAGCGGCCGGGGTGAGCGTGCCACCGGGACGGTTGACGAGATCTCGGGCGAAGTTCTGGGCCGCGCCGATGGCGGCACCTTCGGCGATCGCGGCGCTGATTCGTTCCGACCCACGAACGACGACAGCAGCCGCGATGAGAGTCACCTTCGGCGGCTTCGATTTGAACTCGGCGAACCGATACGAGCCGAGGGCGATTCCTTCGGCGACGGCACGAGCTCCCACTGCGCGATCGGCGGGGTCGAGAGCGGTGATGAGATCGCGGACGTCGACAGCGAGGCGTTTCGAGCGCTTGGCGGCTCGGGCTGCCTGGGCGCCGATGCGTCGGAGGCGATCAGGGTCGACCGAGGCCGACGGGCCCACGCCGATGTACACAATGGTCCGGCCCTTCAGCCCGGCAGCGATGGCGACCTGGTCGGCTCGCCCAGCGAAGCCCTGAGCCAGGAGTGCATCTGCGTCCTTCGGAACCATGACACGCAGCATCTCGGGAGTACTGACTTCAGCCGTGAATGGCATGGCGACGATGTCGGCGATGGTCGGGATTGATTTCGCCGGGATGATCTTCATGGACATGGGTTCCTCGGTGGGGTTCGTCGGCTCAGGATCGGACCGAGCGGGTGGGCAACGAGGTGCCTTCCTGCCAGCGAGCCAGCGTCCAGAGGAGGTCGGAAAGTCGATTCAGGTAGGGCACGACGACGCTGCCGTCGGCTGCTGCCGACATGGAGTCACGTTCGGCGCGGCGCACGACGGTGCGAGCAACGTCGAGCAGCGCCCCGATGCGATTCTGTCCGGGAACGACGAATTCCGTCGGGGGGTCGAACCGCTCGCTGATCGCGTCGATGGTGGTCTCGAGCGACGAGACCATCTCATCGGTGACAAGGGTTGCCCCGGGAGTGAGCTTGGACCGATTGCTCGGATCGGTGGCCAGCTCACCCATGAGTACCCAGAGGTCTCGTTCGATGAGAAGCAGGATCTCGGCCAGTTCGGGTTCAGCCTCAGCCCGGGCAAGACCGATCACGGCCTGAGCCTCGTCAACGGCGCCATACGCGGTCGGCGCCTCTGAATCCTTCATCACCCGCCCGCCATAAAGCAGTCCGGTCGTTCCATCGTCGCCGTGGCGTGTATAGATCTTCACGCCGCACAGACTAGGACCCCGCGCTGGACCTGCTCTCACCGACGACAGGATCCTTTCGGCCCCTCTGGTATCCTCTTGAGGCCGAAGCTGTCCTGATGGGTAGGGCCAGAGCGCCCCAGCGGTCGGCAACAGATCTCCATCCACCCATCATGCATGCCGTCCCGGGCGCGTCCGAACAGGAGCACCCGAGCAAGGAGTCCCCCGCTATGAGCAGCTCGAGCAGCTTTCTTGATGCAGCGCGCGAACGTGTCGTCATCTTCGACGGCGGGATGGGCACCGGCATCCAGTTGCGCGGCCTCACACCGGATGACTTCGGAGGAGACGATCTCGAGGGGTGCAACGAGTTGCTCGCGGTGACACGCCCCGATGTCATCGGTGAACTCCATGCGGCGTATCTCGAAGTTGGCTGCGAGGTCATCGAGACCGACACCTTCGGAGCATTCGCAATTCCGCTCGGCGAATACGGGATCGCCGACCGCACCCATGAACTGAACGTGGCGGCCGCCCGCGTCGCTCGCGACGTCGCCTCGAGCTATTCCACCCCAGATCGACCCCGCTGGGTAGCCGGCTCTATCGGACCCGGCACGAAGTTCCCGTCACTCGGCCAGATCCGCTACGCGGAATTGCGAGACCACTACGAGCTGCAGACTCACGGACTACTCACCGGCGGCGTCGATCTCATCATCATCGAGACCATGTTCGACCTGCTCACAGTAAAGGCGGCTATGAACGGCGCCCGACGCGCCATGCGCTCGCTCGGCATCGAGGTTCCCCTGCAGGTGCAGGTCACGATGGAACTCACCGGACGGATGCTCCCCGGCACCGAGATCGCTGCTGCGCTGGCAGCCATCGATCCTCTGCATCCCGATGTCATCGGCATCAACTGCGCTACCGGCCCGGTCGAGATGGGCGAGCATCTGCGCCATCTCGCCGCCCATGCCCGCATGCCGATCTCGTGCATCCCCAATGCTGGGCTGCCCAGCGTGGTCGACGGGCACATGCATTATGACCTCACTCCCGACCAACTCGCCGAGCATCACGCTCGGTTCATCACCGAACTCGGCGTGAACATCGTGGGTGGATGCTGCGGGACCACACCAGAGCACCTCGCTGCTGTTGTCGAGCGCTGCCGTGACCTCACCCCCGCTCCTCGCATCCCGGTCCATGAAGCGGGCGCAACGTCCATCTACTCACACGTGCCGTTCGAGCAGGACACCTCATTCATGATCATTGGCGAGCGAACAAACGCCAACGGTTCGAAGAAGTTCCGCGACTCCCTGCTCGACGGAGATCTCGACACCTGCGTCCAGATGGCCAAGGACCAGGTCAAGGAGGGCGCGCACGTTCTGGATCTCTGCGTCGACTACGTAGGTCGCGACGGCACCGCCGACATGGACGCCATCGCCCAACTGTTCGCCACGCAATCGAGCGTGCCGCTGGTTCTCGACTCCACCGAGCCTCAGGTGCTCGAAGCTGGTCTCTCTTGGCTCGGCGGTCGGGCCATCCTCAACTCGGCGAACCTCGAGGATGGAGATCATGACGGCAGCCGACTCGACCGGGTGATGAAACTGGCGAAGGAGTACGGCGCAGCTGTGATCTGCTTGCTGATCGACGAGGAGGGCCAGGCCCGCGATATCGAATGGAAACTGCGGATCGCGCATCGAATCCATGATCTCGCCGTCAATCGTTATGGACTCGAATCGAGCGATCTCATCTTCGACGCCCTCACCTTCCCGCTCTCCACTGGCGACGACGACCTCCGGGGTGACGCGATAGCCACGATCGAAGCGATCCGGCGCATCAAGAGCGAAATGCCCGGTGTATTCACCACGCTCGGCGTGTCCAACGTGTCATTCGGACTCAAGCCGGCCGCCCGCCATGTGCTCAATTCCGTGTTCCTGCACGAGTGCGTCCAGGCCGGACTCGACTCCGCAATCGTGCATGCAGCGAGGATCATGCCACTCAATCGCATTCCCGAGGAACAACGGCAGGTCTCTCTCGACCTCATCTATGACCGTCGCCGTGATGGCTACGACCCGCTCACCACGCTGCTCGATGTGTTCGCTGATGTGCAGACGACCGAGGTCGAGCAGGAGGACCGCAGCGACTGGACCATCGAACAACTGCTGAGTCAACGCATCATCGACGGCGACCGCGAGGACCTCAGTGTTGCGCTCGACAACGCAATGGCCAGCGGGCTCGAACCTCTCACGATCATCAACGATGTGCTGCTGGCGGGAATGAAGGTCGTGGGCGATCTCTTTGCCACTGGCGAGATGCAACTTCCGTTCGTACTGCAGTCCGCCGAGACGATGAAGATGGCTGTTGCTCATCTCGAACAATTCATGGAGAAGTCCGACACCGGAGGCAAAGGACGCATCGTGCTCGCCACGGTGAAAGGCGACGTCCACGACATCGGCAAGAACCTCGTCGACATCATTCTCACCAACAACGGCTACGAAGTGCACAACATCGGCATCAAGATCTCGATCGCCGAGATGATCGAGAAGGCGATCGAAGTCAAGGCCGATGCCATCGGGATGAGCGGTCTGCTCGTGAAGTCCACGCTCATCATGCGTGAGAACCTCCAGGAGCTCAACGCCCGTGGTCTTGCTGATATCCCGGTGCTGCTCGGCGGAGCGGCGCTCACCCGCAGCTATGTGGAACGCGATCTCCGTGAGGTCTACGAAGGCCGGCTCTTCTACGGAAAGGACGCCTTCGAGGGGCTTCGGGTCATGGATCGACTCGGGGAGATCAAGCGCGGCACCGAGCCCGACGATGCTGACTGGGGACGGGTGCCGAGCGAGAGCAAGGTGCCGGCCCGCTCCAGCTCACGAGATACCGACGCCCCTTCGGTTCCCGTTCCGGCGCGCTCACCCGAGGTCGAGACCGACAATACGGTCTTCACTCCTCCGTTCCTCGGTTCCCAGGTGGTCAAAGGCATTGCCATCGACGAGATTGCGGCGTACATCAACGAGACTGCCCTGTTCCGTAACCAGTGGCAGTACCGACCCGAGAAGAACGCCGACGGGTCGGTCGAGTCCGACGAGGACTTCAAGTCCCGGGTCAGGTCGATACTTCGATCACAGCTCGCCGAGGCCAAGGCCAACGACATGCTCATCCCCCAACTCGTCTACGGCTACTTCCCGGCCAACGGCGACGGGGAAGACCTCGTGATCTGGACCGATGACACCCGCACCACCGAACGCATGCGCTTCTCCTATCCGCGCCAGAACGAGGCGCCGTACATGTGCATCGCTGACTTCTTCCGGCCCGTCGGCTCGACCGAGCCCGACTACGCCGCTTTCCATATCGTCACGATGGGTCAACGAGTGAGCGATGTCGCCGCGGGCCTCTTCGCCGAGAACCGCTATCAGGAGTACTTGCTCGTCCATGGTCTCGGCGTCGAGATGGCCGAGGCACTGGCTGAGTACTGGCATCACCGGATCCGTTCCGACTGGGGATTCGTAGACGAGGACGGTCCCTCACTCGCGGGACTCTTCCGGCAGCAGTACCGCGGCGGTCGCTACTCCTGGGGTTACCCCGCCTGTCCCGATCTCGAGGACAACATGCTTGTCGCCGAGCTACTCGACGCCGGCCGCATCGGTATCGAGGTCAACGAGGAGACCGGGTTCCAGTACCAGCCAGAGCAGACCACTTCGGCGCTCATCTGCCATCACCCGAAGGCGAAGTACTTCATCGCCCGATGAGTGGCCGAGCCAACTGAGGGTCACAGCTAGGACAGCAGTGCCCTCGCCACGAGGTCGATGCCGAACGCGGTGAGGATCGCCAGATACAACAGACCCGTAGCGGCCATCACAGCCGAGTAGGCGCGCTCCTTGAGCGCCAAGCGCGTTGTGATGATCAGACCGATCGTGGTCACGACGCATGCGATCCAGAACCAGACCAGAAGCCCTCCGTAGCCATCGTTGATGGTTCCGTTGACGGCTGAAACCATGCCTGTCGGCACCAGTAACAGCGCGACCTCCGGGACCCACAGCCAACCGGTCCACCGCACGAGTTCGAGCAACGCTCCCCGGGCGAGCCCGGGCTGCACCAGGTACCAGTGACCCAGCAACATGGCGTCAGTGACTGCACCGAGGAACAGTGCACCGACCACGAACCTCGATACCGCCAGCCATGCGGGACCACCTGCTTCGAGGCCGGCGGCAATCACACCGACGAAACCGATCACCGGACCGATGAGGTCGAGCCGGGGATCGAACTCACGTACTGCATCGTCCTTGGTCGCTGCGGCACGCTCGATGCCGGTCATTTCGGCCACACGGGCGGAGCGTGCCTCGACAAGTTCGTTCTGCCCGGCGACACCAGCTCGGCGGCGCAGGATCGAGGAGATAAGCACTCCAGTGGTGACGAGTCCGACGAAGAGCGCAGAGAAATCGCGGACCGGAAGGGGTTCGATCACCGATACGCCGACCCAGAACGCGCCGAACGCCATGAGCGCATAGGTTCCGCGCATCAGCCAGCCGTAGCCGAGTGAAACCTCCCGGCGGCGGGTTGTGACCCAGACGAAGAGCAGTCCGCCGGTTGCCCATTGGAGCAATAGTGAGGAGGCGTCGAAATCAATCATGAGATTGCGATCCGGCTCTCATGCATCAACTGAAACCAGCGCATGGTCGGCGTGGTTGAGTGAGTCGGGACCAGCAGGTGATGTGGCCACGATGTCCTCGAGTCGGAAACCGAAACGCCCGGGGAGATAGATACCCGGCTCGACGGAGTACACATTGCCGACCACGAGCCGATGAGTGTTGCCGACCACGATGTAGGGGTCTTCATGTTCCTCGACGCCGATGCCATGGCCGGTGCGGTGCATGAACCACTCGCCATAACCGGCTTCAGTGATGGGCTGACGGGCAGCGGCGTCGACTGCTTCGCACGTGGTACCCACTGACCCGGCAGCTACAGCAGCGTGCTGGGCATCGAGCAGCACGCTGTAGACCTCGAGCATCTCCTGGGTGGGCTCACCGGTCACGACACAACGGGTGATATCTGAGCAGTACCCCGCTCCCCCGTCCGCGTGCATGGTTCCGCCGAAATCGCAGAGCACGACCTCATTGGGTCCGATGACACGGTTGCCGGGTTCATGGTGAGGACTGGCGGCGTTCTCTCCGGCAGCAACGATGGCGAAGTTCACGCGGTGATGGCCCTCGGCGAGAATGCGTCGGCTCAATTCGGCCGAGACCTCCGCTTCGGTACGTCCGATGAGTGCGATGGCCCCCGACTGGAGTTCCGTAGCGATGCGGTCGACAGCGGCTCCGGCGGCCCGCAGCACGGCGAGTTCATCGGGATCCTTGACCGAGCGGAGGGGACCGATCACCTCAGACGCATTCGTGAACGCCACGGCTGGCAACTGGGTTTGGAGGCCCACCAAGAATTGTGACCAGGTGCGGTTGCCGATCGCGGCGCGACGAGCCGATCCGACGAGTTCAGAGACGATTGCTACTGGGTCCTCGGATTCGCCCCAACCACGCAGCGCGAAGACCTCGGCGCGGTGATCAACCCGGGGAACCTCGAGTTTCGGCACCACGAGCGTGGGTTCACCGTCGACCGGAACCACGAGCATGGTGAGACGTTCCAGCGGCATCGCTTCATAACCAATGAGCCACGGAAGATCGGGGCCGACCGAGAGCAGACACACATCGATGCCAGCTGCGGCCATGGCGGCACGAACGCGGGAGAGTCGGTCCTGATGCATCCCGGCGAGACTACCGGCCGCTGTCAGCAGCGTCGGCGGCCTGGCGCGCGTGATAGCTCGAACGGGTCAGCGGGCTCGACTCGACGTGGCCGATACCGAGCGCTTCACCAACCTGCTTGTAGACGGCGAACTGTTCTGGTGTGACCCATCGTGCGACGGCGAGATGATTCGAGGTGGGACGCAGGTACTGCCCGATGGTGACGATGCTGACCCCGACGCCAGCGAGGTCAGCGAGCGTGGAGAACAGTTCGTCGTCGGTCTCGCCCATCCCCACCACCAGGCCCGACTTCGTCGTGAGCCCGGCTTGTCGGGCCCGCGCCAGCACCGCCAATGACCTTGCGTATCCGGCCGATGGTCGCACGGCCCGTTGAAGGCGCGGAACCGTTTCGACATTGTGATTCAACACATCAGGACGAGCGTCGAAGATGATGTCAAGCGCTTCGGGTCGACCACGACAATCGGAGATCAGCACCTCGACCTGGGTACCGGGCACCCGTTTGCGAATGGCCCTCACGGTGGCCGCCATGGCGCCGGCACCCTCGTCGTCGAGGTCATCGCGAGCCACTGTTGTCACGACGGCGAACGAGAGCCCCATGCGCTCCACTGCCTCGGCCACCCGTGCGGGCTCGTCCTGGTCGAGCGGTTCGGGATGCCGGGTATCGACCAAGCAGAACCCGCAGGCCCGGGTGCATCGTTCTCCGTTGATCATGAAGGTCGCGGTGCCATCGGACCAGCACTCCGAAAGATTGGGACAACCCGCCTCTTCACACACGGTGACCAACGAGAGATCGCGCAGCGTGCGCTTGAGTTCAAGGGGGCGACCGCTCAGATCGAGTCGGGCCCTGAGCCACTCCGGTTTGCGCTCATCGACGGCGAGCCCACCGACGACTCCCGCCTCGGCGAGACGACCGCGTAACCGCAGCGAAGGTCCCTCAACAACCGTGGTCGCCTCAGCCGTCACACCATGATCAGCGGCGGTACGCACTGGAGCGCCAGCGCCGAGACCACGACTGAAGGCGCTGAGATCTTCGTTGTCCCGCGATGGATCGCGCCAGACCACATCGGCACGCTCCCAGGTTCGACCGTCGGGCGCCCAACGCGCTGCCGCTCGAACGGTGACGGCGTCGACGACCTCTCGCATCGAGACATTGATCCCCTCAGCCGCCAACGAGGTGACCGCTTTATCGGGGATGCCACAGGGAACGATGTGGCTGAACATCTCCAAATCAGGCGACACGTTGAGCGCGAAGCCGTGCATTGATCGACCTCGGGCCAGCCGCACACCGATGGCCGCGATCTTGCGCGGATTTACGGAGTCGGGATCGACCCAGACTCCCGGGTACTGCTTCAGCCGGCCGACGTTGCTGAGCCCGAGATCAGTGAGAGTGTCAATGACCAACTGCTCGACCGAACATACATAGGCGACGGTGTCGGCCATTCCTCCACCGCGCTTACCGGGCACAGACAGGATCGGGTAGCCGACGAGCTGACCGGGGCCGTGGTACGTGACGTCGCCACCGCGATCAGCCCGAACGAGTTCAGCGCCGACTGATCGGGGTTCGACCAGCACATTGGCCACATCCGCACTGGCACCCATGGTGTAGACGTGCGGATGTTCGAGCAGCAGCAGCCAGTCGTCCGCCCCGTGGGCGAACAACGCGTGCTGAAGATCGTGCGCTTCGCCGTAGGGAACCTGCCCGAGCCAGCGCACGCGAAGCGGACGCGACGGAACAACCGAAGCCGAGCCGCCGGCGTCATCCATCGCTAGAGCTCCGCCTCCCAATCGCGGGTCTCGAGGATCTCTTTCACCTCACGCAGGAAGGCTGCGGCGTAGGCACCATCGAAGGCCCGATGATCCCAGGCCATGGCGAGCAGACCCACGGAGTGAATTGCGATGGCTTCGGAGCCATCGGCAGACGCGACCACAACTGGGCGGCGATGCACGCCATCGGTACTGATGATGGCGACCTGAGGCTGGTTGATGATCGGCAGCACGAGGTGGCTGCCGAACGATCCAGAGTTGGAGAGGGTGAACGTGCCACCGGAGATGTCGTCGGCGGAGAGCGACTTGGAGCGGGCACGGGCGGCGAGATTGTCGATGTCGCGGGCGATGGCACGGAGCCGCTTGTCATCGGCTTCGTGGATCACAGGGGCCAGCAAGCCTTCGAAGTCGATATCGACCGCGATGGAGAGGTTCACGTAGTTGTGAACGATGAGTTCGCCGTCGCCAACCGTGGCATTGAGATGCGGGAAGCTGCGCAGGGCATCGACGACGGCTCGGGAGATGAACGGGAGATAGTTGAGTCCGAAACCCTCATCGGCTCGGAAGGTGTCGCGATGAGCCCGGCGAACACGTTCCACATTTTCGTAGTCAACCTCGATCACGGTGTAGGCGTGCGGTGACACCTGCTTGGACATCACCATGTGCTCACCGGTGCGGCGACGGATGTTGTTGAGCGGCTCGATGGAGTCACCTGTGCCCGAGCGCGGCGTGGGCTGGGTGCGCCGACCGGTGGAGGTTGATGCCCCGACTACCGGAGCGATCGGGCGTGCCGTCGCGCCACCGGGAGCAGAGACACTGGCACGGATCGCCGCTTCGACATCGTTGCGGGTGACCCGACCACCCGGGCCGGAGCCAGTGATCGTGGATGCATCGAGACCATACTGAGCGACGAGTTGGCGAACGATCGGTGACTGCAGCCGACCATCAGAAGTGCCGGATGAGACGGCAGGACCAGTGGCCGCAGGTGCAGGTGCCGGTGCGGGTGCAGCGGCCGCAGGTGCAGGTGCCGGTGCCGCAGGAGCAGGTTCGGGTTCGGGTTCCGCAGCGACGGTTTCAGGTTCAGCAGCTGCGACGGGCTCAGGAATGCTCGCCGGGGCCGGGGCGGAACCGGCGTCGCCGACGACGGCGATCACAGTTCCGACATCGACGGTGTCACCTTCGGGCACCCGGATCTCGGTGAGCACGCCGGCTACGGGCGACGGCACCTCGGAATCGACCTTGTCGGTCGAGACCTCGAAGAGGACCTCGTCCGCGGCGACTGAATCACCGATCTGCTTGAACCACTTGGTGATCGTTCCTTCGGTCACCGATTCCCCGAGTTGGGGCAACTGGATCTCGGCCATTGTGAGGATTCCTCCGATGGGGGCTGTGAAGCGATTGTGGGGCTGGCTCGATGCGAGCCGCGAAGAAGATCTGGTGTGAGGCTACCGAAGTGCGGCAGCGGTACCCGACGATCAGTGAAGCGAGCGTCCGGTCAGCGCAAGGACACTCTCTCCGAAGAGTTCGCTCAACGTCGGGTGGGGTTGGATGAACTGGGCGACCTCGTCGGCGTTGGCCTCCCAGTTGACGGCCAGATAGGCCTGCCCGAGTTGTTCGGTGACCCAGGGGCCGACCATGTGGACACCGAGCAGACGACCACCGGTACCGTCCGGGCGCTTCTCGGCGATGATCTTGACCATGCCCTCGGGTTCACCGAGGATCAGGGCACGACCGTTACCGGAGTACCGATGCTTGCTGACGATCACATCGAAACCGGCTTCTTTCGCCGAGGCTTCGGTGTGACCCACGAAGCTCACTTCCGGATGGCAGTAGATGCACCACGGAACCTTGCCGTAGTCGATCGGATCAGGATCCTCCCCGAGGATGTCCTTGATGATGAGGATGCCCTCGGCGAAACCGATATGGGCCAGGGCCGGGGTCGCGATCAGATCGCCGATGGCATAAACACCCGGCTCGGCAGTACGGCAGAGGGCATCGACCTCGACATGACCACGGTCGCTGATGGCGACTGCGGTGCCGGCGAGATCGAGGTTCTCCGAGAGCGGCCGTCGACCGACGGAAACCACAACGGTCTCGACTGCGATCGACTCACCGTCGCCGAACTGCACGACCGTGCCATCGGCGGTCGGGCTATGACCGTTCACCGTGACTCCGGTGCGCACGTCGATCCCCCGGTCCTTGAAGGACTTGAGGACGATCTTGGTGATGTCTTCGTCACATCCGGGGAGGATCTTGGGCAGACCCTCGAGAATCGTGACCTCGGTGCCGAGATCGGACATCATTGATGCGAACTCGCACCCGATGGCGCCACCGCCGATCACCACGGCGCTGGCCGGGAGGGTCTGGAGCGACAGAACTTCATCGGAGGTGACGACACGGGTGCCATCGACCTCGAAGCCGGGGATGGTGCGCGGCACTGAGCCGGAGGCGAGCACGATGTGGGTGCCGATGAGTTCGACATCACCCGACGAACCGCCGGAGACCTTGACGAGGTGACCGGCGCCGAGAGTTCCGATGCCGTCGTACACCGTGACCTTGCGGCGCTTCAGCATGCCGTTCAGACCGCCATGGAGCATGTCGATCACGCTTTGTTTCCGGTTCTGGGTGACGCCGAAATCGAGCGTGGGTTCGGATGTGGTGAGACCGAACAGCGCAGCCGACTCGATGGCGCGCCGCACCGAAGCCGTCTCGAGGAGTTCCTTCGCCGGCACGCAGCCCACATGGAGGCAGGTTCCGCCGACCTTTGCCTTCTCGATAAGAGCGATTCGGAGCCCCGCAGAGGCTCCATAGAGGGCCGCCCCGTATCCCCCGGGACCACCACCGATGATGACGACATCGAACTGCTCAGCCACCTGGCCACCTCCGTAAGAGCGAACACCTTGAGCCTACCCACCGCACATTGGGCGCCGGTTCGTGACGCAGGACACCCAGAGTTTGATCTGGGGAGTTCGGTATCAGTGGGTGACCATGAACAACTGCGCAGTTCCGGCGACGAGGATGGCGAGGCCGCATGCCAGGGCGAGGAGGATCAGCTTGCGGGTGCTCACGGCGATGAGCGTAGCCTTCGAACAGATTTCTTCGGCAGACGGGCATACGAAGGTCCTGTCCGGTGTTCCCATCCCCGAGTCGATCGATCAGGAGACCTCCCGCAATGTCTGAATCCAACAATTCTGAAACGAATACTGCTGAAGGCGGCCCGGCGTCGGGCGCCCGGCGAGTTGCGATCACCGGAGCATCTGGCCTGATCGGTTCGGCACTCAGCGCTGCGCTCCGGGCCGACGGCATCACCGTCGTGCCGCTCGTACGCCGAGAGGTTCGACCGGGTGAGACCGCCGTTCAGTGGGATCCAGCTGCGGGGACCATCGATGCAGCAGGTCTCGAAGGAATCGATGCCGTCGTGCACCTCGCCGGTGCCGGGATCGGTGACCGCCGTTGGACCGATTCCTACAAGCGAGAGGTGCTCGAGAGCAGAACCAAGGGGACCGATCTGCTGGCCCGAACCCTTGCCGCTCTCGATGCCCCGCCATCGGTCATGGTGAGCGGAAGCGCTATCGGCATCTATGGCGAGACGGGCGAAACCACCGTCGACGAATCCTCTCCGCATGCCCGGGACTTCCTCGCATCGGTGTGCACCCAATGGGAGGCAGCAGCTGCGCCGGCGATCGAGGCCGGCATCCGCGTGCCATTCCTTCGTACCGGGATCGTCCTGACCCCTGACGGAGGCGCGCTCGCAAAGCTGCTCCCACTCTTCAAACTCGGCGTCGGCGGACGCATGGGTTCGGGTCGTCAATGGTGGAGCTGGATCAGCCTCGCCGATGAACTCGCAGTGATCCGTTGGCTACTCGACAATGAGGTGAGCGGTCCGGTCAACGCAACTGCCCCTGAACCTGTCACGAACGCCCAGATGACCAAGACCCTCGGCTCGGTGTTGCACCGCCCCACCCTTTTCCCCGTTCCATCGTTCGGACCCAAGCTCCTGCTCGGTGGAGAACTCGCCCAAGCACTTCTCTTCACCAGCCAGCGGGTGCTTCCGAAGGTGCTCACCGACCACCAGTTCAATTTTTCGCACCCCACGCTCGAGTCGGCGCTGCGGGCCATGCTCGGCCGACCCGCTGCAGCCTGAGAGACTTGACCATGGCATCCGCATATCCCGTCAAGCAGGTCTCGGTCACAAGGTTCATCGCGGCACCGCCCGAAGCGATCTTCGACGTGCTCGCCGACCCGGCCAAGCACCCGATCATCGACGGCTCGGGAAGTCTCAAGAAGGTGAAGGGGAATCCGGGTCGACTCGAACTCGGGTCGCGATTTTCCATGGGGATGAAGATCATCTTCAGTTACTCGATCAAGAACACCGTGGTGGAGTTCGAGGAGGGTCGGCGGATCGCATGGCGTCATTTCGGGCGCCATATCTGGCGCTACACGCTCGAGCCCATCGAGGGTGGCACCGAAGTGACCGAGACCTTCGACTGGGCCCCGGCAATATCTCCCGGGATGATCGAGCGACAGGGCTACCCGACCAAACACCCGATCTACATGGCGAGGACGCTCGAACGCCTTGACATCTACGTCACCACCGGCGAGATCCCCGGAGCATCGTGATCGACGAGTTGTGATTGATCCTGCGTATTCGAACCTTCGTCCGCTCGGCTGGGATGAAGGTTGGGAGGATGCTCTTTCGGCGATTGATTCACGAGCACGACCGGGACGCGTGCTTCTCCACCACGGCGTCGGTCTGGTCCTCGCTCTTCCCGAGTCGGTGGAGACGATCATGCTCACCCAGCGTCTCCGCCCAGCGCCCGCCGTCGGCGACTGGATCGCTGTGGTCGACGACGAAGCAGTGGCAATTCTCCCCCGCCGATCACTGTTGCGCCGGCGAAACGCCCATGGCGATGGCGAGCAGCAACTCGCCGCCAATATCGATGTGGTGCTGCTCGTCTGTGGTCTTGACCGACCAGTGAAGGACGGCCGCATCCAACGTGGAACAGCAATTGCCCACGACGCAGGGGCACGTCCCGTCGTCGTGCTCACCAAGGCTTCTCGCGATGCCGAGGGAATTGCCGATGCCAACGCCGCTGCTGCAGAGGTTCGGCTCACACATCCCGGCGTCGAGGTCGTGATCACCTCGGTCAAGGAGGGCGAGGGGCTTGACGATCTGCGTCGGATCATCGGTGATCGAACGGTCACCCTCCTCGGGGAGTCCGGCGCCGGGAAGTCCAGCATCGTGAACGCGCTGCTCGGATCCGAGGTGGCCGCTACCGGCGAGGTTCGTGAGGGCGACTCGAAAGGTCGGCACACCACAACGAGCCGTGAACTTCATCTGCTCCCCGACGGTGGCATCCTCATCGACACACCGGGCATCAGGGCAGTGGGACTCGTGACCGACACCGATGCTGTGGCCGAGACCTTCACCGATGTCGACGAACTCGCTGAATCCTGCCGATTCGCCGACTGCCAGCACTCCGGGCAACCGGGATGTGCCATTGCGTCGGCTCTCGAGGCTGGCGAGGTCACGGTTGATCGCGTCGAAGCCTGGCGCCGCCTCCGCGACGAGGCAGCAGATTCCTCCGCTAGTCGACCCCGATGGACGCCACCACCGCCACGAGTTCGTCGACGGGTCTGAACATCAGCCCTGCAGTCGACCGGTGAACCCAACGAACGATCCCGTTTCCGTCGAGCACCACAACCGAACGCCGATAGAAACCAACTGGTCCGAGCACCCCGTATGCCGAGCCGACTAGTCGATCGTTGTCGGCGAGCAAGGGGAACGCGAAACCCCCGTTCGCCCGGGCAAATGTCTCATGAGCATCGACCGACTGAGGGCTGATGGCAAAGACGGCGGCATCAACAGCAGCGAATGATGAGAAGTCATCGGTATAGGAGCGCAGTTGCATTGTGCACACCGGCGAATTGTCTGCCGGATAGAACACGAGGACCCTTGGTCGACCCGATGTGTCGTCGAGGTCGTATCGCCGCCTTGCAAAGGTTGAGCCGTCGAGCCCATCGAGAGTGAATGCCGGGGCCTGATCTCCGCGAGCGATCATCTCGAACGTTGTGTCCCGATCGGATCGGGCTCTAGGAGATGCCCAGCGCCGCGTTGACGCGTTTCACGGCGTCGGCAACGGCCTGCGCGGCAGTGTTGAACTCAGCGACATCCGGCCGGAGTCCTGAGGCGAACATTGCGACGAGGGGCTCGAGCGTGGCCTGCGCGGTCGCGAGCTCAGCAAGTTCGGCTTTCACGGTGGGGGGACAGTCGAGCGCAGAGATCGTGGCGTCGAAGGTCTTCATGGCATCAACGTAGTTGCCGGCGAATCCGACGAACTGCTCGTTCATCTGCCCGTTCTGTGCCGCCTGCGAGAAGTAGCGAGCCACACCATTGAGCTTCGATGCCGCTGCTTGGTACTCGAACTTGCATGCGTTCGTGGCGGCGGCAGTCGAGGTCGTGCCCGAAGCGTTGGACGAGGAACCCGAACAACCGGCAAGGACGAATACGAGCGCTGACACAGCTGTGGCCACCAGCAAGCTTCGGCGCAGTGAGTCGAACATTCAGAACTCCAGGTCCTGCATGAGTTCATCGGCAATGTCGAAGTTGGAGTACACGTCCTGGATGTCGTCGTTGTCCTCGAGTGCATCGATCAGTCGGAGCACCGCTTTCGCTGCGTCGGCGGTTTCGAGAGCGACGGAGAGATTGGCAACCATGGTGGAGTCTGCCGACTCATAGGCGATACCGGCCTCATCGAGTGCGGCGCGCACTGCGGCGAGATCAGTCGGGGCACAGGTGAGGCTCCATGTATCGCCTTCGTCGGCGAGATCTTCGAGGCCGGCATCGAGCGCAGCCATCATGATCTCGTCCTCGTCGACAGCTTTAGCCAGGGTGATGATCCCCTTGCGTTCGAACTGCCAAGCAACCGCACCGGGCTCAGCGATCGATCCGCCGTTCTTCTTGAGGATCGAACGGACATCGCCACCAGTTCGGTTGCGGTTATCGGTGAGTACATCGATGAGCACGGCAACGCCGTTGGATGCGTAACCCTCATAGGTGATCTGTTCGTACTGGACGCCTTCGAGTTCGCCGGTGCCTCGCTTGATCGCCCGTTCGATCGTGTCAATGGGTACCGAGCTGTCGCGGGCCTTCTGGAACATGGTGCGCAATGCGGGGTTCATGGCTGGATCGCCGCCACCCTCGCGAGCGGCCACCTCGACCTGGCGGATCAACTTCGCGAACACCTTGGCGCGCTTCTGATCAGCGGCGCCCTTCTTGTGCTTGATGGTCGCCCACTTGGAATGCCCTGACATTGCAATCTCCTCTTCGGAACTTCGGGTCCACGCCGATCGAGTGATCGGCAGAGCGGACGGTGATCATGCTGCCACGCCGGCGAGGAACAACTCGTGCATACGCAGGTCGTCGGCGAGTTCGGGATGGAACGAGGTGACGATCACTGCGCCCTGACGACAAGCCACCGGCCGGCCGTCGTCGATCATGGCCAGAACCTCGACCGTCGGACCCGTTCGTTCCACGATCGGTGCCCGGATGAACACGGCGTGGATCGGGACCGCTCCGAGACCTTCGAGTTCCAGATCGGTCTCGAAGGAATCGTTCTGGCGTCCGAACGCATTGCGTCGCACGTCGATGTCGATAGCTGCGAATGATCTCTGATCGGAACGTCCGTCGAGTACATCGGTGGCGAGCAGGATCATGCCGGCACATGTGCCAAGAGCGGCCATCCCGTGGTCCAGTCGCTCCTTCAGCGGATCGAACAGGTCATTGAGCACCAGAAGTTTCGACATCGCCGATGATTCACCCCCGGGAAGAATGAGGGCGTCGACCGTTTCAAGTTGCGCCGGGGTACGAACCATCACGGCCTCGATGTCGAGGCGCGCCAGCGCACTGGCATGAAGATCAACTGCCCCCTGAAGGGCGAGGATTCCGATCGTGGGCGACACCTGGGGGCTCCGATGACTGCATGTTCATCAACTCGATGAGTGCGGCGGACGGACTCACCAGCCGCGATCGGCGAGTTTGGTCTCGAGCGAGCCAATCTCCAGACCCGGCATTGCGTCGCCGAGTCCGCGACTCACCTTGGCCAGGATGTCGGGGTCGTTGAAGTTGGCGGTGGCCTCCACGATTGCGCGGGCCATGCGAGCGGGGTCTTCGCTCTTGAAGATGCCAGAACCGACAAACACAGCCTGCGCACCGAGTTGCAACACCAGCGACGCATCGGCGGGGGTGGCGATACCACCGGCGCAGAACATAGGAACGGGAAGCGCGCCTGTACGGGCGATCTCCTGCACGAGGGGCAACGGAGCCTGGAGTTGCTTGGCCCAATCGAACAGCTCGGCGGAATCAGCGATTCCGATCTTGCGGATATCGCCGAGGATGCTGCGCAGATGGCGAACAGCCTCAACCACGTTGCCGGTGCCGGCCTCACCCTTGGAGCGGATCATGCAAGCGCCCTCAGAGATGCGCCGAAGGGCCTCGCCAAGATTGGTGGCTCCGCACACGAACGGCGTGGTGAACGCCCACTTGTCGATGTGATGCGCCTCGTCGGCGGGGGTCAGCACCTCGGACTCGTCGATGTAGTCAACGCCGAGCGACTGCAGGATCTGTGCCTCGGCGAAGTGTCCGATACGAGCCTTGGCCATAACCGGGATGGTGGTGACGGCTTTGATGCCCTCGATCATCTCCGGATCGCTCATGCGAGCCACGCCGCCGTCGCGACGAATGTCGGACGGGACACGCTCGAGTGCCATCACGGCGATGGCACCGGCATCCTCGGCGATCCGAGCCTGCTCGGGGTCGACGACATCCATGATGACGCCACCCTTGAGCATGTCAGCGAGTCCGCGCTTCACGAGCTGCGTTCCAGTTTCCCTCGCCGGCTGGGCGTGGATGACGTGTTCGGACTTCGGTGCCTTCTTGGCGACCTTCTCTGCTGCGGACTTGGTGACCGCGGCCTTTTTGACTGCCACTTGCGCCTCCTCGGCGTGATTCTGACCTCACTCTACGGGGAGGTCCGGTGCGACACCCAAGCGAGAGCGCACGGAACCCGGCCCGAGGCCAGTCAGCGATCCCGGCGCGAAGCGACTGTGATGCGACTGACGCATCTGCACATCGTCAACGTTGGGCGGCGAGCAACTGATCAATGAATGTCATATCCGCTGTGCCGTAGGTCGTGACGTTGGAACCCGTGCGCGGAAGTTCAACCCATGTTCGACCCGCGGTGAGGTCGATGCCTGCCCCCGAGGCGTCGCGCAGCACCGCCGGCGACAGGGCATCAGGTCGGGTCCATGTGGCCTCGATGGCCTGCCCATCGGTATAGACGAGCGCCCGACCAGATCCCACGGTGAGGGCCATCGGCGAGCGGCTGTCAGAGGGACTCTGGCCATACTGCGTGAACATCACGACCACATTGGCCGGGGTGACCTGCCCACCCGCCACATCCATGGTGGCGCTCTCTGCACGGCCGTGGCGGGCGTCGATCTGGAACCGACGCCAACCCCCGCGGGCACTGTCCCAGCGGTAGTCGATGACCGTTCCCCCGCCGAAGTCGACCGAGAGACCGAGGGCTGGCACCCCGCTCGCCGATGCCCCGGGCTTCCTGAACGCGAAGAGCGGTTTCGGTGCCCCCTGGCCCTGCGGAGCTTTCAGTTCGAGCAGTTTCGGTAGGTTTGCGTAGAGATTGTGAGGAGCGATTCGATCATTGGATCGAAAATACGCATCGAACGCCGCACTGTAGGAGGCATCGGTCAGCAACCCCTTTGCTGCGGCGGCCGCCACCTCGCCCGTGACGCCGGGGTTACCACCCGACCATGCGAACAGTGGTTTCGAAAGATCGCTGACGAGATCGATATCGCTGGATCGGGCCGATCGCACCGGTCCAACCGGCTCGGGCAACTCAGAATGGAACACCAGTGCGAAGCGGGTGATGCCCTCCACGAGCAGTTCATAGACGACGTCGGCACGTTCGATCCCGGTCTGTGGACGAGCATCGGGACTGTTGTCCATCTTGACCACGATCGCCGGATGATCACCCATTTCGGCAGCATCAGCAGCCGGGAGCCCGGTGAGCGGAAACGTCGGAAGCAGTTTTGTGGTCGAGGTCGTGCTGTCGACGGGGGAAGCGCTCTTCTTCGAGCTACCGCACGCAGCGAGCAGGAGGGTGGGAACCGTGATCGCCGCCATCAGGAGCAGAACGAGACGACGGGTCATGGAATTCTCCGCCTCAGAGCAGTCGGAGCGCTTCGATGCGCAACTGCAATGTCGGGCGTTCGGCAACGGCTCGACCCTCGGCTCCGGTTGCCGCCATCCAGAGATGGTCAAGCGTTGGATCGGGGCGACGAAGTGTGGTTCCGACCCGCGCGCAAACTTCGAGGGCGGATACCAGTCCCGGTGGAAAACGGGTGAGTGCCACTCCCGCCTGATCAAGAAGGAGATCACGGTCGAGATCAGTCACATAGGCGGTGCCTGCGGCGATGAGCCCAGAGAACGGGCGGGAGAAAAGAGACCCGATTCCGCCCGCATCCAGCGAGGTTGCGGGCCGACCCACCGACCGGACCGCCAGCGTGCCCGCGGGAAGATCGCCCTGACGGATCTCGGCGATCCCACGGCCGATGATCGCTTCGAGTTGGATGCGATCCAGCGCAGCCACGAGCCCTGATGTGACGACCAGCACCGAGTGTTCCGGGGTCATGCCAACGACGAGCATGTTCGCCGCCGGATCCTCGACGACACGAAGCGCTGGTAGGGGCACTCCCCGTTGAGCTGCGAGCCCTTCGGCCAGATTGGTGAGTCGGGCTTCATGGGGGCCACTGACTGGTTCGGCCCCGATCCTGCCGAGAACCTCTGCCTCGACGCCGACGCCGAGGCGGCGGACGCGAACAATTGCAGCAATCGCAGTGCCGACCAGACCGAGCACCAGACCAAGAAGGCCGAGCGCCAGGAGCAAAAGTGCACTCACGACGATGCCGACCGAAACGACGGGTACAACCGTGGCGAGTTGCAACGGGCGAAGCGCCTTCGGGGCCTGCTCGACAGTGATGGTCATGCGTAAACCTCGGGACGGGTCATGAGTTCATGAGCCTACCGGCGACGGAGCACCTGCTCGTAGAGCCCCTCATAGCGCTGGGCCAACTGGGCCATCGAAAAGCTCTCCGCTCGATCGCTCCCCGAGTCCACGAGCCCGTGACGTAGCTGCGGGTCGTGGAGCACCCGACGCAGTGATGAGGCGAGCGCATGGGCATCTCCCGGCGGGACCAGGATCGCGTCGAGATCAGCGCGGGCCACATTCGCATACCCCGGTAACGATGTTGCGACGACGGCAGTGCGCGCTGCCATGGCTTCGAGCAGGACGACGCCGAAGGATTCGCCCCGCAATGACGGAGCACAGAACACCGTGGCGGAGCGCAGTCTCTGGATCTTCTCCTGCTCGGAGAGCCGACCCAACCATTCGATCCGCACATCACCGGCGACCTTCCGCCGAAGTTCTGAGGTTTCGGGACCATCGCCGGCGACCCAGAGTCGCACATCGGATGGAAGCTCGCCCATGGCCTCGAGCAGCACAGCCAGCCCCTTGCGAGGCTCATGTCGGGCAAGGAACAACACTGTCGGCTTCGACGCTTGCTCGATGACTGGCCCTGCGTAGGCATCGAGACCGACCCCGTTGAAGAGCAATTCGTACTCGCCGCCCACAGCAGTCCGCGCCATCTCACGGGCGTCGGCGGAGACCGCACATCGAAGATCGAGCTTGCCGGCGAGCCAGCGTACGATCGGATTGAGCCACCGATACCCGGCGCTCTCCCCCGCGGCATGGAACGTGCCGACGAGCGGCTGGGATTTGAACAAGAGCGCGGTCTGGGTGACTCCGGGGGCTAGGGGCTCATGAAGGTTGACGATGTCGAATCTCTCATCGCGAAGCGCCCTGATGGTTCGCAATTGTGCCGAAGGGTCCGGAGCAATCGGCGCCATCGAGCCGTTCGCCGCAGTTGGAAGGCTGTCGCCGAGCGGCGTGACGCCTGCGTCGGGTGGCGGGCCGTCGCACGGTCCGAGCACGCGAACATCGTGGCCGCGGTCCCGTAACGCATGGGCGAGACCGAGCACCTGACCCTGAACCCCGCCGGGCAGGCTCAGGCTGTACGGGCAGACCAGTCCGATTCGCATCTCAGCGTTCCTGCCGCGACGCCGGCCCCGCGCTCGGCCGGGGATGCGGCTTGCCGATCGCTTCGAGCAAGTCGTAGTCGCTGGGCCAGTTCGGCTGCTGGAGATGCCACTGCTCGGGTGCGCGCCGGATAAGCCCTTCAAGACGTTCGACCATCTCATGGGTGACCCGATCAACGTCCTCGCGGAGTCGACCCCGCCGCTCGGTGTCCAACGGCGGTTGCACCACCGCCCGATGTCCATGCGCACCTTCGAAATAGATGGCCGCAGTGAGCAGCGGAGCGCCGGAACGCAGCGCCAGCATGGCGGGACCGGCGGGGATGGAGGTGCGTTCGCCGAACATCTCAAGTTCGATACCGTCGCCGGTGATATCGCGGTCGGCCAGCAGGCAGACGACGTGATTCCGAGCGAGCGCCCGGAGGACTTCGGTGCCTGATGAGGGACCGAGGGCTACGACATTGATCCCGAGGTCCCGTCTGAATGAGGCGAAGAACTCGAAGAGCGCAGGCGGTTCGACCGCCTCGACCACGACCGTGACCTCATAGCCACGCACCGATGTGAGCCAGAACCCCGACCAGTCCCAACCACCGAGATGCGGCATCGTGACCACGACACCGGTCCCTGCGTCGATCGCGTCGCTGATGTAGTGGAAGTTCTCGACCACGAAGCCCGCATCGACGGCCGCGGCGGACATATCGGGAAGCCGGAACGACTCCACCCAGTAGCGGGCATAACTCTCGAAGGTTGCGTCGACCGCTCGACGCAGAGCGCGGCCGCTTAGTTCCGGTCGGACTCGCTGCAGATGCCGGGCAACGATCATGCGTCGCTCTCGTGAGACGCGGGCTGCAGTGCGACTCAGAGCATCCGCAGTGAGATCCGCGACCTGCAGGGGCAACGTGCGCGAGATGAAGGCTCCGGCCCTATAGGCCGCGGTGACGACATCGAGAGCCATACGGCCCTATCGACGACGGCGTGACTGCAGGTTCTGTCGCCATGCGGTCGAGGTCGCCCTGGCGGCACGACGACGAGGGGCACGGCGGGTAGACGCAACCACTGGTCGTTCAATCGACGCTTGGCGCCAGACCTTCACAAAACGCTGCACGGCGGTGACTGCAGTGAGCACGAGCATGATCCACAGGATCGGCACCAAGAGCGGTTGGAACAGCAGACCAAGGCCGAGAAGGATGATCCGCTCGGCGCGTTCCATCACTCCACCCTTGGCGTTGTACCCAAGAGCCTCAGCTTTGGCCCGTTCGTAGGAGATGATCAGCGAAGCACCGAGAACCGCCATCGGAAGTAGCGGCATCAGCCCCGGATCGGTCGCTGCCAGGTGCCAGGCAACGCCTAGGAGCAGGAAAGTGTCGGAGATGCGATCGGCGACAGAGTCAAAGAATGCACCCCGAGGACCAGCAGTGCCCGCAGCTTTAGCGACTGCGCCGTCAAGAGCATCGGGAAGACCAGTGAGCACGAGGAGCAAGAGGCCAAGGGAAAGATGCCCGGTGGCGATGGCAACCCCCGAGGCTGCGGCCATGACGACACCCGCTCCAGTGAGGACATCGGCGTTGACGCCGGCGCGCCGGAGTTTGATGCCCACCGGTTTCAGACCTCGTTCGATGCTTGTCTTCCATCGACCATCGAGCATGGAGTTCTCCTCGGGCGCCCAGACTGCTCGGGCGGCACATATGGCGGCTATCACCAGACCCCGCAACGGTAGCAGTCACCCGCCGTGGCACTCCGGACTCCGGCGAGAACAGTCCCATCGAACCGATACCGTGAGTGCGTGAGCCCCGACCAGTCCCCCATCGCCCCTTCCGATGCAGCCATCGCCCTGCGATCATTTCCCCGGCGATATCGAGCTCTCGTACTCCCGATCGCCGATCCCGCCGTCGAAGCAAGATCGCAGCAGGTCGGTCCGGAAGGCGTGTCAGCACTCGAACTGATGGCAGACACGGTGCGCACCTGGCTCATCCAGCGGGAAGCACTCCGGCAGACCCAGGTCCACGACTTCCCGATCTTCCACCCCGCAATCCTCGACCCGGCCGAGCGCAATTGGCACAACCCGGTGGTCGATTCCTGCGATGCGGTGCTCGACCAACTCACTGATCTCGCCAGCGACCTTGCCGACGATCTCGGCACCATTCATGGCGACCAGTGGTACCGCAGCGGCTCAGTGGCCGGCGCCGGATCAGTCACGGCTCTCGAGATCCTCGATGCTGCAGTTGTCGTTGGCGCCGAGAACCTGCGGAGGATCGAACGAACACTCGCAGCGATCAGGAACTGAGCGCAGCCCAATCTTCAGGATTGTCCTCGACGAACCATTCAACGATGGAGCCATCGACACCGTCGACGAGAACAAGGCCGCGCTTCTCGGGCGGATCGTCAGCGGAGTAGACCAGCACCCGCCACGTAGGCCGACTCAGCACGCCGCGCCAGCCCATCTGGGCCGAGGCATGACCCACGGGAAAACCGACCTGTCGGGTGGCGGCCACAAGTGCATCGGACTCATCGATTGCGAGGTTCCATCCGGCGATGAAGCTGTACAGACCGATGATGGCAAGGACCACCGCGGCGATCATCATGCCGTTGTTGATGAGCACCGGTTCGTGACCACGTCGACTGAACCACACGAGGATGCAGACTGAGGAGATGGCCCAGTAGAGATACGCAGGAATACGGCGACGATTGTTGTTCGGGAAGAGGTAGGGCCCCACATAGCCGGCGGCATCAAGATCGTCCGGCAGGGAGTCGCGGATCTCCGAATCGCTCATGGCGCCAGGCTCCGGTGTTCCATCGTTGGATTCAGACATCGCTTCGACCGTAGTCGGTGGGCCACGCCGACCGAAGCCTCGAGCACGACACGTCGAGGGGTTCGGGCAGCACCCGGGTAAGAGCCACCGAGGTCATGAAATTGGTGTCTCCGGCCCATCGGGGCAGCACATGGGTATGGAGATGGGTGGGAACCCCGGCCCCGGCCGCCTCGCCGAGGTTGGTTCCGATGTTCACGCCCTCGCAACGGTACGCAGCTCTGAGCGCCATGACTGCCGCCGTGGTGAGATCGGCGAGCTCGTGGCGTTCGGTGACCGTGAGGTCCTCAAGAGCCGCCACAGCCCTGTTGGGCACCACGAGCATGTGTCCGCTGCAGTAGGGATACGCGTTGAGCAGAACCGAACATGTAACGCCGCGGTGCACGACGAACGCAGCATCGTCGTCAAGACGAAGGATCCGCTCGAAGAGCGAACCGGTCTCGTCAGGCTCGAGAGAGGTGTCGCCCGGGGTGCTGACCGCAGTGATGTACGAATGACGCCAACCGGCCCAGAGGTAATCAAGTCCGGGGGTGGTCATGACTCAGGCGTGGGACGTGACGTCGTTGCCGAGACGAGCGATGAAAGCTTCGATGGAGACATCACGCTCGACATCGCCGCCACGGGGGTTGACACCGACCGTGTCATTCGCGACGTCGTCGTCGCCGACGACGAGCACGTAGGGAAGCTTCTCCATCTTGGCTTTGCGGATCCGACCACCGAGGGGCTCGTCGGCCACAACCGTGTCGGCACGGTATCCAGCAGCCTTCAACTGGTTCACCAACCCGCGAGCGAACTCGTCGTGGTCGCCACGAACAGGCAGCACCCGCACCTGTACCGGAGCCAGCCATGCGGGAAATGCGCCCGCGTAATGCTCGAGCAGGACGGCGAAGAACCGCTCCACCGACCCGAACAGCGCCCGATGGATCATGACCGGACGATGACGCTCATTGTCGGCACCGACATAGCTGAGATCGAATCGCTGCGGAAGCTGGAAATCGAGCTGGATGGTTGACATCTGCCAAGTACGGCCGATGGCGTCGCGAGCCTGCACGGAGATCTTCGGACCGTAGAACGCGCCGCCACCCTCGTCCATCACCAGCGTCATACCCTTGTTGAGCGCCACGGTGCGAAGGACCTCGATCGCATCCTCCCACTCCTCATCGGTGCCGACTGCTTTGGTCTCGGGTTTGGTCGAGAGCTCGACATAGAAGTCATCAAGTCCGTAGTCACGCAGCAGGTCGAGCACGAAGTCAAGGGCACGTGCCAGCTCATCCGGAGCCTGCTCAAGGGTGCAGAAGATATGAGCGTCGTCCTGCGCGAACCCTCGGGCCCGGGTGAGTCCCTGGACCACACCGGACTTCTCATAGCGATACACCGTGCCGAACTCGAAGAGTCGCAGCGGGAGTTCGCGGTACGAACGCTGACCCGATCCGAAAATGAGGATGTGGAACGGGCAGTTCATCGGCTTGAGGTAGTACTCGGTTCCGCCGTCCAACTCCATCGGGGGGTACATGCCATCGGCGTACCAGTCGAGGTGTCCACTCTTCTCGAAGAGATTCGACTTGGTGATGTGAGGTGAGTAGACGAACTCGTACCCGGCCTGCTCGTGTCGGACCCGCGAGTAGTCCTCCATGATTCGCCGGATGATGCCGCCCTTCGGGTGGAACACGGCGAGACCGGAGCCGATCTCCTCGGGGAACGAGAACAGATCGAGTTCAACGCCGAGCTTGCGGTGGTCGCGCTTCTCGGCCTCCTCGAGACGGGTGAGATACGCCTCGAGTTCCTTCTTGGATGGCCATGCGGTGCCATAGATGCGCTGCAGCATCGGGTTCTTCTCGTCGCCCCGCCAGTAGGCGCCGGCGACTCGCATCAGCTTGAAGTGACCGAGTCGGCCGGTGTCGGGCACATGGGGTCCACGACAGAGGTCGATGAAGCTCGGCGGGTTCTCGTAGGTTCGAACCAGACCGGTCTCGGTGGCCGACATGGGATCGTCAGCAGCACCCCGGATGATCTCGCACTTGTACTTGTGATTCCGGAAGAGTTCGAGCGCAGCCGATTCGGGGATCTCGTCGCGGATGAACGGCTGATGTTCCTTGATGATCTCGCGCATACGCGTATCGATACGCTCGAGATCATCTGGGGTGAAAGTTCCGCCCTCAGGAAGCTCGAAGTCGTAATAGAAACCGTTCTCAACCGGCGGACCGATGGCGAAGGTGGCACCGGGGAAGAGGTCGAGCACGGCCTGCGCCAGCACATGGGCCGTTGAATGACGGATCGTGTAGAGCCCGCGATCATCGGTCTCGGTGATGATCGAGACGACATCGCCATCGGTGAGCGGCCAGTCGAGATCTCGCTCGGTGCCATTCACCGAACCGATCACCGCAGCTTTCGCCAGGCGGGACCCGATCGAAGCGGCGAGATCGCCGACGGTTGCCCCTTCGTCGAGTTGACGCTCGGAACCGTCGGGGAGGGTGATCGTGATCTGCGCAGACATGGGGCCGAGGTTACCTGAGGGCCGGATGAACCCCGGATGGTTCCAAGATGGTTCCCGGCGCCTCTGAACGGTTCAGACCGTGGGCTCTCCCACGAGGAACACTCCGAGCAGAGCGGCGGCACGCACGACGCTCTCACCGCGGGCGACGGCCGCATCGATGGCCGCAACGGCCCCCGGGGTGTCGAGATCGTCGTCGAGTCGTGCCCTCACCTCGTCGAGAGCACTGTCGCTGTCCGCAACACCCTCAACGGACGCGGTGGCGAGCCAAGCTTCGAGTCGGCCGGCAGCGGCGGGCATGATCTCGTCGTTCCACGACCAGGAATCGCGGTAGTGGTGCGCCACGATGCCGAGACGGATGGCCCGGGTGTCGTAGGTCTTGCGGAGCTCGCTGATGAACACCAGATTGCCAAGGGACTTGGACATCTTCTCGCCGTCCATGCGAACCATGGCCTGATGCATCCAGTGCCGAACAAACGGAACACCGGTTGCCGCCTCACTTTGAGCAGCCTCACATTCGTGATGCGGGAAGATCAGATCGGAACCTCCGCCATGGAGGTCGATCGTGGTGTCCAGTTCGCGCAGTGCGAGAGCGGAGCACTCGATATGCCAGCCCGGTCGACCGGGGCCCCAGAGCGACTCCCACGCCGGTTCATCAGGAGCAGATGGTTGCCAAAGCACGAAATCCAGCGGATCGCGCTTGTTGGGATCGTCAGGGTTGCCGCCATGTTGGCGGGCGAGTTCGATCATTTCGTCGCGGGAGTAGTGCGAGATCTGCCCGAAGGTGTCGACCGTGCTGACATCGAAGTACACGGAACCACCGCTCACATAGGCGTGCCCGTGCTCGAGCACCATGCCGATGAAGCCGCGGATATCGGCGATCGCCGAGGTGGCCCGAGGCTCGCTCCAGCATTCGACGACATTGAGCGCCACCATGTCAGCGTCGAAACGGGCGGTCTCGGCCGCGGCGAGATCGAGATAATGGACACCGAGCTCGCGGGCTTTACGGAGAAGATCGTCGTCGACATCGGTGACGTTGCGCACGCACCGGGTCTCGTGACCGAGATCGCGCAGCCGTCGCTGAAGGACGTCGTAGGTGACATAGGTGGCGGCGTGCCCAAGATGCGTGGCGTCGTACGGCGTGATTCCGCACGTGTACATCGTGACCACGGGACCGGGTCCGAAGGGAACGATGGCCCGCTTGGCGGTGTCGTACAGATGCATCATGATGCCGCTGCTTCGAATGGCATGTACATGGCGTTGTCAGTCATCGATGATCCCCGGGCTCAGAACTCACGCAGGCTACCGGTACGCACAGAGGTTGCTGAGCACCTACTCCGGAAGATTTCTGCCGGTGAACTTGATCGCCACGCGAGTCTTGTAACGAAGGTTCAGCTCCAGCAGCACTGCGGTGAACGCTTCGATCGGCGCGGCCTGTGTGAGGTCGCCGGCATCGAGCACCCGCATGACCGGGATCTGGCCGATGAGATCCATGCAGACCCGCTTGGCATCAGCATGGTCGGAGCAGACCAGAACATCACTCTCGACCGGATGGGCGAGATCGCCGAGTTCCTTCGCCGGAACATGATGAAGAGCGGCAACCACACGACAGTCCGGTACCGCCGCCTGCACACTCGCCGCCACGGAACCCCGTGGCGGGACAAGCGGCTGGAACTCGTGGCCGACGCGCACCAGAGCGTTGGCCATGGAGAGAACGACCTTTCCGTGGAGATGTTCGCCGACCGCCTTGGCAGTGGTCCAGGCCGCGTCCCATGGCGTGGCAATCACGATGAGATCAGCCATCGCCGCGCCTTCGTTGTCCGCAGCGGAGAGGTTGAGGTCATGCTCGGACCAGCGACTCTTCAGTTCGTTCACGACCTCTTGGGCGCGATCCGCCGAGCGGGAGCCGAGGATGACCTCGTGACCCACGACAGCGAGCCGAACGCCGAGACCACTTCCAGCAGGACCAGTTGCACCAAGAATTCCGATCTTCACGAGCGAGACCGTAGTCGCATCAGGGAATCTTTGTTACCGATCGGTAATTTGCTCACAGTGGAGTGGCGCCGTCGATCACCCACACGGTCCGGCTCACGCTCACGCGACGCCTATCGTTCGAGGACATCCATAGGAGGAACCATGGGACTTCTCGAAGGCAAACGTCTGCTCATCACCGGAGTGCTCACCGAAGCATCGATCGGTTTCGGCGTTGCTGCGCTCGCCCAGCAGGAAGGTGCCGAGATCATCCTCACCGGTGCCGGCAATGGGATGAAGCACACCGAGAAGAGCGCGAGGAAGCTCCCGACCGAGCCGGTCGTATTGGAATTCGATGTTTCTGATCCCAGCCATGTTCCCGCCCTGCGAAACGAACTCGAGCAGCGTTGGGGGACCCTCGATGGTGCTCTCCATGCGATTGGCTTCGCCCCTTCGGTCTGTCTCGGCGGCACGTTCATGGACGCCACATGGGATGACGTCTCGATCGCAATGAACATC